>Ga0214919_10005860_pt1 | contig 17153 bp, 15 predicted proteins | sample LL1503_MetaG_FD_177994 | JGI IMG/M metagenome (GOLD analysis project Ga0214919, IMG submission 177994) | Freshwater microbial communities from Lake Lanier, Atlanta, Georgia, United States - LL-1503 | ecosystem: Environmental > Aquatic > Freshwater > Lake | place: USA: Georgia | collected...
CGAGCCGGTGCCGCTGGGCTGCTGGATGGTGAACCAGCCCGGCGTGCGCTGGCCCGTGCGCCAGCAGCTGCAGGAAGACACGCGGCCGCTGACGGTCCGCTCGCAGATCGCCGCCACGGAGGCGCCCATCTCCCAGAGCGGCTCGCTGGCCGTCTACGAGCCCGAGACCTTCATGAACCCGCTGGAGACCACGCCCGACGTCATCGGCACGGGCTCGCTCATCAACACCTACACGGGCGAGATCGTCGACCTCTTCGAGGACGCCATGCCGCCCCCGACCCGCCAGGGCGGCGACGGCGAGCGCGAGCGCAAGCAGATGCAGCGCCGGCTCCTGGCCGCCGAGGGCAACGTCATCGCCTCGCACCGCAAGCGCGAGCAGCAGAACCCCATGCAGGCCGGCGACGCCGGGGCCATCGGCGGGATCGCGAGCTACCAGGTGCAGGCCGACGTCACCCTGGAGGCCAACGCACGCGGCGCGCGCGACCTCTACTTCAACCGCAACGAGCTGGCGCCCACCGAGCTGGAGATGACGCGCAACCCCTTCGGCTACGAGGGCTTCAACAACCGCCTGCGGATCCTCCCGTGGCAGCCCGTGACGCAGGAGCTAGAGACCAAGGACTGGGCGCCCAACGCCACGCTCCTGCCCGGCGGGCAGCGGCCCAAGCACGCCGCGCGGCTCCGCACCGACACGCCCGCGCCGCCCCGCCCGGGCCTCGTCGACGGCGCCGCCGGGCGCGCGGCGGCCGACGGCCAGGCCGCCGTGCGGCGCTCGGCCGCGGAGCGCGACGCCGAGGGCCGCACGACCGCCGCGCGCTGCGTGGCCTCGCAGCAGCTCTACGGCGACGGCGTGGCGCTGGGCACCTCGCGCGTGCGCCTGGCCGAGGAGGCCGGCTCCTACAAGGAGGCCTGGGGCGCGGGCGCCGACGTCGGGCCGCGCGTCGTCACGGCCGCCAGCGTGCGGGCCTCGCTGGAGGCCCTGCGCGACGCGCCGCTGGCGGCGCCGGGGCGCACCGACGGCGCGCCGCGCGGCGGCGTCGTGGCCGCCGCCCAGGTCGCGCTGGCCGCCGAGGCCGTCGCGCCGCGGGGCGCGCAGGCCGCGGCCGGGCCGCTCGGGGCCGCCGCGCTGGGGGCCCGCGAGCACGCGGGGGCGCGCAGCGTCGAGGCCGCGCCCGTGCTGCCGCGCCCGCAGGGCGAGCTGGCCGGCGAGGCCCGCGTCGGCCAGCGGCGGGCGTCCGCCCCCGAGCAGCTCTACGGCGACGTCGGCGGCGCCGTGTTCCCGACCGCCGCCGCCGCCGGCGCGCTGCAGCAGGCGCCGGCGCCGCGCAAGGTCGGCGTCGCGCCCGACGGCCGGCTCGTCGTGCTCGCGCCCGAGCTCGTCGGGCCGCGCGCCGGCACGGCCGCGCAGACGCTGCGCGCGGCGGAGGCCGCCGCGGGCCGGCTGGGCGCGGGCGAGCCGGCCCTCGCGGCGCGCCCGGCCGTGGCCGCCGCGCGCCTGGCGGCCGAGCGCGCGGCGGCGCCCCGCGCGGCCGGCGCCGGCGGCCACGACCAGCACGCGGGCGACCGCACGGTCGCGCGGCGCCTGGCGGCCGAGGCGGCGCCCACGGCCCGCGCGGCCGCGGCCGGCCACGCCGTCTTCGACCAGCACGCGGGCGACCGCACGGTCGGCCGGCGCCTCACGGCGGACACCGCGGCGCCGCTGGCCCGCGCCGCCGGCGCCGGCCACGGCGGCCTCGACCGCCACGAGGGCGGCCAGGTCGTGGCGCACCGCCTCGCGGCCGAGCCGGCGCTGGGCGGCCGCGCCGCCGCCACGCACCGGGACTTCGGCGGCGGCGAGCGCTGCGGCGCCGCGTCGATCTCCGCGCTGCGCGGCACGGCCGTCAGCTACCGCGCCGGCTACGACCACGTCGGCGGCGACGCCGACCTGCAGCTGCGGGCGGAGCGCGGCGCGCGCGAGTGGCGCCCCGAGCTCGTGGTGCGGCCGCAGGTCATGCTCAGCCCGGGGGCCACGGGCCAGCGCGCGGTGCTCGGCGCGCTCCCGGAGCGGCGCGCGCGCGTCGCCAAGAGCCCGTACCGGGCCGGCGCCGAGCGCGAGCGCGGCGGGCTGGGCGGGCTGACGGACCTGCGCGAGCCCCACGAGTGGCGCTGCGAGGAGGTCACCGAGGGCTAGGCGCGTCCCGGTCGCCGAGCGGCTGCCCGTCCTGGAGCCGGCAGAGCCGGTCCGCCAGGTTCACGACGACGACGCGGCGCACGCTGCCGTCGGGCTCCGGCCAGGGCTCCAGCAGGAGCGCGTGCTCGAAGAGCGCGGCGGCCGCCGCGCCCGCCGGGAGCCCGTCCGGCAGCGGCAGGGCCCGCAGCAGGTAGCGGGCGCGCGGCACCAGGTCCAGCACGGGCACGCCGTCGACGAGCTTCGTGCAGCGGTGGTGCAGCGCCTTGTTGTCGTGCGTGCGCATCACCACGTCCTCGGCGGCATCGAGTCGAATGCGCAAGGTGGCCATGGCCGTTTCACAAGCTCAGACCCGCGCCGCCCGTCTCGCCCGCCGCGCCGCCCGCGCCCGGCCTTCAGGAAAGACCGGATGGAGCCCATCCTGGCGCCCCGCGGCCGCGCGCCGCGGCGCCACCCGGCGCTCTGGCAGCTCTACAAGCAGCACGTGGCCTGCTTCTGGACGGCCGAGGAGATCGACCTGGCGCAGGACGTCGGCGACTGGGCGCGCCTCACGCCGCCCGAGCGCCACTTCCTCGTGCACGTCCTGGCCTTCTTCGCCGCGTCCGACGGCATCGTGCTGGAGAACCTGAACCTGAACTTCGCCGCCGAGGTCACGCTGCCCGAGGCCCGCGCCTTCTACGGCTTCCAGACGGCCATGGAGAACGTGCACTCCCAGACCTACTCGATGCTCATCGACGCGCTGGTGCGGGACCCCGACGAGCGCGCCGACATCTTCGACGCCGTCGCCACGATGCCGGCCGTGCGGCAGAAGGCCGACTGGGCCGTGCGCTGGATGGACGGCGCGGCGCCCTTCGCCGAGCGCCTCCTGGCCTTCGCCTGCGTGGAGGGCATCCTCTTCAGCGGCTCCTTCTGCGCCATCTTCTGGCTGCGCAAGCGCGGCCTCATGCCGGGCCTCTGCGTGTCGAACACGCTCATCAGCCGCGACGAGGGCCTGCACTGCGAGTTCGCCTGCGCGCTCTACGCGCTGCTGGAGCGCCGCCTCACGGACGCGCGCGCGCACGAGATCGTCGGCGGCGCCGTCGACGCCGAGCGCCACTTCATCTGCGAGGCGCTGAGCTGCGCCCTCATCGGCATGAACGCCGCGCAGATGACGCAGTACATCGAGTTCATCGCCGACCGCCTGCTGACGCAGCTGGGCCACCCGCGCCTCTACCACGCCACCAACCCCTTCGCCTGGATGGAGATGATCTCCATGCAGGGCAAGACGAACTTCTTCGAGGCCCGCAACGCCGAGTACCAGCGCGCCGGCGTCCTCGCGGGCGGCCTCGGCGCCTTCAGCCTCGCCGCGGACTTCTGAGCGGGCCCGGCGGCCCGGCAGGCTCGCGAGGGCGGCCGTGCCGCCGCGGCCCCGCACATGGCCGCGCGGCAGGCGACGAGCCCGACCAGGCCTCCTCGGCGGCCGGCGCCTTGCTCGGTTCCGAGAAAAGCGGCAGGACTCCACCCAACCTTACTCAAATGACTACCGAAGCGTGTTCGCACGTGGGCATGGTCTGCGAGGCAGACTTCACCCGCGGTGGCCGCGAAAATGCCGTGAGCACGCCAACGCACATTAGCAGCTTCACCGTGCGGAGTGATTTTTCGCCGCAGCAGCAGCTCAGCTTGTGCGCGCAGCATGTGCTGGCCATGAACAAAGCCATCGGGCGGGACGGCGGCACGGCTAAGACGCAGCTCTACGCCGACTTCTTGATCGGCACCACGACGAAAGATGCCGTTTGCTTCGTGAAGGACCCCCTCAACGATTTTGCCAGTGAATGCAGCTACGCGGTTCCAGATTTCGTGTACATCCACACGAGCGCATCCGAGAATGTAGCCCAACAGCTCCTGGGCTGCACCCCGGCAGACGAATTTCGCTATACGACGCTGAAGGGGTTGCCCCCGCTGAACCTGGGGCACTTGGGCTGGGGCGACGATACAAGCAGCGTGAATTCTACGGCCGTCACGCTGGAGGATGCGGCCAGCGACATGACCGTCGCCAAGGCCGGCATGCAATGCCTCAAGTTTTGCAACAATCCTGCAAATTTCGATAGCAAGGTTAATACAGACGGGCCGCGCCAAGCGCGCAACGCCGCGGTGCTGCTGGGTGGACCGACGGAGACGACGGATTTCTGCAAGGGCAATGCGCCGTATTGCAATGCCCTCGGGCTGGGGCCGAATGCGTCGAGTTCGTCGGTCAACAACTGCGCCTGCTTTTTCAGGAGAGAAACTTCAGATGTGCACCCTCACGAATGGGATGGCAACGATCCCACGGCAACCGGCAATCACTGCTTTGTCAACCCTGCTACGACGATGCCTACAAACGCTCGCCTCCTTCTGAACACGGATGCGGCAAGGTTTCCGACTACGATGACACACGTTCCGCCGCCGGCGATGCCAGCGAGCTCTGACAGCACGCGGGACGTCGATGTACTTCAAGCTTCACAATGCACGCCAGCACAAGATACGCTCCCGAACAGTGACCTTTGCTATCAACATTCAGTCAATAAACCTTTTGGTCAGGATAATTTCATTTTTACCATGACAAGCCCCACCGAATATGCGGGCGCGTACGTTGGAAGATATTGTTCAACGGGTATGTTCCGGGATAGTCCCTGTAGCAATAACGCCGATTGGATGGCAAATATAGAGAATTTCGCTGGACCGGGAGAAAAAACATTTCGTCAATATATCGGACCAAATAATTTTCCATCAAACATGGCAGATAAACTGGATGATTTTGTTACTACGGGGAATTGGCTGTGCGCCAAGGCCCTCCCGCAGTAAGTGGTAAGCACCCGTACGGCACTCGGCTCCTGGCCCCTGACCGAAAGGAATGCAGTGCTGCCAGTTGACTTCGTCGCACCTCGCACCGTGTCCGATGAGCAAGCGGTCAGCGCGAGGCCTTCGTCACGAAGTCATCGCAGAGGTTGTAGGTACCGGCAGGCGTAGACACCGTCAGAAGTTGGTCATAGTTGGTGTACATTTTTGCATGCTCGCTGTAGGGGGTTGGTATGCCTGCAGGGGAAAGAGCGGCGCTTTTGGGACAAAGGACTGGCAGTTGACCGCCTGCCCATTGCACGGGCTCGCTCACCGGTGGAGTGAACACACCGCAAACGCACCCGGAGTTGGTCCATTCCACCGAGCTCCAAGCCTTCTTAATATCCGGGGGGAATTTAAGGTCTCCTACCTGTTTATCCCTACATGCAGCCGGGGCGCATGTCTCCTGCGTCACGTCAGCGCCTAACAACAAGAACCTAAAATCGTCATAAGAATTTATGTAACGACCACTGGCAGCATGCTCTGCCCAGTCGCCGGGCTTCGGCGCCGGCGCCGGATTCGGCGCCGGCGCCGGCGCCGGAGGTCTGGGCGTGCCGTTCTTCACGATGAGCCATACGGCCACGGCGCCCCCGCCCAGCACCAGCAGGAGCAGCATGACGTAAATCAAACCCGTCCCACTCGATATAGCCGGCGGCGATTGCATCTTTTACTTGCCCAGAATCGCAGGACGGGACAGCCGAGCTGCAGGCCGAAAGGAGCCGAGGCCACCAGACGCGAGCCGACACCCCTTTAGGTCGCCGATGGCGCCTTGCCCCGGCTGACGGCATAGGGCGTCCGGGTTTCGCGCCGTGGGCCGAGCCCTGGAGAGCACGCTCGCTTCGAAGCTCAGCTCGGACCCGCCGGAGGGACCCAGGCGAGCCCGGGTCGGCGCTCGCCGCTCAGCTGCTGCCCAGCAGGCTCGTGAGGTCGGCCGAGCCGCCGCGGCCCCGCACGTAGCCCATGAGCGTGAGCACGGCCAGCAGCGTGGCCGTGCCCAGGAAGGCGAAGAAGAGCACGCCCGACCAGGCCTTCTCGGCGGCCGACTTTTTCGAAAAGAGCGCCGTCACGCTCCACCAGACCCCGAAGAAGAGCGCCAGCACGAGGAAGAAAATCGCCAGCGCGTACTTGTGCAGGCGCGAGGGCGGCGTCAGCGCGCCGAGCGCGGCGGCCGAGGCCAGCGCGGCCGTCGGGTCGGTCGAGCTGATGTCCATTTACCAAGAGGGCGACGCGCCGCCGTGGCTCGAGCGCGCCCCGAGCCAAGGGGTGCTTCTGCGATGCAGAGCCCTGGCTCCGGTGGTGGGCATAAAGTCGTGAGGCGCCCACCGACACCAGACAAATGGCGGCGGCGTGCACAAATGTTGGCATGATCTGCGAGGCGGGATACGCTCGAGGTGGCGTCGCCAACAATGCTGCCAGCACGGCGCTGCACGACAATCTCCTCGTCATGGGTCAGGACTTGACGGAGGCGCAACAACTCAGCTTGTGCGCGCAGCACGTCACCGCCATGAACACCGCCAGCGGGCGTGCGGGTTACGAGCCAAGCAAGCAGCTCTACGCCGACTTCTGGACAGAAAATTGGGACGTCACCCCGCCGAGATACGCTCAGTGTTACGTGAAAGATCCCGTCACCGACTTTGCCGGCGACTGCGGCTACAATCCTCCGGATTGGTTCTACATCCACAGAGATGGCGGTGCCTCTCACAATATTTCAGGCGCAGCTCTGCAGGGCTGCATTCCGTCCGAGAACTTCCGGTATGCGCCGCTGGCGGGCTTGCCCCCCATGAACCTCGGCACCGGCTACGACGACGTCTCCAGCGCCGGCGCCACCTCCATCCCCCTGCCTGGAAGCACCGACATGGACATTGCGCGAGCCGGCATGCAGTGCCTCAAGTTTTGCAACGATCCCGGTAATTTCGATAAAAAAGTAGGGAGCGATGGGCCCCGCCAGGCCCGCAACGCCGCTGTCCTGCTCGGCACCCCGGAGGATGCGCAGAGCATCTGCGCATTTGCCGGCGTAACGGACTACTGCAAGAATTTGGGCCTGGGCCAAGACACCGGCAGTGGCGTCGCCAACTGCGCTTGTTTTTTTCGACGAGCGCAATCAAGCGGCCCCTTCGGCAACGAGTCCAAGGCCGCGTACAATCACTGCTACGTGCCTCCGACCTACACGGTCCCACCGGCCGCGCGCCTGCTCGTGAACCGCACCGACGACCTCTTCAAGAATGTCCTGGAGGCGGTGCCACCACCGAGCATGGCGTCGCCCTCAACTTCGACGGCCCAGGTCACTGCATTGCTGCAGCCGAGTGCGTGTGTCTATCCCCACGACGGCCCGCCGGATGACCAAGACCTGTGCAGCGGCACGGACAAACTGGGCTGGTTCACAGGCAAAGATCACTTCATTTTTCAGGTTAGCCATGCCTCGGACACCACGGCAAACGGCGCCTACCTAGGAAGTATCTGCAAATCGGACTTCGCAACGGCATGCACGCATAATGCCGGCGGCAATTTGCAAAAGACGCCGGGTATTCTGTCCGACAACATATATCAGAAATTTAAGGATTACAGCTTGGACGCCACACTGTGCGCTCGCGCGCTCCCGCAGTGACTGCTCGGCCTGGCTCGAGGCCTCTGCCGCCGCCCAGAGAGGAAACTCGCGCGGCCGCTCGGGATCTGCGGAGCCAGCGTGGTATCTGAATAACGAAGACTGCACTCAACGTCACGCAACCCCGAAGCTCGTGCCTTCAGCTGGGAGTCTGCGTCGTGAAATCGTCGCAGAGATTGTAGCCCTTGTCGGGCACCGTCAGTAGCGCGTCATAGTTGGTGTACATGTGGGCGGTCGCCGCGTAGGGGACAATTTGACCGTCGCCCGCGAGCTTGGCCGTTTTGGCACATATCGACGGCAGTTGGTGCCCTGCCCAGCTTTGGGGCGTCTTCTTCGAGGCTTCGGAAGGTAAAAACACGCCACACAAACACTCCTCGGCTTGAGCGTCCCAGCGAACATAACTCCATGCGTCCTTAATTTTTGCTGGGAACGTGCCAACTTGTCCAGCTGGAAGGTCGTATAACGCACCATCGCAGGCTGTCGGAGCGCAGGCCTCCGCCGTGGCCGGCGACGGCGGCGGTACCTCGACGAAGCTGCGGTCAAGTTTGTTGACGTTGACGTACGGCCCGCTGGCCTCGTGCAGAGCCCAGTCGCCAGGCTTCGGCGCCGGCGCCGGCGTCGAGGCCGGCGCCGGCGCGGGCGCCGGGGCTCGGGGAGTGCCGTTCTTCACGATGAGCCACACGGCCACGGCGCCGCCGCCCAGCACCAGCAGGAGCAAGATGACGTAGATCAGCCCCGTGCCACCTTGTCGCGTGGCCGGCGACGGCATCGTTTGCTGTGTCCTGCCGTCGGCGAACGCGGGCGCTCGGCCCGGCGCGGCGGCCCGGCCCAGGATAAACCCGCCATGCCGCCCGTGCAGCTGATCGAGGAGGTGGCCGACGGCGCCTACGCGGTCTGCGAGCCCGGGCGCGCCTTCCTGCGCGGCCTGGCCGCGGACCTGCCGCTGGCCGTCGTCGTGGTCGCCGGCCGCTACCGCACGGGCAAGAGCTTCCTGCTGAATCGCGGCATCCTCAATGCGCCGGCCCGCGGCGGCTTCGCGACTGGCAGCACCGTGAAGGCATGCACCAAGGGCGTCTGGCTCTACCCCAGCGTGCTGACCGGCGAGGGCGACGCGGCCTTCGTCGTGCTGGACACCGAGGGCACGGCCTCCATGGAGGCGAGCCTGGCGCACGACGCCAAGCTCCTGGGCATCGTGCTGGCGCTGGCCAGCGTCTTCGTGTACAACTCGGTCGGCGCCGTGGACGAGACCGCGCTCAGCGAGCTCGGCACCGTCACGGCCGTGGCCTCCGAGCTCGCGCGCGCCGACGGCCAGCTCTGGTCCGCGCCGCACCTCGTCTGGGCGCTGCGCGACTTCACGCTCGAGCTCCTGGACGAGGCCGGCCGCGTCCTCACGCCCGACGAGTACCTCGAGGCCACGCTCGCGAACGCGGCCGCCAGCAAGGCCGACGTCCGCGCGGCGCTGAAGGCCTACTTTCCGCAGCGCCGCCTCTTCCCGCTCGTGCGGCCGCACGCCGAGGAGGGCACGCTGCAGAAGCTCAACACGCTCGCCACCAGCGCGCTGCGCCCCGCGTTCAAGCAGCAGCTCGAGGCCTTCCGCGCGCACGTGCGCGCCCTCGCGGGCACGCCCAAGGGCGTCGGCGGCGTGCCGCTCGACGGCGCGGCCATCGTGACGCTGGCGGAGGCCGTGGTGGCCGCCACGAACGCCGGCGCCGCGCCCTCCGTGCAGAGCACCTTCGGCTACCTCCAGGAGCGCCGCTGCGCGGCCGCCGTGGAGGAGGCCACGCGCGAGCTGCTGCAGGCCGCCGCCGAGCTGACGGCCCGGCTGCCGCTGCTCGCGCCGGCGCTCCCGCTGCCGCCGCCGCCCGCCTTCCTGCAGGCGCTGCCCGAGAGCCGGGCGCGCTTCGAGGCGGCGCTCGCCGCCGCGCACGCCGCCGCCGCCGAGCGGCTGGCGGCGGCCAACGCCGCGGCGGCGGCCGCGCACCTGGCCGGCGTCCTCGCGGCGGCCGACGACCACGCCGCGGCCTGGGCGGCCCTGGCCACGCGCCTGGACGGCGCCCGGCTGCTGGCGCTGGACGTGCCCGCGCGGCTGCACCGCGCCTGCGCCGCCCGCCTGGAGGCGCGCACGGCCACGGCCGACGACGCCCTGCGGCGGGAGCGGGCGGAGGCGGCCGAGCGGGCCGCCGCCGCGGCGGCCGCCGAGCGCGCGCTGCGCGACGAGCTCGCCGAGGCCGCGCTGCGGCCGCCGGCCGCCGACGGCGCGCACGCGGAGGCCATGGCCGCGCTGCGCGCGGACGTGGGCGCGGCGCTGCGCGACCTGACGGCGCAGCGCGACGCGGCGCTGGCCGCCGAGGCGGAGGCCGCCGGCGCGGCGACGGCCCAGGCGGAGCGCGCGGCGGCCGAGCAGCGGCAGCGGGAGCAGGAGGTCGCCGCCCTGCGCGCCGAGCTGGCGGCGGCCGCGGCGCAGGCCCAGGCGCCCGCGCCGCCGGCGGCCGACGCGGCGGCGGAGGCGGCGGCGCTGGCCGCGCTCACGGCCCACTTCGAGGCCGTGGCGGGCGCGGTCGGCGCGCGGGCGCAGGAGGCCGAGGCGGCGCTGCGCGAGCGCAGCGCGCAGCTGGCGGCCTGTGAGGCGGCCGCGGCCGAGGAGGCCGAGGCGGCGCGCGAGCACGTGCGCCGCGCCGCCGAGGCGCAGGAGCGGGAGCGGCAGGAGCACGCCGCGCGGCTGGCGCAGCGCTCGCAGCTCCTGCGCGAGAGCTACGACGCCATGGTCAAGGAGGCGGCCAAGTCCCGCGCGGACGCCAACGCGTCCGAGCGGCGCGTGCTGCTGCTGGAGGTCGAGCGCGAGAGCCTCAAGCGGCGCGCCGAGAGCCAGCAGCTCGAGGGCCAGGAGCTGGCCAAGGCGCGGCGCCGCTGCGAGGAGCTGCGGGAGCGCGGCGCGGCCGACGCGCTCGCGCGCGACGAGGCCGCCACGGCGCTGGAGCTCGAGCGGCGCCAGCAGCAGAAGCTCGAGGCGCAGCTGCGCGAGCTCCAGCAGGCCACGGGGCAGCGGGAGCGCGAGCACGCCTTCCGCATCGCCCGCCTGGAGGTGGAGCTGGCCGCGCGCGGCGGGCCCTCGCTGCGCTGAGCGCGGCGAGAGAGAAAGGACGGCCATGGTCGCGCTGCGCCGGGCGTGCGCGCTGAGCTTCGCGGTGCTGCTGGTCGTCAGCATCTTCTCCAAGTGCAGCAGCTCCGAGTCCCGCGGCGGGGCCTACGGCCGCCAGCAGTCGCTGCACGTGTGCCTGGCGGCGCTGCGGCGCGCGCGCTTCTACGCGGAGGCCGCGCGGCAGGACGCGGCGCCGCTCATCGCGCTCTTCAACGCCTGCTCGGCCCACGCGCAGGCCGTGGCGGCCAAGGACCTGGCGGAGCGCACGGGCGCGCGCCTCGACGAGGACGTGCTCGCCATCATCGACGAGCAGCAGGAGCGCATCGACGAGCTGGTCGTGCAGCTGCACGGCGAGGCGTGACGGGGCGCCACCAGTTTTCTGGCTCCTTGGTAAACCCATGCCCCGGCCTGCGTCGCCGAGCTCGAAGGCGGAGCGGCACCAGCGCCACCTGCACATAAGCCGAGAGCGGCGGCGGAGCGTGGCCGCCGGCAAGGCCAGGGGGGCGAAGTTCGTCTTGAAGAAATCGAACGACGACCAAGTGAAGCGTCGAACGTATGTGAGCAAACGCCGTTCCGAAAAAGGCAAAACCTTGGCCTGGCCCAAGGCGGTGGCCGATGCCCGCCGAGCCCTGGGCGTCAAGGGCTTCGTGGCCGTGGGGGGCGAGAGCGACGCAGGGCGGACCCTGTTGGCGAAAGCCCGCGAAATCTACGGCGGGCGTCCGGCGGCCGAACCAGTGCAGCGCCCGGTCGCGGCGCCGGAGAGTTCGGAGTCGGAATCCGAAGATCTGCAGCGCCCGAGCAGGCCCATTCGCAAGCTCTCCTCCAAAGAAATAGCCGCGCGCCTCCGGAAACTGAGGCGCTCCGCCGAGACGGCGGCCTGAACGGCTGAGAGGGCGCCTGCTGGCCACGAGGGCCACGTCTGCCGTGAACCTGGGAGCTGCGGGGCCAGGCCGTGAGCCTGCGCCGAGTACCAAATGACAGCTCGAGGACCAATACCATGGCCAGCACTTAAGTCAAAGACGTGGCGCGGAGTGGCCGCCAGCGTGGCTTTGGCTGCCTTGCTTCCTACGCTCTTCGAGAGCACGGCTGGATTTTTTTCCCGCCATCCTGCGAAGATTGCGATTTTCCTCGGCGCTTTAAACTTCAAATTGCTGCCAGTGCTGGTGCGGCAAGTGCTGGAATCACTGGGCCGATATTCTTCAGTCGCGCCATTTATCAAAAAAAACTTCGAGCTGTATATTTTGGCAGCGATACCTGGCAATGCCGCGATCCTACATTTTATGACGACGCTGTCCACCCGAATGCTGGCGAAGATCGCGGACGCCGCCGTGAGTCTGGCGAGGAAGCTGGAAGGTCGCTCGCGCCTGGAGCGGGCCGAGTTGCTCACGGGCTGTTTTTTTCTCGTGGTGCTCCTGCTCATGGCCAGGCGGCGCCGCACCAAGACGGCGCCCGAAGCTGCCCGGCCGGAGCCCGGGGCGCCCGCGAAGGGGCGATCACTGCAGCCCGGCGGCGCCGAGGACGGGCCCGGCGCCGCGCAGGGCCCCGGCTGAGCAGGACCAGGAGCCGGCGCCGTTAGAAGCGCAGGCGGCCTGCACGATCGGGCACGCCAGGGGCGCCGGCACGCCGGCCTGCGGCAGCGGCGGGCCGAAGGTGCACATGGGCGGCCCGCCGCCGAGCTGCGTGCCGCAGCGCACCAGCAGGCCGCTGGCCGGGTCCTGGCGCTGACACTCGGTCATGTTGGTGTTGCAGTCGTTCGTGCGGAACGTCAGGCCGCTCCCGCCGGCGTTGAAGACGAACGCGGCTAGGTGCACGTCCGGGCAGGTCATTTGTCAAGGCCCCGCGACCCGGCGCGCCTTTTGCGCGGCGCGCGCGGGGGCCCGTGCGGCGCCCCCTCATGGCGGCCGCCGTGCTGCGCGAGCTCCTCGGCCACGCGGCCTTCCGCCCTTACCAGGAGGCCTGCATCGCCCGGCTCCTGGCCGCCGACGACGTGCTGGCCATCTTGCCCACGGGCGGCGGGAAGAGCGTCATCTACCAGGTGCCCGCGCTGCTGCGGCACGCGCAGGACCCGGAGCTCCAGTGCCTCGTCGTGGCGCCACTCGTGTCGCTGATCGCCGACCAGATGAGCGCCCTGAACGCGCGGCTGCGCCTGGCGGCCGGGGGCATCCGGCCGCGCGCGGGCGGGCCCGGGGGCCCCGTGGCCGCGCGCTTCGCGCCCGGCGCCCGGGCGCCCTTCCTCTTCATCACGCCCGAGGCGCTGCGCGGCGCCCACGAGGCGGTGGGCGCTCTGCGCCTGAGCCTGCTGGTGGTGGACGAGGCCCACTGCATCAGCGCGCACGGGCGCGCCTTCCGCGAGGCCTACCGCGAGCTGACCTGCCTGCGGGCACTGCACCCGACCGTGCCCCTCTGCGCCCTCACGGCCACGGCCTCCGCGGGCGTCGGCCGCGACGTCGCGCTGCAGCTGGGCCTGCGCGGCGCGGCCGAGGTGCGGGCACCGCTGGACCGCGCCAACCTGCGGCTGAGCGTGGTCTCGCGCCGGCAGCTGGCCGACGACGTCGGGGCGCTCCTGGGCCACCTGAGCGCGGGCCAGGGCATCGTGTACTTCCCGACCCAACGGGAGGTGGAGCGGGGCGCCCAGCTGCTGGCCGCGCGCGGCCTCGACGTCGCCGCCTACCACGCCGGCCTCGACGCCGCCGTGCGGCAGGCCGTGCAGGAGCGCTTCGTCGCGGGCACGCTCCAGTGCATGGCCGCCACGCTGGCCTTCGGCATGGGCGTGGACGTGCCGGGCGTCCGCTGCATCGTGCACTACGGCCTGCCGGGCGCGCTCGAGAGCTACGTGCAGGAGATCGGCCGCGCCGGGCGCGACGGCGCGCCCGCGGCCTGCGTGCTCTTCTGGACGGGCGCCGACGCCTGCACCCGCACGCGCCTGGCCCAGAGCAGCCTCGACCCGGCCCTGGCCGGGCAGGGCCTGCGCGAGATGCTGGCCTTCGTGCAGGCGGGCCGCTGCCTGCGGCAGCAGCTGGCGGAGAAGTTCGGCGACGCGGCCACGGGCCCGTGCAGCGCCCGCGGCGGCGAAGTCTGCGGCAACTGCGCCGCCCCGCCCGGGCAGTACGCGGAGTACGGCGCCGACGCGCGGGCGCTGCTGCGCACCGTGCAGCTCGTGCACGCGGGCGCCACGAAGCAGCTCGACTACCACTGCGGCCACGCCGGCAAGGACGTGCAGGAGCTGCGGCAGAAGCACGGCGGCCTGCTCTGCGGCAGCGGCGCCCACCGCCCGCTCTCCTGGTGGAAGGCGCTGCACGAGCGGCTGCGCTCGGCGGGCTACGTGACGTGCAACGTGCACGGCGCCTACACGCTGGCGCCCCCGGGCCTGGAGGCCCTGGCGGATGACGACGTGCCCGTGGTGCTCCCGGAGATCGAGGTCGCGGCGCCGCGCGGCAGCAAGCGGCCCGCCCCGGCGCCCGCGGCCGGGCCGGCGCCGGCCGGGCGCGCGGCGCTCCTCGAGCTGCGCGCGGCCCAGGCGAAGCTCCAGAAGTGTCAGCCGTACCTCATCTTCAACAACCAGGTGCTGGACAACCTCCTCACGGCCCGGCCGGACTCGGAGGCGGCGCTGCTCCGCGTCGCGGGCATCGGCCCGGCCAAGGTGTCCGCCTACGGCCGGCTCATCCTGGCAGCGCTGGGCGGCGCGCGGGACGACCTGCGCGGGCCGGCGTGACGGAGCCCTGGAAAAGGCGCGTGCCGCGCCGGCCCCTCTGTGTCAAATGGCCTACACGCCCTGCGCGGAGATCGGCAGCTTTCACCGCAGCACGGCGAACGGTCAGGACTTCTACTGCCAAGCCGACGAGGCCGGGTGCGCGTGCGTCGGCGGCGCCGACTTCCGAGCCCGCGCCGCCTCGTACGGCAACGCCGTCGTCTACCGCACGCCCTGCCCGGCGGACGGCTCGCCCTGCCTGGCCCAGGCGCCGTGCCTGAAGATGCCGGGCGACGACGCCGAGTACTGCGTCTACTTCCAGCGGCCGGCCTTCGAGGTGGGGCCCTCCGCGCAGGCCCTGGCCTGGGGCCCGCAGCGCGTGGTCCCGTCCGCGTGGGCCGCCGACGTCTTCGGCACGCTCAAGCTCGACGACGGGCCGGCCGACAAGGTCTGCTGGATGAGCCTGGAAACCTACGCGTCGGAGTACGCCGGCTTCCTCGAGGAGGCCTACCCGCCCTTCGGGTTCCTCTTGGTGCAGGGCGCCATGTACAAGTTCTGGACCGAAGGGTACGGTACGATGTGCCCGCAACATGTAAAAATTGTGCAGGACCTGAACACGCTGACAAACCACCTGGACGTCTACGAGGACGAGGTCGGGGCCTGTCAGCGCAACCTCCTCATGGAGGGCTTCGAGGCGCTCGGCTTCGCCGAGAGCCCGCGCGTGCCGCTGCCCAACAAGGCGGCCTACGAGGGCGATCCGATGCCGCAGAACGTCCTGGATGCCTGCAATGCGCTGCGCCGGACCGACCCCCCGTACGGCTTCGACGGGCCGCCGCAGCCGCCGCCGGCGCCCGAGGGCGGGGTTTGCACGCTGGCCCCGAGCGAGCCGTGCTCGGGCGCCCGGGATGCCGGCAGCACGGAGAGCTATCCCGACGCCGCCGGCTTCTTCACCACCACCTGTGCCTGTCGGCCGTGCGGCGGCCGGGAGGAGGGCGAGCGGTGCAGCGACGCCGCGGTCCAGCCGGGCACCTGCCGGAGCGATACGGCGCCGGAGCGCTTCTGCTGGCAGCTCGACCAGCCGCTCTGCAGCGACCTGCGGGGGCTGGTGGAGCCGGGTGCCTGCGGCGAGACGAGCGGCCGCGCCTGCGCGCCGCGCCTCGGGAGCGCCGAGCCCTGGACCTGCCAGCTGGCCGAGGACGCCAGCTGTCCGGCCACCACGCTGCCGTGCTACTGGGGGGCGCCCGCAGCCGGCCCGGCCGCCTGAGGCCGGCGCTCCCGTCAGCGGGCCTCGCCGGCCGGGGCCCGCTTCCCGCAGTGGTGGTGCATCCACGTCCGATAGGTCGTGTACTTGGGGCTCGAACGCTTGGGCGCAAAGAAGCGGGCGCGCCGACAGGGCTGGCTGGCGAGCTGGTTGATCTTCTGCAAGGCGGCCCACACGGTGAAGGGGCGTCGCCGCCGCTGGAGCCGCCGCAGCGTTTTCTGCACGAGCCAGTTCTTTTCGATCAAGGCCGCGTCCCCGTCGTCGAGGAGCAGCATTTGGCGATCCGTGAGCTGCCCGTCCAGCGCGAGCCGCAGCCCTCGGTCGAAACCCAGCGCCTCGACGGGCGAGTCCGCCATGCGCTTTACCGATGGGCCGGGGCGCGTCGAAACCCTAGGTCGCGACGCAGCCCAGCTTCGACTGCGAGGCGTTGGCGTGCAGCTCGTCGGCGGCCCGCTGCTCGTCCCCCGCTCCGGCGTACCTCGTGCAGTACGCATTCCGGTTCGCGCACATCCCCTCGGGGCCGCCGCGCGCCTTGTCGGCATCGTCGAAGATGTGCATGTGCGTCCAGGCCACGGAGGCCGCCTCCTTGGTGTGCAAACACAGGTTGGAACCAGCCGGTGGCTGGGCACTGGTGATCAAGTCCTTCAGCTTGCTGGCCCGGGTGCTCGGGTCCATGTGTTCCACGTTGGAATTGCCACTGACGTAGTCCGTGAAGATGCAGAGGCGGTCGTCGGCGTCCTTGTAGTTCGGAAAGCAGGTGGCGACGCCGTTGTGGCGCACGTCTTTGGGCAGATCCAGCTTCGCGACCGCGCAGGACGTCTGGTTGCAAATGCCCTGGCCGGCGGGGTACGGATACGACGGCGCCTGGCTGTCGGGGGTCTGCGCATAGGTGCAGAAGGCGCAGTTGCCTTGGCTGCTCAGGCAGCCTGCTTGAATGAAGTCTTGCAAGGTGGCATACGGATAGAGGGCCTTGCAGCTCATTTAGGGCCGCGGAGATGCGTCGGCGCACTTAGGAAGGCCGCGGAGGCCCGCGCCTCGCCCAGGCCTGGAAAAAGCCCAGAGAGCTCTTGGCGCCCGGTCTGGCGCGGCAGCCGTCCTGCGCGTTTTTGCGCGCGACGGCGTGCGACGTCCGCCTGGCTGGCCCCGGCCAATGTAAAAATGGCGCCTCACATAAGGATCTGTGATCAGAAAAAAAAAGAAGTAGTAAGGACTAGGTCGCCACGCGTTGGTTAGGACATAAGGATCTGTGATCAGAAAAAAAAGAAGTAAGAAGGACTAGGTCGCCGCGCGTTGGTTAGGACACAAGGATCTGTGATCAAAAAAAAAGAAGTAGTAAGGACTAGGTCGCCACGCGTTGGTTAGGACATAAGGATCTGTGACCAGGATCTGTGATCAGAAAAAAAGAAGTAGTAAGGACTAGGTCGCCACGCGTTGGTTAGGACATAA
>Ga0214919_10005861_pt1 | contig 17151 bp, 19 predicted proteins | sample LL1503_MetaG_FD_177994 | JGI IMG/M metagenome (GOLD analysis project Ga0214919, IMG submission 177994) | Freshwater microbial communities from Lake Lanier, Atlanta, Georgia, United States - LL-1503 | ecosystem: Environmental > Aquatic > Freshwater > Lake | place: USA: Georgia | collected...
TTGGATTCTTCATTTGCCATTGAAAATAAAATACATTTTCAACAAGGAGTTGCAAGTGGGAAACAAAGACAGTCAAATGGAATGGCGTTCGCAATGTCCGATCAGTTCGGCATTGGACGTCATTGGCGATAAATGGTCGCTATTGGTTATCCGTGATTTGATTATTCACGGTGAGCGAACTTACTCTCAATTGTTAGACTCCGCAGAGCATATTTCTACCAATATCTTGGCAAGCAGACTTGAGCTTCTGACATTTTTTAAAGTCATTGAACGAACCAATCCAGTAGGTTCACGCAACAATGCATTCAAACTTACAAGAGCAGGGCTTGCACTAAAGCCTGCTATTGAATCATTGGCAAAATGGTCAGGTAAGTATTTACAAGAGTTTCATAAAAACATAGTTCAATTGCGCTAGAGCTTGCGTATATCTAAATTCAATGAACTTGATTCCATCGTTGCTTTAGGCATTTTGAATTGCATTAAGAAGCTGAATTGACGTGTGACCATATGCAATCCGACTACACAAATGACTTCAATGGTGGATGTTTGGCGTCACCTTATTTGTCTTCTTGGGTCATAGCTCGGTTGCTGAGTGTGGCAGATGCTGAATCTGCTTTGCACTATGTTCCCCAAGTTAGTGAAAAAGAAAAGTTTGTATCAAATTTGAGCATTGTTTTTTCTAAGGTGTTAGTGGGTGTTGCAATTGGCTTGCATCAAAGGCTATCCATACTGCTTGCTGTTATTGGCGTAGGAGTTTTTGGTGTGTGTCATGGTTACGCGCATGGTGAAGAACTGCCATTTGCTGAAAATCAATACAGCTATGCCGCAGGATTCATGTTCACCACCGCTTGTTTGTATTTGACTGGAGCCTTTGGAGCAGACATCATTCAAAAGCGATTCAACAAAGGCGAAAAGGTATTACAACTCTTGGGTTTTGCTACTGCACTTGTAGGTTGTGGCTTGATATTTCAGCTTTGATCATTGACTAAATCAAATTCAATTTCACAAAAGCATAATGAAAAACTTAATTTCTGCTGATGCCCTACTGAACCTCATACCTTTTTTTGCTATAGCTTTTTTATTTCAATTACAAAATCACGTTATCAGCGGTGTGACTGCCACCATTGCACTTTTGGTTTTATTGTTTGCTGTGGTCTCTGCCGTTCACCATGCAGAAGTCATTGCACACAAAGTGGGAGAGCCATTTGGCACTTTGGTCTTGGCACTGGCTGTGACTGTCATTGAAACATCACTTTTGATATCCATGCTTATGAGCAGTTCGGAAAAGGTATCTTCACTTCCTAGGGACACCATCTATGCAACTGTCATGATTATTTGCAATGGTGTTGTTGGATTATGTTTACTGATAGGCGGAATGCATCACAAGGAGCAATATTTCAAAATTGAAGGCACTGGATCTGGTTTTGCTGCATTAGCCACTTTGTCTGCTCTGGTAATGATCATGCCTTTGTATACGGTTAGTTCACCCGAGGGTACCTACACAGACTCTCAATTGCTGTTTGTAGGAATGTCGTCTTTTCTTTTATGGATGATCTTTGTGTTCATACAAACTGTTCGTCATCGAGATTATTTCCTACCGGATTCAGCTACCAATGATGAAAATACGCATGCTTTGCCTCCTACCGCTAGCGCAGCAAGCATGAGTTTTGTATTGCTGATTATTTCTTTAGTCAGCGTGGTGGGTCTTGCAAAATCTTTGTCACCTGTCATTGAAACTGTGGTTACCCAGTACCAAGCACCTAAAGCCGTCGTAGGCATCATCATTGCCTTGATTGTTCTTCTTCCAGAAACATGGGCAGCACTAAGAGCAGCAAGGGCTGACAGGTTGCAAACGAGCATGAATCTCGCCATAGGTTCTGCACTGGCGAGTATTGGGTTAACCATTCCCCTGATCATTGCTGCCTCTGTCGTATTCAAATTTCATTTGAATTTAGGCTTAGAAATGAAAGATGTGGTCTTGCTGTGCCTGAGTTTTTTGGTGGGGGCAATCACATTAGGCTCAGGTCGTACGAATGTCATGCAAGGTGCTATACATCTTGTGTTGTTTTTTACATTTATGTTTTTAACATTGGTCCCTTAAATCAGTCTTTGCTTATTGCCAATACACATTGATTGATTAAGTTTCTTGAATTTGTCACAATAAACCATGAATGACAAACTTATTCGCAGTGGCGCTCCACATTCGGTGACTTTCAACGAAGCCACTCGAAACGCACTCAGTCCAAAGAGCGAATTATCAGAGGCAGAGAAACAAGAAATTACCAAGCAATCGGAAGTTCAATCTGCACATCCACCAGTGCAATTACCCACCAATCATGTGGCCATAAATTCGAATGACAATTCTCTTGCATCTGTTAATCCAACTTTTTCAAATGAACAGATCAAGAAGCAAAACCTCACGGTTGGCAAAAAATCTCTACCCCAAAATAATTTTCAAAAAATTGAAAATGACTCACTGCTTGATGAAAACAATTTTCACGATGTAATTCAAAGACTTGAAGACCGGATACAACACTTCAAAGAAAATCATCACATCGATAACCGGCAAACATTCAGTGATGAAGCTAACCACCTCCGAAAGGACATGGTTTATTTGGGCAAGAAAAATATCAAAGACTTTTCTGTGCCCATCAGTACGCTTGAAAGTCAACCATCTGCTTCGCAATTTGATGTGGAAGATGAAAAGACTAAACCATCAGATGAGTCACAAACTCAATCCAAAGAAACCAATGTGACTCAAACCCAAATTAAGCCAACAGACACAACACCGCAAGAATTGAATGACGATGATTTACAAGCGCAAATGAGGCTGATGAAAGAAAAACTAAGCAAAGCCAATCAAAAATTGATAGATATACAGGGCCAAGACCGCACAGACTCTGAAATGTAGATGTTGCCATACCATGCAAGGCAGAGCATATGAACATGGCCTCAAGTTTTCTTGGCGTCCATGCCCAACAGTTAATCCTTTTAGGGGGATATTCGCAGGGAAATTATTGGATACTTTTTTATTCCTGGGTATATAACTGGGTACTTTTTTATAATTTGTTCTTTGGCTTTTTTATCTTTTAAAGCACTCTAGAAATATATGAAACTGCATATTGCTGAAAAAATAGGCATACTCAAGCACCCCAACTGAATCAATGGTTTATTTTGATGCGACTGATAATTGTTTTGCTCATGTTTGGGGTTACTGGTCTGCAAGCTCAAGATATTGGTGATATTTTTGGCGGCATTACCTATACACAATCTTCCATCAAAGATGAGTCTTCTAATCACCTTGGAACATTCAAACCTACCGTTGTGGGCTTAGGCTTGTCGTATGTCATAGCTGATAACTTGGCCCTGGATGCCAACATGTTTGACGGCGCCGCTGATTCATCTGTCGTTAAACCACGATTAGGCACAGTGACAGTCAAAGTTAAAAACGGCTACACCTTGGGTGTTCGTCCCTTCATGGCTTTCAATGAATCCTGGGGTGGGTATCTCAAATTGGGTCGGCAATATGGAACACAAACCACTGTCATTAGAAAACCTATAGACACCACCTATGCGCACACCGTTTATGGCTTGGGTGTTTCCTACAACCTGAATTCAAAATGGGGTGTTTCTGCGGAATCCGTCTGGTCTAAAAAGGTAAGTTCAGAAAACAACTCAACCAGCACGGTGGGAATGGGGATCCGTTATAAATTTTGAAAGACATTGATTTCATAAAGTACCCCACAATATTTCAGGGCTCAAAAAACAAAAAATCAGTCATCAGCATTTCATAAAGCACTGTTAAAAGCTTGTAAGTATCCACTTTGGCTGGAAAAACAGACTTAGGATGAATTCTTATGAGTGATAAAACACCTCTTGACGAAGCACAATTACGCAAAATCCGCGAAGACATACTTGACTCTATCGATGAAGAGTTAGAGATGGCTTTAGAGGATGGCGAGAATGAAAACAATCCCTTTGACAACGATGAAGAGAAAAAAGCCAGAGTCTTGTACTTTCGTGAACTTTTACGATTGCAAGGCGAGTTAGTTAAGCTCCAAGACTGGGTTGTTGCGACCAAGCAAAAAGTAGTCATACTTTTTGAAGGTAGAGATGCCGCTGGCAAAGGTGGCGTCATCAAGCGCATTACGCAGCGCTTAAACCCACGCGTATGTCGTGTTGCGGCATTGCCTGCACCTAATGACAGAGAGCGCACCCAATGGTATTTTCAGCGGTATGTCACACACCTGCCTGCAGCTGGTGAAATCGTTTTGTTTGACCGCAGTTGGTACAACCGCGCTGGTGTTGAAAGAGTGATGGGGTTTTGTACCGAGGACGAATACGAGGAATTTTTCAGAACCGTTCCTGAGTTTGAAAAAATGCTGGTGCGTAGCGGCATCATTTTGTTGAAGTATTGGTTTTCTATCACGGATGATGAGCAGCATGCGCGATTTTTAGGAAGAATCCACGATCCTTTAAAGCAGTGGAAACTCAGTCCCATGGACTTAGAAAGCCGCCGGCGCTGGGAAGACTACACCCGTGCCAAAGAAACCATGATTGAGCGCACGCATATTGCCGAAGCTCCATGGTGGGTTGTTCAAGCGGTGGATAAAAAGCGTGCTCGCCTCAATTGCATCAACCATTTACTCTCCCAATTTCATTACCATGAGATTGAGCACCCTGAAATTTCTTTGCCCGCAAGAGTTCGTCATCCTGATTACATCCGTAACCCTGTGCCTGATCAGATGATGGTTCCAGAAAAATACTGACCACGATGGAGGCGGCTTGCTGCAAGCACACTGTATTTTGTGTAATATCGGATTACATCTTGTACTCAATGAGAAAAGTGATCATGATAAAAAAGAACATTTATCACCTTTTGTGGCTGTTGTGCTTATCACCCTTAGCGTGGGGTGAAGACCTCAGTTCTTGTACGCTGAAGAAAAATCCTGATGACATGAATTACTGCAAAGCATCATTTGCTGGCAGCGCTACTTTTTGCGACATGATTGGCAATGGTGAAAAAAAGCGTGATTGCTATTTCATGGTTGTTAAATTGCAAAGAAGCAACACTTATCAAGTTCGCAAACCCGAGCCTAAAAAGGAGGAGTGATTGCTCTCGCAGTTGGTGTGACTTTAAATATCAAGCTTGGGTTTGAATACCCATAGCAAGATTTTGATCAATACCAAAGTTAAAGTGACGCCCGTAATGTCCCCCACAAACATTACCTGAATGCCTTGTAAAAGCTCTTGAGAGATATCGTTCCAATATAAAACCAGTTGGTTCATCACGCTGTTAAGAAACGAAAAAAGTAAGCCCATGTGCAAAAGTTTTTTCCAATTGAGATTCGACAAATTGTCATTCAAAGAAAATTTATCGATGTAAATTCTGCGTGTTAACAAGGGAGACAGGGCATTGATCAACGCCAACTCCAAGCTCACCATGGGAGAGTTAGGGAAATAAAACCAAAGTGATGCAGCCAATGAGACAGAGAAAATACTTAGAGCACCTGTCAAACCAAAAACCAAAACCAGTAAAAACTTCAAACCGCTTGGTATATGGATCAAATGTGCGCCTGGTACAACCATCAGGAAATGTGTCAACGTATTATTAAAGGCATATACAGTGCCAAACACAATCGTCAAACATACATACGTGACTAAACGATGGTTCCAGAAAAAAGAAGTGATGCGCATTTAATGGTTGGTCGCAGGTTGTGTAAGTTCAATCACATCGCATGATGCAAAAGCATTTTTTTGGTTTTTCAAACTGATGGCTACATAGGGTTCGTCAGGGTAACTTGAGGCCAATATGTAGTTCCCATCGGTGTAATCACTCCAATGCTCGCCTTGCGTGGTGACCCAGGTACGGTTGAATTTCAGTGTGTGGGATTCATCTTTGAAATTGGCTACTGCAATTTCACCCTTGAACTGCACTTCCAAAGGGGGTCCTAAAAAGTGCTTTCCGCAGGCCAGGGGTGGAGAAACAATTTGCGACAAAGCCCATTGGCATGGGATGCAAGCGATGAGTCCAAGCAGGTATTTCATAAAGCGTATTATTGTTCGTAAGCCATTCATGATCAACCTAAGGTTACCTATGTCTAGAAGCATTTTGTCCGTTGAGCATATCCATCCCAAAATACAACCAACGGTATTCAACTTTCAAAGTGATATTGTCCAAGAGGTGCAGCAAGCCATCATTCATCACCGCGTTGTTGTCGTTGGCATGACCCAAAATCCATACGTCAAAAATATACAAAAATATTTGAATGACGCAGGAATTCAGTACTTTTATTTAGAGTATGGAAGCTATTTCAGTCAATGGCGTCGTCGCCTTGCCTTGAAGATGTGGACTGGTTGGCCTACGTTCCCCATGGTCTTTGTCAATGGCGTCTTACTTGGAGGTGCCCAAAATGCAAAGCTTTTAATCGACTCAGGTGAGCTTAGCTCAAAGTAGAGCAACTTTTAAAATAAAAGAATCAGTTCGAAGCCTGAACTTCTATCCATTTGACGATGGAGTTGACCATGGGTTCGACAGCTTGTGGGTCTCGAATGTCTCCCGCCAATACGTGTTGACCATCGCTTTTGCTGTAGGCAACCAGCTCTAGGGTTTTATTCACAGAACCCATTCGGTCAAACATGTTTTTGGTTTCTGTGGGGTCAACAGTTTGGTCGTCTGCACTGTAAAGCACAAGTAAAGGTGCTTTGAATTGACTGACATCACTTTCACGTACTTTTTTAACCAACGCCATCATGGGGAACAAAGCGTTGGTAGGGTAGCTTTTGGTCCATGCAGTGGATTCGCGTTCATTCACTTCAGGGAAATGAAGTTGGGGTCCTGTGATGGCCAATGCAATCTGTTTTCCCCAATGTCCGTTGATCAGCTCAGAGCGCTTGTCTTTCAACCCAAAATTGGGAGAAATAAACACATGCGCTTGAACCATATCGGCGTCTTTGGAGGAGCCAAGCCATGTTGCGAGTGTTGAACCTGTAGAGCAACTGATAACCAACACTTTTTCACCCAAAGTGTGTCCAATCCGAACAGCTTCCATGGTGTCTGCCAACCAATCTTGGGTCGTCACTTGACCCATGGCCTCGCCGGGTAGGCCATGGCCGCTTAAGCGGGTGTAGAAGAGATTGGCACCCAATTGTTTAGCAACATGATCTGCAACCGGTGCCGTCTCTAATCTGCTTGCCGAGAATCCATGCAAATACACAACAGCCCAAGGGGTTTTTTGATGGGTGTCGTTGGCCCAAACAATACCTTTGGCCGTGCCGGGTTTGATGCCAGTGAATTGCGATTCGCTCTGGGCCAACCATGCATCAAGCTCAGTGGATGAAGAGGGGGGTGCAGCACGGCTTGTGGGTGTATCACTGCCAAATTCGTTGGATGGTCCAGCAAAAAAGGCAGCAACCGCTAAAACAATGACACCCAAAAATAATTGAACTGCCAGTAAGAGCCTGTTTTTGGAAGGGTGCTGTGCGTTTGATTCAAAACTCATGGTGAAACCCCTGTGTTATTCGTGCTTGAAGACGGCGGGGCGTTTGTTCACAAATGCATCCATGCCCTCTTTTTGATCTTGGGTAGCAAAGAGGGCATGGAACATGCGTCGTTCAAACATCACGCCGTCAGACAAACTGCTTTCAAAGGCTCGGTTGATCGACTCTTTGGCAGACATTACCGCTATTTGAGAGTAGTTGCAGATTGACAATGCGGTTGCAAGTGTCTCTTCCATCAATTGCGCCAAAGGAACGACCCGACTGACAAGCCCAGAACGTTCAGCCTCGTCCGCATTCATCATTCGCCCTGTCAATGCTAAATCCATGGCCTTGGCTTTCCCAATCGCACGTGGCAAACGTTGTGTGCCGCCGGCACCTGGAATGATGCCCAGCTTGATTTCAGGTTGACCAAAACGTGCGTTATCAGCCGCGATGATGATGTCGCACATCATGGCCACCTCACAACCGCCACCCAATGCAAAACCGGCAACGGCGGCAATCACGGGTTTGCGGATGCTTTTGAGGGTTTCCCAATCGCGGGTGATGTAGTCGTTTTTGTATACATCAGCATAGGTATAAGTGGCCATGGCACCAATGTCTGCGCCAGCCGCAAAAGCTTTTTCGTTACCCGTCAAAATAATGCAGCCAATATCGGGATTGGCATCAAACGCTTTCAAGGCTTGTCCCATTTCAACCATCAATTCACTGTTGAGTGCGTTCATTTGTTTGGGGCGATTTATAGTGATGACGCCTACTTTGTCAGCTTCCGTACGTACCTGGATTAATTCATAGCCCATCTAAGTCTCCATTGAGGAATTTCTGACTTGAACTATACCCAAGAATGGTTTTAGCCATGAGGTGATAAATTACCCTGAAAGGAGACCGCAATGACCGATAAAACTGTGACCTATGAAGAGCGTGGAGCCGTTGCATGGCTTACCCTCAACAGACCGCAAGCCCTCAACAGCTTTACCCGTGAAATGCACCGCCATCTGTGGGAGGCATTTGACCGTGCAGAGGCGAATCCATTGATGCGTGCCATGGTCATCACTGGCGCAGGACGCGGATTTTGTGCCGGTGCAGATTTGTCGGAATTTGATTTATCAGAGGGGCCCCAAAGGCTGGAGAGAGCAGATCCTGGGCCCGTGATAGACCAAGCCTTCAATCCCACCACGCGACGCTTGCAGCAGTTGCGTATGCCTACCGTGGCAGCTGTCAATGGTGTGGCCGCAGGTGCTGGCGCTTCATTTGCCATGGCATGCGATATTGCAATTGCCTCGCCCAATGCCTCGTTTATCCAAGCATTTGCCAAGATAGGCTTGGTACCAGACTCGGGCGGCAGTTGGTTTTTAGTAGAACGCTTGGGCTTGGCGCGTGCGATGGCGCTTGTGATGACGGGTGACAAACTGATGGCTGCACAAGCCAAGGAATGGGGTTTGATTTGGGATGTGACGGAGGATTTCTTGGCGGTTTCTGCAGCCATGGCAGAAAGACTTGCCGCCATGCCAACCCAGGCATTGGTTGCATCCAGATATCTTTTACGCGATGCAGGTCAGAAAAGTCTCCATCAGCAACTTGACATTGAACGCGACACTCAATCAACATTGGGCAAAACGCATGACTATATTGAGGGTGTCACGGCGTTTTTAGAGAAGCGTTCACCTGTATTCACTGGGCACTGACATGGAGACCCCTACAGTGCACGAATCGTTGGCCCAACAGGTGGGAGAGACGATGTTCTCGGCCGATGTGGCCTCGCGCCAAACCATGGGTATGACTTTGGTTTTTTGTAAGCCTGGTCGAGCGCGTATGCAAATGCAGGTGACACAACAGCACCTCAACGGGCATCGTATTTGCCATGGTGGTTTTATTTTTACATTGGCTGACTCTACCTTTGCATTTGCCTGCAACAGCCATAACAAAGTGGCTGTGGCCGCTGCTGCATCTATTGAATTTTTAAAACCAGCGCAACTGAGTGATGTGCTGACATGCGATGGACAAGAACAGGTGCTCAGTGGTCGTCATGGTGTTTACGATATGGTGGTACGCAACCAACTTGATGAAATCATTGCTTTATTCAGAGGTAAAAGCGCACAAATCCAAGGAACTGTGGTGCCAGTATGAGTTCTACATCTTTCAAACTTGAAGCCATCGAAAAGGCCAGTGTGGATGAATTACGCCACTTGCAATGCAAACGTTTGAAAGCCAGTTTGCAGCATGCCTATGCCAATTCAGCGGTTTACAAGGCCAAATTCGATGCGGCAGGTGTGCATCCTGATGATTGCAAAACATTGTCCGATTTGCACAAGTTCCCTTTCACCACCAAATCGGATTTAAGAGACAGCTACCCCTTTGGTATGTTTGCCGTTCCCCAAGACCAAGTGGCTCGCATCCATGCCTCTAGCGGGACAACAGGTAAACCCACCGTAGTGGGTTACACCCACAACGATATTGATATGTGGGCTCAATGCGTTGCAAGAAGTATCCGTGCTGCTGGGGCCAAGCCTGGCGACAAAGTCCATGTCAGCTATGGATATGGCCTTTTCACAGGCGGCTTGGGTGCGCACTATGGCGCAGAGCGTTTGGGTTTGACCGTGATTCCTTTTGGGGGTGGCCAAACCGAGCGTCAAGTGCAACTGTTGCAAGACTTTTCGCCTGACATCATCATGGTCACACCCAGTTATATGTTGGCATTGGCCGATGAGTTTGAGCGTCAAGGACTGAATCCCAGCATGAGCAGCCTGCGTATTGGTATTTTTGGTGCTGAGCCATGGACCAACGATATGCGCTTGGCTATTGAAAAGCGAATGGGTATGGATGCAGTGGATATTTACGGTTTGTCAGAAGTGATTGGTCCAGGCGTAGCCAGCGAATGCGCTGAAACCAAGGATGGGCCTACGATTTGGGAAGATCACTTTTATCCCGAAATCATTGATCCTGAAACGGGTGAGGTATTACCCGACGGTGAATTGGGTGAACTGGTATTCACCAGCTTGACCAAGGAGGCTTTGCCCATCATCCGTTACCGAACGCGTGATTTGACTCGACTGCTTCCAGGGACGGCGCGCACCATGCGGCGCATGGAAAAAATCACGGGTCGCAGTGATGACATGATGATTGTCAGAGGGGTGAACGTGTTCCCCACGCAAATTGAAGAACTGATTTTCAAGCAGTCTGCTTTAAGTGCCCATTACCAATGTATTCTTCAAAAAGAGGGGCCACTTGATACCTTGATAGTGAAAGTTGAAACACGCCAAGGCTTGGCTTCTGACTCTGCAGAGGCAAAACAGGCAGCTGCTAGCCTAGAGCACGATGCCAAAGCCTATATAGGCACCAGCTTGAAAGTGGAGTTGTGCAGCGAAGGCGGGGTAGAGCGAAGCATGGGTAAAGCGAAAAGAGTGGTCGACCAGCGCTAAGAGATGTCGCTCAGCCAACTCCCCACTTTCACCGGATCTGCAATGCTCAGACGCCACAAAGGCGTGGGATCTTCAGAAGGAAGTGAAAGTTTTAAGCGCAACAATTGACCTTCTCTGGCCACCAAAGCTGTGCAATGCGTTTGCTGACCCAGCAGCAAACCCAATTGGTCTAGGCGCTGCAAGCGCCATGATTGCAGCGCCTTACCGCGTCCTGTTTCAATACCCAACCATTCGTCACCCGCAGAAAACCCAGCTGTTTCTGCGAGGCTGTGGCGGAAAACGGTTTGTATCTGTACGCTGTGGTCTTCTTTCACCCTCAAACCCAGTTGCTGTGCGATGGGCGAGTCTTCGAAAGACAGCTTCACACCTTGTTTGTCCAGCAAGTCTTGTAGGGGAAGCTCCTCTGTACCGTGTACCCAAGCTTGCAATTCTTTGCGCCATGACTTTCCGCTGACTTTTTCAAGTATTAGCAAAAAATCTTTTTCAGTCATAGGACCACCTTGGCAATGTTCCCACAACGCTCGCATCACTTCGTCCAAGCTGTGACCACTTTGTCGCAACGACAGATCAAAACACAAAGCGATCAAAGAGCCTTTGGTGTAATAGCTGACAGTGATATTTGGGGTATTGGTGTCTGGGCGATAGTATTTGGTCCATGCTTCAAAGCTGGACTGCGCTACTGTTTGCTGGTGTCTTCCTGGGGTTTGAACATAAAGCTGTATCGAATTATTCAGCAATTTAAGGTATTGGCCAGGTGAAATCAACTCCGTCCGACACAGCATGAGATTATCAAAGTAGTCTGTAAACCCCTCAAAAAACCAAAGCATGTCTGTGTACTGTTCGCTTTGGTAGCTGTAGCGCTCGTAATTGGCCGGTCTGAGCCTTTTGACATTCCAACTGTGGAAATATTCGTGGCTGAACAGACCTAGCAATCCAATGTAGTCGTCGCCTCTTTGTTTGTCAGTTAGCTTGGGCAGGTCTTTGCGTCGACACAGTAATGCCGTGCTGTGGCTATGTTCAAGTCCACCATAACCATCCAAAACCGCATTCAGCAAAAAAACATAGTGTTTGAATGGCGGTGTTTTTCCTGGGTGCCAAAAATTGGAAATGGCAAGACAAATTTTTTCTACATCTTTGGCAAGACGCTTCATGTCAAAAGACGGTGGTGCGCCGGTGACAATGATGCGGTGCTTTGACTTGAGCATTGAAAATTCGGATTGCTTGAAAGCCGACATCTCCACTGGACTGTCCACCAGTTCGTCGTAGCTTTGTGCTTGGTATTGGCCAAAACCCGCACGATCGACCCGAATTGGCGTGAGTGACGTAGCGACATTCCAAAGATCTGTGTGCGTGGGTTTGGGTAGTGTTAACTGTATGACTGGCGATTGTTTGCCTGTCACTTGAACAAACAAGCTGGTTCCGTTGAAAAAGCCTCGGTTGGCATCTAACCAAGCGGTCCGCACCGAGTGGTCATGCGCATGAACCAGGTATTGCAACTGCAAGGCTAGTGAAGGCTTACAAGCAACTTCCCAAGTGGCTTTATCACGTTGTTTGACTGGCAATGACTCCTCAGCTTGAAAGGCGCGCATTTCACTGAGTTGTTTGGAAAACTCTCTGACCAAATAACTTCCAGGTATCCAAACAGGTAGCTGGAATTGTTGTTTGGCCAGGGGTTGGGATATATCCACTATGACGCGCCAAAGGTGAGCGTTGGCATTCTCAACCTTGACGGTGTAATGAACGCGATTGACATCAGATCGTTGGCTGGCCATGTGTACAGGGAATCAGGGTTTGGGTGCAGAAAGCAATTTTTCTATTTGTGCGATTTCTACAGCGCCTGAAATACGGGTGCCGTCCATAAAGATGGTGGTAGGTGTACCGTTGACTCTTTGCTTTTGACCGAAATCCACATTGCGTTTGAGCGCAGTGGTGTCGCACCCTGTGGGGACTGGCGCTTGGTCTCGCAGCATCAAGTCCTGCCATGCTTTCGCAGGTTCTTTGGAGCACCAAATGGCTTTGGATTTGTCGACCGAATCTTTGCCCAATATAGGGTAGAGGAAAAGATAAACAGTCACGTTGTCTATGCTTTGCAAGTCACGCTCAAAGCGCTTGCAGTAACCGCAGTTGGGGTCTTCAAACATGGCCATTTTACGCTCGCCTTTGCCACGCACGATGACGATAGCGTCTTTGAAAGGCAGCGATTTGAAATCAACGGCCATGATTTTTTGAATGCGTTCTTCTGTCAAATCTCTTTGGGTTTTGGTGTCAATCAAATGCCCTTGAATCAAGAAATTTGCGCTGGCATCGGTGTAGTAAATCTCAGATCCATCGACCCGCAACTCAAACAAGCCTGGCATAGGGGTGCGTTTGATTTCATCGATAGGGTGAATATGTGGCATGCGGTCTTTCAGTATTTTGCGAATGGACGCTTCTTCTCCTTGACCCCATGCCATGGGGATGACAAGACAGGTCAATAAAAGGGTAATGAATTTAAAAAGGTGACGCATGGTGGCCTTGGTTAAAAAGAGGGGTTCATGGCTTGATGAACAGTCCATTGTTTGAGAAATGTTAATTGGTTGAAACTGCTCATGCCCCAGTTTCGAAAAGATTGCGCCAGTGGTTGTGAATGGGAGAACAGCCGTTGCAGCCCATCACAGGCAATCCACGTAGGCCACAGACCAGCTTTTCGGGCACGTTCATACTGTCTTAACAAACTGGGGTCGCCAACGCTTCGCCAGTAATCTTTGCCTTCACGTTGCGCCAGCGTGCTGGCCAATGCCTGCGCGTCGGCTAAACCCAGGTTCAAACCCATGCCTGCCAACGGATGGACTGTGTGCGCCGCATCACCGGCCAGCACCCAACTGTGACCATTCGCAAATCGACCGCTCCATTGCTTGGCTTGGGCAGTTTGTAAGGGCCATTTGCTTTTAGGCGCGCACAGTTGGAATGATCCCAATCGGTGTTGACATGCCTGGCTTAATTCATTTGCAAAGGCTTCATCGCTGATGTCATACAGGCGATGGGCTTGCTCATTGGGCAAAGACCACACCACTGCGACCTCGTCACCTTGAGGTCCACCCAAAGGCAGCAAAGCCAAAATGGACAGCGCATGTGATGATTGGCTGAACCACTGAAAGGCTTGTTGTTGATGGGGTTGCTCACAGCGAACACGGGTGGCGATGGCGTGTTGTGCATAAGGGAATGCATCAAAATCGATACCCAATTCTTGACGCGTGAAGCTGTTCTTACCTTCGCAAATAACCGTCAATGCAGCATCGACGGGCTGTTCGATTCGTTCAATGTACTGCTGAAAACCCACCGCTTCTTGAAGCAACTTTTCTAGTGCGGGTACATCTACGATGTGATTGAGACACGTACCTTGTGGTGCGTCAAAGCGAAGATCGCCACCCTGATCACCCCAGACATGCATGCTGAGAACGGGTGTGGCATGATCAGGCCCAGGCCAGCAACGTAATTCATTCAAGGTCGCTTGGGAACTTGCATTGAGTGCAAAAGCTCTTACATCATTGGCAGGTGGGGGCGTACCGACAAGCGCTACCCGCAGGCGGAGTCGCGCCAGCATAAGCGCCAAAGCGCTACCCACGCTTCCACTTCCGCGTATGCACACATCGTAGGTTGTTGTCATGCAGTCCATTGTAGAAGTTGCCTGCACGTAGAATTTGCCCCTGATTGCGTAACCCTACCGTTCGGTACAGATTGAAAGAATCTCATGAGTTTGAAATGCGGCATCGTCGGCTTGCCCAACGTTGGGAAGTCCACCCTGTTCAATGCCCTGACCAAAGCCGGTATTGCGGCTGAAAATTACCCGTTTTGCACCATTGAGCCCAACACCGGTGTGGTGGAGGTGCCGGACCCGCGTTTGCAGCAGTTGGCGGACATCATCACGCCCGAGCGCATCGTGCCGGCGATCGTGGAGTTCGTCGACATTGCCGGCTTGGTGGCCGGCGCCAGCACCGGCGAGGGTTTGGGCAACAAGTTTTTGGCGCATATCCGTGAGACCGATGCCATCGTGAATGTGGTGCGTTGCTTTGAAGACGACAATGTGATCCATGTGGCCAACAAGGTCGATCCGATTGCCGACATCGAAGTCATCCAAACTGAGTTGTGCCTGGCCGACTTGGCTTCTGTTGAAAAAGCCCTCCACCGCGTGAGCAAAATCGCCCGATCGGGTGACAAAGAAGCCGCCAAGCAAATGGCGATTTTGGAAAAATGCCAAGCCGCCTTGAACGACACCAAGCCGGTGCGCACCATCGACTTCAGCAAAGAAGAACGCGCCGAACTCAAGCAGTTTTTCTTCATCACTGCCAAGCCCGCCATGTTCGTGGCCAATGTGTCGGAAGATGGCTTTGAGAACAATCCTTTCCTCGACCGGCTACAGGCTTTTGCGAAAGCGCAAAACGCACCCGTCGTTGCCATTTGCGCCAAGATCGAAGCCGAGTTGTCTGAGATGGACGATGCGGATCGCTTGGAGTTTCTGCAAGAGTTGGGGCAAAGTGAACCCGGTTTGAACCGCCTGATTCGTTCTGCCTATAACTTGCTGGGCTTGCAAACCTATTTCACGGCAGGCGTGAAAGAGGTGCGGGCTTGGACAATTCGTATTGGAGACACCGGCCCGCAAGCCGCCGGTGTGATCCATACCGATTTTGAGAAGGGCTATATCCGAGCCCAAACCATTTCGTTTGACGACTTCATCACCTTCAAAGGCGAGCAAGGTGCCAAAGACGCCGGCAAAATGCGAGCCGAGGGCAAAGAGTACGTGGTGAAAGACGGCGATGTGATGAACTTCTTGTTCAGTTCCTGAGGCACTTGAGCGATCAGCAACAGTTTGAATCGCCCAACCAATCTGTCAAGACTCAGTTGCCAGATACCCGCCGCATCCGGCGCATCAGCGCCACGCGCAACATCCAGCCTGCTCTCACCAGCACATAGCCCAACACCGCCGACCCCAAGGCGAACAAGCCCATGCCCAGCATGATTGGGCCGCCGTAGGACAGAAGCCATTCAAAGTTCAGGTTGTCCAGCGAGGAAGGTATAGACGAACTCACACCCAGCACGGTGCCGCCAGTTTGGTAAGCCAACCACAGCCAAAAGCCGATGGTGAAGGGGTTGGTCACCATGGTCATGGCCGCAGCCGTGGGGATGTGGGCCCGCCACCAAACACAGTGCACCACGGCCGCCAGGGTTTGCGCTACCGGAATCAAAAACGCCCATAACAAACCCACCGCCACGCCACGCGCAACGGCTTCGTGTTGCAAGCGCCAGAGTTGCCCATCGAGCAAGCGTGGTGCCCAAGGCTTGAGCCAGGGATGCTTGCTCAACCGCTCACGGTTGGGCAACCAGGTCCGTTCTGGTTTGGAGGGGTGGGCAGGTTTGGATGACATTTTCAAAGGCGTGGGATGGTGCTCAAACCCTTATTTTTCAATAAAAATAGGCTTTTCAGTCAGGTTGCAGCGATTAATTATTCAGAAATATACGAAGTAAAAACAAGTTTAATTCATAAAAAAACGTGTGTTTTGAAATTACACTGCCTGCACTTTTTGGGAGAAAACCGCATGGAAACCATTGTCCCCGTCTGGCTGTGGCTCACGTTTGTGGGCATTGTGCTGGCGTCTTTGTTCATCGATTTTGTCGTGCTTAAAAAGCAAGGGGCGCATGACATCGGCGTCAAAGAGGCCCTGAACTGGTCGCTGATTTGGATTGCCTTGAGCTTTGTGTTCAATGGCTTGCTTTGGTGGGCGGTCAAAGACCACACCGGCTCGAACGAGTTGGCCAACACCAAATCGCTGGAGTTTTTGACCGGTTATTTGATTGAAAAATCCCTGGCGGTGGACAACATTTTTGTGTTTTTGATGATCTTCACCTATTTTGCGGTTCCCACGGCATTTCAAAAGCGGGTGCTGATGATTGGCATCGTGGGCGCCATCGTGCTGCGCACCATCATGATTTTGGTGGGCGGCTGGTTGCTCGCTGAGTTTCATTGGGTGCTGTATGTGTTTGGCGCTTTCTTGATACTCACTGGCATCAAGATGTGGTGGGCTGCGGGCAAAGAACCCGACTTGAACAACAACCCGGCGCTCAAGTTGTTGCGCCGCTGGATGCCGGTCAGCCAACACTACGACGGTGAGCGGTTTTGGACCCATGAAAACGGCGTCAAGATCGCCACGCCTTTGCTGATGGTGATCAGCCTGATTGCCCTGACCGATATTATTTTTGC
>Ga0214919_10005862_pt1 | contig 17148 bp, 13 predicted proteins | sample LL1503_MetaG_FD_177994 | JGI IMG/M metagenome (GOLD analysis project Ga0214919, IMG submission 177994) | Freshwater microbial communities from Lake Lanier, Atlanta, Georgia, United States - LL-1503 | ecosystem: Environmental > Aquatic > Freshwater > Lake | place: USA: Georgia | collected...
AAGTTAAATTCCTAAACTCTACAAGTTCCTTTTGTAAACTAATAAATGTTTTTGAGTCATTTGCAGTTAAGAACTATTAAGTTTAAGAATCTAATACAGACTCCTTATACTAAGATAATGTATTTAAACATTACTTTTTGGACTTTTGCAAGTCCTCAACCGCTAAGGGTATTTTATATAAACAAAATAAATATCATGATAAATTAACAATCAATTTTTTTTATTGTTATTTTTTTAAGAAAATTGTATATTTATTTTATATTTATTTTATAACAGACTCCTTTGGAAAACTAAAAATGTTTGTGGGACATTGCTGTAAGGAGTGTTAAGTATTATTCAAATTATTAAAATAGTATTGCTGTAAAGAATCTCAAGTTAAATTCCTAAACTCTACAAGTTCCTTTTGTAAACTAATAAATGTTTTTGAGTCATTTGCAGTTAAGAACTATTAAGTTTAAGAATCTAATACAGACTCCTTATACTAAGATAATGCATTTAAACATTACTTTTTGAACTTTTGCAAATCCTCAACCCAAATCTAGGATTTTTGGACAGTTATTTTTACAATAATAATAATAAATTTATTTATAAATAAATTATTAACATTAAAAAAATTATCATAAATATAGAGTTTATTAAATTATAAAATATTTATAATTTAATTCTTTAATAAAAATGTGTCCAAAAATCCTAGATTTGGATGTATTTATAAAGAGATTGGATCATTGACATTTGTCTCACCAAAACTCTTATCTAGACCTACCAACAATCATCTCAGATCTTAGGAGATTTCTTGTTACCCATGTATCTATTGATTGAATAGACGAATTGCCCAGGACGTCCATTTCTAGGACGTGCTGTTACCATTCGATCAAGGCCAGCTTTTTCTAATGCTGTTCGTCCATCACCATAGTATTTCACAGCAAGCTCGCTCGTTATTCCTTTACTAGACACTAGTGCAGCGTCAATGAAGTTTGGTATATCCTTAAACTCAACACCCATTAGGTATAGATCTTTTCCAAGATTTTTAGGAGAAGTGAACTTCTTTTCAAGACGAAAAGGTTTAAGAAACTCGACGATTCGATTGATTTGTTCTTTCGAAAGACAGGATGACTTACCTTCTTTAGGGTCGGCTACACAGTCAACTTTAGGGTCGGCTACACAGACAACTCTAGGGTCGGCTACATAGACAACTCTAGGGTCGACTGTATCTTCATCTTCACTATCCGAAGGATAGTCACCCCATCTCATAGGAGTCTGAACTAATTGTTGCGGTCTAACATCTTCTATATAAGTTTCATCCAAAGTGCTACCAGAGTCTTTATTGTCGGTCGACATGTCGTCTTCCTCTCTAGTAGATTTTTGAGTGTTTTCAGTTTTATTCAAAGACATTTTTTGCTCGTAAATTATTGATATAATATTCTAAGGAATATTAAGTGAAACAAGTATATAATATTAATAAATAAAAAATTAAATAAAATTAACTATCAATTTTATAATATTTTTTTATCAAACTACATAGATAATCATTTTTTTATATATTTTTTATAAAAGTTATTTTTATATTTATAATAATATAACTATAAAAATAATTTCTTAATTTTAATTGTATAATTTATAATATTATTTTTTATATTATTGATAAAATCATTGATACTTAATTATGAAACACCTTATTTATATAAAAGTTAAATATGATACATTAGACCTAGTGATCCTAGTCAAATTTTATTTATGACTAGAGGCATTGGATCTATGATACATCTTATGATACATCTTATGATACATCTTATGATACATCTTATAATATAGACTTGTAAAAAATTGATGGTAAAAATTTTAATAAATATTTTATATGTAATATTAATACAATTACACTATTTACGATTTCAATTTATTCAAAAAGATTAAATATGAGATCATCTCAAATGAACGTTTCTCCAAAGAAACAAACCGCGACTGCTTCCATTAAGAATGAGGGAGACTTAAAATCCTTTAATGGATGCTTTGTTAGCAAATACCCGACAGAAGATCAGCCCTTCACTCACAAAGAAGTGACTGACGTTCTAGGAGGATGTGTTACTTTTATTATTGGAAAAACTAAACTAGTTTTTCAAAAAGGTAACGGTCCAAAAAGAGAGTTTGGTGATTCTGATGGAAACCATGAGAATCCTATAATTCAAAGGTACTTTGCTGATATGAAACTATTAGAATCAATACCTATTGATGGAAAGAATATGGTTCTTTTTGAGCCGGTCAAAATTGTATTGGCGAAATGTAAGTCTTTTCTGAGTGAATTCAATCCCAACCAAGAGTTATCAAAGACTCACGGCGACCTTGCTTCTATAATAAAGTTAACCGCTGATCGTTACGAACGATTACCCAGGAAGTTTCAAACATCTGGAGTATTTGGATGTAGTGTTGAGACACATCTTTCACCAAGAAAAACATACGAAGATGTTGCTAGACAATTATCTTTAGTAGAGCTTCAAACTTCTTTAGCACAAAATGCTACACTAGAACGCTATGTTTCCCATATTTTGCAAGAAAAGCTTCAAGTTGAAGCGGCCAATGCTAAAGAGGAAGCAGATAATCTAGAAGCTGCTAGAGCAAAAGCTGAAAAAAGAAATGTACAAAAATTCATGGAGTCATTGTCCAGTGCCGACGACTGGGAAACTGTAGCTGATTCTATTCAAGCTGCACATGTTGTTCCTATCCCTGCACCTTTGGTGCTAGATACTGCACATGTTGTTCCTATCCCTGCACCTGTTGAACCGACTCATGAACCTTCTGTACCGACTACAATGCAACATGCATCAATGCAACATGCATCAATGCAAAATAAAGACCGTCTTTTAACAGAAGATGCTATCGCTACTATTACTCGTTTCATAGACGATCATGATTTTAGTGATTCTTCCAATCTTGGCCTAGATTTTTTTGCTCATCGCAAAGAACTTTTAGTCGAAATCAATCAATCTCAAATGAGAAGTAACGCTGTTAAAATCAGAGACAAGGACCTCTATGCTGCTGCATTAGTCTTTCCAAAATCAGATGGCTCTAATAATGAGCTTATCCGAATATATTATGGAGATCGACAAACAGCCGTCCAAAGGTCAAGAAAAAATGGTTTGATTGACAGCCGCCCAAAGCAAGAAAATACTGGACTATTTATATACTCGTTGAAAGAAGAGTAAGAGACAAGGACCTCTATGAAGCTGCATTAGTCTTTCCAAAATCAGATGGCTCTAATAATGAGCTTATCCGAATATATTATGGAGATGGATAAACAGCAGTCAAAAGGTCAAGAAAGAATAGTTTAATTGACAGCAACCCAAAGCAAGAAAATGCCGGACTATTTATATACTCGTTGAAAGAAGAGTATGTGTCCCAAAGAAAGTGATTAGGTTGGGTTATAAAATTTTACACTTTATGTTACACCAGTAACATAAAGGTTTCTTAGAATAATATTTATAATAATTGAATTATTACACCTTTTAACATTTCAAACGCCGATTATTTATAGACACTTTTATAAATAATTATTTATATATTTTCTTTACCTTACTGAATGTTGGATAAATAACCAAACAAGACCAGTAGAGTTTCAATGTGAAGTAAAAGCATCGTCTTTCACCTGTGTAAATAAAAAAACAGGGTTAAGTAAGACAATCGGCGTTAAAGAAAGAACCTCGTAAGAGTAAGCACGCCTGTTGATTTTACATATTTTAATTATTTTTTATTTCGTAAAAATCGGCGTTTGAAATGTTAAAAGGTGTAAAAAAGCCATTGTATTTGTTATAGTAAACTATCACGAATTGATTTTTAGATTATTAAAAAATGTAGAATAAATATTTTTACAATATTGATAACCAAATATGAAATAGATTATAAAAATAAACATATTTATTAGAATTTATAAAATGTAATGATTATTAAAAATATCTTTATAAAAATTGATGGTTAAAATATATAGAAATAATAAATCTTTATAAAGAATAATTAAGCTAAATGATAACGGGGAGGAGACATATCTGTATAGTACAGAGTGAATTCATAAAAACTGTTAAATCCATCAACAGGTGCAACTTGTCATCCCTGGCCAAACCCATATAAGGGAAATAAATTAAATAAAGGACTTGCATCACGGATAAGGTAAAGTTGATGCTACTATGTGTGAGTTACGAATAGGAATGACATATAGCTATACAATGGATAAGACGTTGATATTGCACCTACCCGACTGATTTATCAGTCTCCAAATCCAACCCCCTCCTTTGTTTTTAGATGATAAAACAACAATCATATATACGTAGGTATAGTGGATGCATGGTTCATCGGAGAAAAAAAATCTGTATGAGGTCATTAAAGGACTAATATAGAGGATTGATCTTTAAAATATGCTAGATGAAAATCTCGTTGTTATAATCTTTAATTAAATTTATATCATTAGATATAATGTCTAATATATTTTATAATTGAATGTAATATTATAATTTATCTAAAAAATGTTAATATATTTTATAAAATATCTTTAATGACAACTACTTTACATATTATATCTTTCATGAATTATTTTTCAAAAAATAGATTTAATTACATTAAAATATGTTTGAAAAAGAGTTATGTAATGCGAAATTTAAATATTTATTTTTATAATTAAATTATTGATAAAATAAATATTTAGTTGTATTTTGATGCATTATTTGATAAATCATAGGTCATTACTAATCTTAGGATAAAGAGAAATTAAATATCATAAATTATCAATAAAAAGTTTAGGTATAGTCACCGCATTTTATAATTGATTTAAAAATAATTTGATAGAATTTTGTGATGACTATAAATAAAAAATGATAGTCTAAATAAATAAATATTTAGATAATAGTAACTTTACACATAAAGTCATATTAAGCATACACTTTCTTTAGTATAATGAATATGTATCAATTAATTGCAGATCAATTCGTTTTAGCAGCAGAAAAAGGAAATACGGAACTAGTTTCTGTTTTAATTGATCTTGATGTTAATATTAATCATCAACAAAACGATGTAGGACATACTGCTCTATGTAAGGCTGTTCTAGGCGAACATGTTGATATTGTTGAGCTCTTGTTGAAGAATAAAGCTGATCCAAGATTTACTATTCATGTAGATGGAGAAACATATCCTGATTTGAGTTACTATCTTTCACGCGAACATTCTCATCGTTTGTTTGATTTAAAGGGAGTAACAAAGTTTGGTCACCTAGTCTCAACAATACATGATCAGATACAATTACTAAACAGTCCTGATACAGCACATATAATTCTCTTAAAAATTGAGGATTCTATTTCTAAAGCAAAGGAGTGATTGTATAAAATTGGTTGAGAGATATGGTTTGACAAAAGCCTATACTCTTTATAATTTTTTTTAAATACTTATATATAGGAGATGTCGAATAAAATTTATTAAAATATTAATATTTTTAATAACATAACTATAATATATCTTAAAAATAAATTCAAAAAAATGTTTTTGAAAATGCGAATTTAATAATTTATTTTTATCTATATTTTATAGATAAAAATAAAATGTATTTAGAATATTGAATAAAATCGACTGGTTATAACTAACTTTCAAAACATATTGGTCAAATTTTATAATTGTTCAAAAATATTAATATTTTATATTTTTAAATTAAAATTTGACTATTATGAAATTAATGTTTAATAACCTTTTTCAATATAATCAACAGTGTTATTTTTTTTTTTATTATAAATATCTGTAATATATTCTTTAACAATATTTTGAGTATCTTTGCTTTTAGTAAAATCAGTATATTTAGTATTAATATTTTGTAAATTTAATTTAAGATCTATACATTTTTTATCAAAATCATTAGAATCAAAAATATCAGAATGAAATTCAATTAAATGTTTATGTAATTTATCCATAGTTTGTTTAACAATTTCTTTAACATTCATTTTAATAAATTTATTATCATTAAAAACAATACCATCATCACTTGTATTATCAATTAAAACATTTAAATTAACTTGATTTTCAAGTATATTTTCAAGAGTTTTAGTAAATTTTGAATTAGCAAATAATAATGAAAATTTTTTATTTATATCAATACCAGATGTATCCCATTGTTCATCAAATGATTTTGTTATGCTTATATTAATGTTATTGATAACATTAATATTATTACTATTAATATTACTATTAATATTACTATTTATATTATTACTATTAGATATATCATTATTATTACCAATTTGTATAGTATCTGGTTTAGAATCAACAACTTCAGAAGCTTCTATTATATTTGAATCATTTGATATATTAGATTCTTCTTGAGAATCTATTTTTTTACAAGATTTTTCAATATGTCTTTTTAAAGTATTATTGTTACAAAAGTTTTTATCACATTTTAGACATACAAATTTTTTAATTTTAATTCTTATTAGAGATAAATCATATAAGTCTTCATCTTTATACTTGAATGATTCAAATGTTCTAGAACATAAATTTTTTTTATCAAGATGTTTTACCATGTGTATTTTTTGATATGTTCTATGAAAACATCTTTTACATTCATAATATGAGTTATTAATATCCATAATATATATTAATAAAAAAATTTTAAATATATTTAACTATTAAAAAATATATATTAAAAAAGATAATTTTTTAATATATAATAATCAATAAAAAATAAATAGTTAAAATATCAATACATGTATTTTTTTGAATTTATAGAAAAATCATTAAAAATAGGCAAAATTGGTTAAAAAAAATATATTTTTATTGATAAACTAAAAAAATAAATAAAATCTATACAATGAAATAAAAATATTTTAACCAAAATTTGTAACTAAAAAAAAATATTTTTTATTTGAAAACTTTTTTAAAAAATATAAAATCAAAAAAAAATAAATTTCAAATTTCAAAAAAAGTTTTCAAATAAAAAATATTTTTTTTTTGCTTATGATTTTTGCCTAAATTTTTTTTATTTCATTGTATAGATTTTATTTATTTTTTTAGTTTATCAATAAAAACATATTTTTTTTAACCAATTTTGCCTATTTTTAATGATTTTTCTATAAATTCAAAAAAAGGCATGTATTGATATTTTAACTATTTTTTTTTTATTGTTTTTATACAATTATTTTTTATTATTTATTATATAATTTTAATTTTATTGTATTTTAATAAAAAATATTTTATAATAATTGAAAAAATATGATTTTAATCATTTTTCCTTCTATATTTTTCTTGTATTTTTAAAATCAAAAAAATAAAATAATATGTAAAACTACCGTAATTAAAATTGTAGGAATGGGGTACTGTTTTTGCTGAATTTTTTTAGACATTTTTATAAATCTCTAAAAATCATTTTTAAAAATATTTTTTTCCTTGTAAAAAATATATTGTACTTTAAAACCAAAATTAAAAATAATGCGTAAAACAATCGTAATTAAAATTGTAGGAATGGGGTACTGTTTTTGCTGAATTTTTTTAGACATTTTTATAAATCTCTAAAAATCATTTTTAAAAATATTTTTTTCCTTGTAAAAAATATATTGTACTTTAAAACCAAAATTAAAAATAATGAGTAAAACAATCGTAATTAAAATTGTAGGAATGGGGTACTGTTTTTGCTGAATTTTTTTAGACAGATTCTTAAAAATTTTATAAATCTCTAAAAATCATTTTTAAAAATATTTTTTTCCTTGTAAAAAATATATTGTACTTTAAAACCAAAATTAAAAATAATGAGTAAAACAATCGTAATTAAAATTGTAGGAATGGGGTACTGTTTTTGCTGAATTTTTTTAGACAGATTCTTAAAAATTTTATAAATCTCTAAAAATGATTTTTAAAAATATATTTTATTAAAAATATAGTTAAATTACATTAAAATATTTTATAAAAGTTTAATAATATAACTTTTCAAATAAATCTTTAACAACTTACATAATTTATCTTTCATAAGTTCTTCAAAAATATTTAATTACATTAATGTTTTGAAAATGTGTTATGAAAGTAGGTTATGTGGGGCGGATTTTAAGAGATTGTTTTATCAATACTTTATTGTTAATATATAATAGTTATTGGGTTATTGGGTTATTGGGTTATTGGGTTATTGGGTTATTGGGTTATTGGGTTATTGTGTTAAATTCCGCTTTTCATAACCTATTTTCAAAACATATTCTAATGTAATTAAATCTATTTTTTGAAATATATTTATGAAAGAGTTATTATAGTCATTACAAAACAAAATTATTTTTTAAATAGAATTATAATGACTAAAGATAATATATGAAATACTATTATAAACTTTATTTATTAACATGAATTTTTATATATATTTTCAAAATGATTGTCAAAATATTTTTTATTTAGTTCATTATAACACTCTATATTTATATTTTCTAAATCTGTATATTGTGGATATTCATCTATATCTTTAATTTGTAATTTACCATTATAAACACCAATTTCTCCACAATCATATAATTTATGACAATCTAAACACATAAATTCAACAATATTTAAATCACATTTTGTTTCATTATCAATTTTACAATGTGGTAAAAGATGAGCACATTCTAATAATTTAACTGGTTTAGTTATTCTACAAATTATACATTTATTTTCTTTATTATCTATTAAATATTTTCTTAATTTTGATTGTTCTGGACGATTTTTTACAAGTGATATTGAAGGTTCTGAAATAGTAATTGTTTGATTACTATCGAAGATTGTTTCTTGACATATTGTTATTTCATCATTATTATCATTTGTTTGAAAATATTTATTATATTTATTGGTAAAATCTTTCCATAAGTTTCTTATATTTTCATCTTTCATTATTTGTTCATTCTTTTTATAGTTTTGTGACTGAGTGTTAATAAATGATGCTAATCGTTTTATTTCTTTATTTTTATCATTTCTAGATGGTTTTTTATTATTTTGAATAATATATTTCTCAACTTCATTTAAATTATCTAACCATAATTCTTCATTTGATATAAAATAAGTTTTATATTTTTTATCATTTATGAATTCTGTCCATATATTATATATTTCTTCATTTTTCATTATTTGTTCTTTCTTAGTATAATTTTTAGTTTGTGTCAATAACCATATACCTAAAAATTTAATTTCTTTATTTTTATCTTCTGAACTTGGTCTTTTATTATTATTATCAATATATTTTTTTACTTCTCCATAATTATTTAACCAAATTTCTTCATTTGATTGAAAATATATTTTATATTTTTCATCATTTATAAATATGTTCCATTTATGATATATTTCTTCATTTATCATTATATTTTCTTTTTTTTTATAATTTTGCTGTTGAACTGATATCCAATGTCCTAATTGTTTTATATCTTTATTTTTATCAGTTGTACTAGGTTTATATTTATTTTCATCAATATATTTTATAACTTCTTCTAATTTATCATACCATAATTCATCATTTGTAATAAAATATTGTTTGAAATTTTCGTTATTTATAAATTCAGTCCATATATTATATATATCATCATTTTTCATTATATCTTCTCTTTTTTTATAATTTGTTATCTGATGACTAATAAATTTTCCTAGTATTTTTGCTTCTTTATCTCTATCAATTTGTGAAGGTCTTTTATTATTTTCATAAATATATTTTTTTACTTTCTCTAAATTATTTAACCATATTTCTTCATTTGATTGTAAATATATTTTATATTCATCTATAAATTTCGTCCATTTAATATATATTTCTTCATTTTTCATTATACCTTCTTTTTTTTTATAATTTTTTTGCTGAGTACCAATCCATAATCCTAATGATTTTATATCTGTATTTTTATGAGAACTACTTGGTTTTTTATTATTATTATCAATATATTTTTTTAATTTTTGTAAATTATTTAACCATATTTCTTCATTTGATTTAAAATATTCTTTATATTTATCGATAAATTCAGTCCATTTATTATATATTTCAATATTTATCATTATATGTTCTTTTTTATTATAATTTTGTTGTTGACAATTAACCCAATTTGCTAATTGTTTAATTTCTTTATTTTTATCTTCTTGACTTGGTCTTTTATTATTATTATCAATATATTTTTTTAATTGCTGTAAATTATTATTCCAATGTTCCTCATTTGATTTAAAATATTCTTTATATTCATCTATAAATTTTGTCCATTTATCATATATATCTTTATTTTTCATAATTTCTTTTTTATTTTTATAATTATTTGTCTGATGTGATAACCATGAACCTAATTTTTTAATATTATATTCTTTATCATTATCAGACGGTCTTTTATTATTTTCATCAATATATTTTTTTAATTGTTCTAAATTATTATTCCATAGTTCTTCATATGATTTAAAATATTCAATATATTCATTAAAAAATTTTGTAAATATATTATATATTTTTTTATTTTTCATTATTTGTATTTCTTTTTTATAATTTTGTATTGAATTACTTAACCAATATCCTAATTTTTTAACATCTATATTCTTATCATGCTTACTTGGTCTTTTTTTATTTTCATCAATATATTTTTTAACTTGTTCTAATTTTTCATTCCATACTTCTTCATTATCTACTATTATAGTTGATTTAATAAAACCACCAAATATATTATTTTCACAACTATCTATTTTTTCAAAACTCCATAATATTTTTATTTCATCATTCATATAACATGATGGTTTTATATTTCTATTAGGTCTTGAAACCATCTTTTTAACAGATTCTTTAACTTTCATATATTTATCTCCTGTTTTAACAATATAAATCATTTCATCATAACCATTATCTATTATTTCATCTTTTTCAGATATCTTTGTATTAGTAATTATAATATTTTTTTTTTCTAAATGACTCAACAATTCAAAATCTTCTAATTCATATTCTTTATCTTCCAATTCTAAACCATTTCTTTTAAAATTATTTCTTATTTCTTTTATTGTATATGTTTCTGGATTATTAACACATAATTCAAAAATATATGGGTCTTCTTGTCTTAAAGCAGATAGTACATTTAATATTCCATTAAAATCTCCTGTTTTACTCATTTCATCTCTTATAACTTTATCTTTTTCTTCATTATTTTTACAATTCTTATATTTATTAACATCAACATAACAAGGAATTAATACAGTTGCTAAATCTTTAGTATTTTCATTTTTTCTACAAATTCTTCCAATATTTTGAATAATTTCTACATAACTTTGTTTAGGATCTACAAAAACAACCATATTTGCATTTTTTGTATCAATACCTTCGCCAATAGTTTTACAAGATGCTAATATAAATATTTCATTATCAGGTGTTCCATCAAATTCATTTAAAATATTATTTTTATTTTTAGTGTTAGCAGTCATACCTTTAAAATTTATTTTAGAATATTTATTAGATAAATGAGGAAATTCTTTCAAAATCTTATCAAAACATTTTTTTAATTCTTGTTGATTTTTTTTATTAACAAATGTTAAAACATCTGAACCTTTTTCTGATATAGTTTCACTTCTTGAATGAAAAGTTAAAACACGATTATTACCAGTTTCTAAAATAGATCTACAAATTGTTTCAAATATACTTTTATCAGTATTTTCTGTATATAAATCAACTCTGATTTTAAAATCATTTAGAATATTATCATTAACACCATCTATATGCATATATTCATAAATCATTTTACCACAATGAGGTTCTTCATAAATACAACTATTATCATCTATAAATTCAAAATCTTCATTATTAATAGTAATATGATTTATTGGTTCATACATCATTATATCATTACTATTTTTAGGTGTTGCTGTAAAGAATAATGTCTTATTAACATAATTATCTATAAAAGATGGATAAAAATCATCATATTCTTCATCTGTACCAAATAATAAATTTTTAGTTTCATCTCCTAAAATATGATGTGCTTCATCAAAACACATAATATCAATATCAAATTCATTTTCATTTATAATATTAATAAATAATTTTAAAGATTGATATGTTATTAAAATAATTTTTAAATTATCAGTATCTTTTTCTAAAAACTCTAATATATCTTTTTCATTTGTTGTAAAAGTTTTTTTGTCTAATTCATTTTTAGAACAAATTGTTAATATTTCATATTTTTTATCATACTTGAAATCATTTAATAAATAATCTTTATTAAATTGTGTAATAAGATTAATGGATGGAACAACTACAACAGATAAATTATTACCATATTTTATTAATGAATCGTAAATAATAAAACTTTTACCAGAACCACAAAACATTTTAATCAATGCTTTATTTTCATTTTCAAAATGATTTTCTATTTTATTAATACATTCTAATTGATTATTTCTAAATTCCATATTATTGTTATATATTTAAAAATTATTTATCATATATTGAAAATCATTTTTTTGTAATTATTTAAAAATTCTAAATATAAAAATCAGTTTAATAAAAAATGTCACATAATATAACTTTCATATATTCTTCAAAAATAATGTTTAATTACATTAAAAGATGTTTTGAAAAAGAGTTATGAAAAGCGGATTTTAGATGATTATATTATCAATAAATTATTAATAATATAATATATAATATTTATTGGTTTATTGTTAAATCATCTTTTCATAACCTACTTTCAAAAATTATTTAATATCCAATTGTAGAAAGATCATCATTTAAAATAGTTTTAGAAACTTCTAAAGCGTCATCTTTTTTTTTATCAAACATATTAGAAATATAATTAATTATATTTTTTTGTGTTTCTAAATTATTTTTATAATTAATATGTTTAGTATCAATTAATTTTTTACTTTCATCCAATGAATTTAAAAAAGATTTTTGATAGAAATCTTCTTTAAAAATATCTTTATTAAAATCTGTAAGATTTTTATGTAATTTTTCCATAGAGTTATCAACAATATCTTTAATTTTCATTTTAATATATTTATCAATATCATTTTTATAAACTATTCCAGAATTATCATTTTTATCAAAAATAATATTTAAATTAATTTCATTTTTTAATATTTCTTCTAATAGATTTGTATACATTATATTTGAAAAAATTAATTTTGTTTTTGTTATTTCATCAATTTGTGAAATATCCCAATCTTCGTCAAATGGTACGACATTTTTAATGTTATAATATTCAAATTTATATTAATTATTGTATTGGTTTTCGAGTTTATTTTCTTTTTTTAATTTAATATAAAAACAATGTGTTAAAATATGTTTTTTTAAATCTAATATTTTTATAAATTGTTGAGAACAATAACTACATATTTTTAATCTTTTTTTATCAATAATACATAATGTTAATAAAATATCATCTTTATATTTAATAATGTCATTTGAATTTTTTAAATGATTTAATTGATTCTCATCTATAGATATATTTTTGTTTACATAAGGAAATAGAGATAATATTAAGATTTGATCATTTGAATAATTATAAGATTCTTCTGTTCTATTACATTGTTTAATAATATTAATATGTTTTACAATATTTGAAAATCGATTTGTTTTATAATTACATCTTTTACATTGATAATATAAATTATTTTCTATAAATTTATTTTTGATAACAATATTAGTATCATCATCTAATTTATATTTTACTTCTATTTCTTTTTTAATATCATTTTCTATTTTCTCTAATTCTTCATTTTTTAATTTCTCTTTTATAATTTCATCTTCTATTTTTTCTAATTCTTTTTTTTTAATTTCATTTTCTAATTTTTGTAATTCTTTTTTTTTAATTTCATTTTCTATTTTCTCTAATTCTTTTTTTTCATTTTCAATTTGTTTTAAATTTTGTTTTTCTTTTATTATAGCTTGTTTAATTAATTCTTTTTGTTTTTTTTCATTTTCTTTTTGTTTTGTTATTAATTCTTTTAATAATTCTTTTTTTTGAATACTAAATTCTTTTTCTTGTTTTAATAATAGTTTTTTTTCTTCTTGTATTTTAATATCATTTTCTTTTTTTAATAATTCTCTATTAAGTTCTTCTTGAGTTTTTTCTTTTTCAATCTTCTCATAATTTATAATATCGTCTATATTATTACGTATATAAAAAAAATTTTTAATCATATCTTCAAAATCACCTTCAAAATATTCATTACCAATATCTTTTCTATGATTATATTTATTTTTAAATGAAATTATTAATTCTTTTTCTAAAATATCACAGTTATCACATACAATTTGTAAAAGTAATTTACTTTGTTTAGGATATTGATTAATCCTTTTATTATTTTCTTGTTTAGATTTACCAATTTTAAATATATTTTCAGAAGTTTTTATAAATTCTCTTTCTTGTATTAGATAAACATATTGTGCAGACATATTGTGATAAATAAAATATTAAATAATTAATATATAAATTAATCATTTTTTATAAATTTTATAAAAAAATATTTGTTTATAAACTGTATTTTAAATATTTTTACATAATTTATCTTTCATAATTTCTTCAAAAATAAAGTTTAATTACATTAAAATATGTTTTGAAAAAGAGTTATGAAAATAGGTTATATGGGGCGAATTTTATAAGATATAATAAACAATAGTTTATTGATAAAAAATAAATATATATTATTTTATTAAATTATTGTTAAATCATCCTTTAATAACCTATTTTCATAACATACTAAATATAATTAAATAAATTTTTGAAATATATTTATTAAAGAGTTAGTTAAAGACATATACAAATGATTATAAAATTATCAATAAAATTATTTATTAAAAATATATTTAAAATGATTAAAATAAAAATAATATTAAAATAATATAAATATAAATATATAATGAACTATTTATGCATGAGATGTGGTTATGAAACTGAATATAAAACAAATATAAAAACTCATTTAGATAGAAAAGTAAAATGTACAAAAAATATAAATGCTATTGGTAAAGACGATAAAGAATTATATGATTTATCATTAAAACCTAATAAAAAAGAGAAAAAATATTATTGTAAAAATTGTAATAAAAATTATTCTAGAATAGATTCTTATAATAAACATTTAAAAAAAAATATAGAATGTTATGAATACAACGAATGTAATAATTGTAATGAAAATGATAAAATAAATATTACAGAAACTAAAACAAATAATATATTAAACAATAATATGACAAATAGTAATATAACATGTTGTGATACAATAAATAATAATAATATAAATATTTATATTTTACCATTTGATAAAGAATGGACTACTGAACATTTTAATGATAAAGAGAGGTCTTATATAGTGAGTTCGTTAATGAAATATACAACTTTATTAAATGAATTATTAGAAAATGATAAAAATTTAAATGTAATAGTAGAAGAAGATACAAATGAAGCAATAGTATTTAAAAATGAACATGAAAAATATGTAAATATAAAAAAAAGAGATCTTTATAGTAGAACAATGAAAGAATTAAAAAAAATATTAATTGAAATGACAAATAATATAATAAGTTCTCCAACTAGTAATAATTATTCAAATAATCTTAAAAATCATTTAGAAAAAGAAGTAAAAGAAATAATAAAAAAATATAATGATTATGAACAAAATAATGAAATACGGAATAATGCAAATAAATCTTTAGAACAAGTTTTTATAAATAAAAAAACTGATGCTGAAATAATTGCTAAAAAAATAGTTGAAGGATATTAAATATATATTATTTTTTATAAAAAGATGAGTTAATAATTATTAAAATAAAATACCAATAAAAAATAAATTAAAGTATTATAATTTAACAATAAAAATGAGTGATGTGTGGAGAGTGAATTCAAAAAAAATGTATTTTCAAAAAGTTTTTTTGAAAAACTTAATTTCAAAATTTTTAATTTTAGAATTTTAATTTTGAAATGTCTAAAATTATTTTTTTGAATTCACTCTTCACACATCACTCATAAATATATACATAAAATAATTACAATATATATACGATAAATATATTTTTAATATATAGAATAAAACATTCATTGTATATAAATTCACTCACAATTTAATAAAAAATATATATTATTGATAAAATATAAAATTATTATAATTATTATTATTGATATATTATTGATATATTATTAATAATTTATATAATTAAAATATACTAAAATATAACAATTAATATAAAAATTAAAGTTTTTCCTTCTATATTTTTCTTGTATTTTAAAAACTATAAATTAAAAAATAATACGTAAAAATATTGTAATTAAAATTGTAGGAATGGGGTACTGTTTTTGCTGAATTTTTTAGACATATTTTTTAAAAAATTATAAATCTCTAAAAATAATTTTTTAAAAATATATTTTTCCTTGTAAAAAATTAATTGTACTTTTAAAATAAAAATTAAAATAATATGTAAAACTATCGTAATTAAAAATGTAGGAATGGGTATCATATTTTTCTTAATTTTTTAGACATATTTTTTAAAAAATTATAAATCTCTAAAAATAATTTTTTAAAAATATATTTTTCCTTGTAAAAAATTAATTGTACTTTTAAAATAAAAATTAAAATAATATGTAAAACTATCGTAATTAAAATTGTAGGAATGGGTATCATATTTTGCTGAATTTTTTAGACATATTTTTTAAAAAATTTATAAATCTCTAAAAATAATTTTTAAAAATATATTTTTCCTTGTTATTTTTTATTTGTACTTTTAAAACAAAAATTAAAATAATACGTAAAACTATCGTAATTAAAATTGTAGGAATTGGTATCATATTTTGCTGAATTTTTTAGACATATTTTTTAAAAAATAATAATTATGCCAAACTAAATTTTTTTTAATCATCAAAAAAATAATTTCACAATATGAATCATTTTATCACTTTTATTATTAATCCAATAATTAATCTCATTTTTTAATACACCTAATCTATCATTCCATTCACTCATATTTTTAATTTTGATTAAACCTTTCTTTTTAGTTGTTGTCCAACAAGATGGTATTTTAAATCCATTTTTAAAATAACTATCAGGATTAAATCTTGGAGCTGTAGAATATATAAAATTTATAAATATTTTTTATAAATTTTATATTTATAAAATCAAAAAATTCCTTATATTTTGATTTTTTTATTTTTTAAAAAATTATTTTTCTTAAAAATTCCTTAT
>Ga0214919_10005863_pt1 | contig 17142 bp, 5 predicted proteins | sample LL1503_MetaG_FD_177994 | JGI IMG/M metagenome (GOLD analysis project Ga0214919, IMG submission 177994) | Freshwater microbial communities from Lake Lanier, Atlanta, Georgia, United States - LL-1503 | ecosystem: Environmental > Aquatic > Freshwater > Lake | place: USA: Georgia | collected 2015-03-15
GTTACACAGGTTCATTTGGTGATACAGGCTATACTGGTTCATACGGAGATACAGGATATACTGGATCATACGGAAATACTGGTTACACAGGTTCATTTGGAGAAACAGGTTACACAGGTTCATTTGGTGATACAGGCTATACTGGTTCATACGGAGATACAGGATATACTGGATCATACGGAAATACTGGTTACACAGGTTCATTTGGAGAAACAGGTTACACAGGTTCATTTGGAGATACTGGTTACACAGGTTCATTTGGAGATACTGGCTATACTGGATCATACGGAGATACTGGCTACACAGGCTCGTTTGGCAACACAGGGTATACTGGTTCATATGGAGATACAGGATATACTGGTTCATATGGAGAAACTGGTTATGTGGGTAGTAAAGGAGATAAGGGAGATACCGGATTAGGTTTTACAATTGCTAAAACCTATGCATCAGTGGCAGCACTTACCGCAGATACTGCACCGACTGGCATTGTTGCTGGTCAATTTGCCCTTATTGATACTAGTGATGTAGAAAATTCAGAAGATTCTAAACTTTATTTGTGGGATGGCGTTACTTATACCTATGTTACTGACTTATCAGGTGCTCGAGGTATTAAGGGAGAAACCGGCTATACTGGTTCATTTGGTGATACTGGCTATATGGGTAGTCGAGGTGATATTGGATATACCGGCAGTATTGGTGATGATGGAGTTTTTGTAGGACCAACTTCACCTACTAATACTCAACTATTGTGGCTTGACACCATTGAAACCTCATTAGTTCCTATGATTCCTTTGGGAGGAACTCAAGGTCAAATTTTAACCAAAGCTAGTGTTAATGACTATGATGTTACATGGAGTGATCCTGGAACTAGTGGCGGTTCGGGATATCAAGGATCAGCTGATGGGTATACCGGTAGCCGAGGCATTACCGGATATGCTGGATCAATCGGCGGGATTGGTTATACTGGCTCTTATGGTAGTACTGGATATATTGGTAGCCGAGGCGACACCGGATATGCTGGATCAATCGGCAGCGTTGGATATACTGGCTCTTATGGTGATACTGGTTACACCGGATCAATTGGCGATACTGGATATGCTGGATCAATTGGCGGCGCCGGATATACCGGTAGTCAAGGTGGTATTGGATATACCGGATCAATTGGCGATACTGGGTATGCTGGATCAATCGGCGGCGCCGGATATACCGGTAGTCAAGGTGGTATTGGATATACCGGATCAATCGGCGGTACTGGATATACCGGATCGATTGGTGGTGCAGGATATACTGGTAGTCAAGGTAGTATTGGATATACCGGATCAATTGGTGATACCGGATATACCGGATCGATTGGTGGCGCTGGATATACTGGTAGTCAAGGTGGTATTGGATATACCGGATCAATCGGTGCTCAAGGAGAAATAGGTTATATAGGAAGTACAGGTTATACTGGTAGTCAAGGTAATGACGGTATTACACCGGAATCGTTAACATATACAGCACAATCTATATCATTAACTGATGGAGTCTATGTATCTGGTAGCTTAACTGATATACAAACTTTTAATGATGGCAATTACTATACCATTACTGATGGTACTCACGCCGGACCAGCCTGGGTAATAACAGTAGGATTTACCGGAGTAGTCAAATTTAATCGTGTAGTAATGAACATAAACTACACTGCGAATTCAGGACATACAATTTATATTCAGGTATATAATAATTCTACTTCTGTCTGGGATAATATAGGATCATATAACGGATTATCAGGCTTTTATCAATTTGCATTAGAAGTTTTAAATTCTACAAATTATGTTTCTAGTGGAGTTGCTACAGTTCGACTATATCATAGCAATACAGGTAATGCAGCACATCAAACTCAAATAGATTATATAGCTATACAAGATGCTATTCAAGGTGGCCAAGGTCCTAAAGGTTCAACTGGTTCTACAGGATATGTAGGTAGTCGAGGGGATGTTGGATACACAGGTAGTAGCGGTAATAAAGGAGATACTGGATTAGGTTTTACAATTGCTAAAACTTATGCATCAATAGCAGCACTTACAGCAGATACTGCACCAACTGGTATTGTTGCTGGTCAATTTGCAATTATTGATACTGGTGATGTAGAAAATTCAGAAAACTCAAGATTATATCTATGGAATGGAACTACATATACCTATGTTAGTGATTTATCAGGTGCTCAAGGTATTAAGGGAGAAGCTGGTTACACTGGTTCATTTGGTGCTCAAGGTAATCAAGGTTTCCAGGGGTTCCAAGGTAATCAAGGTTTCCAAGGTAATCAAGGTTTCCAAGGTAATCAAGGCTTCCAAGGTTATACCGGTAGTGTTGGATATACCGGTAGTGTTGGATATACCGGTAGTGTTGGTTACACTGGTAGTGTTGGTTACACCGGTAGTGTTGGTTACACTGGTAGTGTTGGTTACACCGGTAGTGTTGGTTACACCGGTAGTGTTGGATATACCGGTAGTGTTGGATATACTGGTAGTGTTGGATATACCGGTAGTGTTGGATATACTGGTAGTGTTGGTTACACCGGATCTGTTGGTAGCTTTACAGGAACAACAGCTCAGATTGTTAATATTACAAATGTTTCAGCTGCAACATCAACTAATACTGGTGCATTAATAGTTGCAGGTGGTGTTGGTATCAGCGGTAATCTATATGTAAATGGCGCCGGCAGCAATACAATATTAGTAAGTTATCTTGTAGTGGGTGGTGGAGGTGGAGGCGGCAGCACATATGGTGGAGGTGGAGGTGCTGGTGGATTGTTAATGAGTTCTGGTTTTCCTATTACAGCAGGCTCATCAGTATATGTCACTGTAGGCGCAGGCGGCTCAGGATCTTCTAGTAACGTACTTCAAGGATCATCGGGAATTAATTCTTCTATTACAGGCACAGCTATAACTTCTATTGTTGCATATGGTGGTGGTGGCGGCGGTAGTGACGGTAATAAAAGTGGTGTTTCTGGAGGTAGTGGCGGCGGGACAAGTATTAACGGTGGGTCTTCTGGATCACCTATAGCAAATCAAGGAAATTTTGGTATTGGTGGAGATGCAAGTGGTGGTGGTGGCGCCGGATCTGCAGGAACTGAATTAGGTGGTGGTGCAGGAATAGCATCGGCTATTACTGGGACTACTTATTATTATGCAGGTGGTGGTGGTGGTTGGGGAAGAAACGGAATAGAACCGGGGGGTGTAGGAGGTGGAGGTGCTGGAGCTGCTGCCGCAGGCGCTGGAGGTACATCAGGGACAGCATATACAGGTGGCGGTGGTGGAGGTGCTGGAGGTACTGGCTCAGGCGGGTCAGGAGGATCTGGAATTGTAGTACTACGTTACTCTGATACATATCCTGCACTAACAACTATAACAGGATCACCAACAATACTAAGTACTAGTGGATATAGAATATATATTTTCACTTCGACAAGTGTTGTAAGTTTTTCTGCAGGTAATTCATTAGTAGTAGCAAGTACTAGCAGTGTATCTGTAAATGGTAATTTATCAATAACTGGAAATATTTCTGCAAACAATATGCAAAATCCCTATTTGATGGGAATGTTTTATAATTAAATAAGAAGAGAACACACATGATACTTTTAACCACAACATTAGATAATCTTCAACTTGTTACAGCCTCTGCTGGTTCTGTAACAAGTTATGTAACCTGGATTGATAATAATTCTTTAACAGGAGCAATAACTCCTGGTAGAACTAATACTTCTGCAATAACTAGTGCTGCAACTACAACTATTACAGTAGCACCGGATGCTAATACATATCGTTCTATTAAGGTAATTTTTATATCTAATAATTCAGCATCCGTTAGCAATGCTTGTATTATTCAACACTATGATGGATCAGTTACTACACCTTTATGGTCAGGTACCTTGGGACCCGGCGAAAGCGTTCAATATGATTCTACAGGATTTGAAAGATTTAATTCTGCAGGAACAGCGGTGACTCAAGGTCTAGGTGGCCCAACTGATGTACAGGTTTTTACCACAACTGGTGCCAACACTTGGACTAAACCAACTTCGTTTACTCCTAAATTTGTTATGGTTAAAATATGGGGTGGTGGCGGCGGCGGCGGTGCCGGAGCATCATTAGCATCCGGTACCGTTATTAAAGGTGGTGCAGGTGGTGGCGGCGGTGCTCATGCTACGGCAGTATATTCTGCTTCTGATTTAGGCCCAACTGTAACTGTAACAATAGGTGTTGGCGGAACTGCTGGAGCAGCAGGTGCTTCTGGTGCTGCTGGTGGTACTGGTGGTGTTGGTGGTCGTACAGATTTTGGCGGGTTATTATATGCATATGGTGGAGGCGGCGGATTTGGTGGAGCAATTTCTGCATTGGCCACAGGTGGTGGAGGTGGTGGAGGAACTGCAACTGCTGGTGCGGTAGGATCGGCAGCAGGCGGCGCAGGCGGAACTCCGGGAACCGGTGTTACCACTGGTAACTTTGGACCAACGGGTGCGCTAGGCGGAGTAGTGTCTCTAGCAGCAGGTGTTAACGCAACTCAGGGTGCAGAATACGGCGGTGCTAGCGGTGGCGGATCTACTACAGCATCTGCCGCGGGTGTTGGTGGAAGTTCAATATTTGGTGGGGGCGCAGGTGGTTCAGGTGCAGGCCGCGCAACAGTCAGTACAACGGCCCTAGCAGCAGCAGGTGGAAGTTCTGGAGTATTTACAACAGGAGGTGGCGGCACTGCTGGACAAGACGGATCGACTACTGCTAACGGTGGCTCCGGAGGTGCAGGTGCAGCTGGCAACTCTACTGTCGGTGGTAAGGGCGGTGGTGGAGGCGGTGCCACTGTATTAACTAATGGTAACGGTGGTGCAGGCGGTGCAGGCGGTGCCAACGGAGGTGGTGGCGGTGGTGGTGGTGCTGGAACCAATACCGGTGTTGGTGGTAATGGTGGAGCAGGTGGCGCAGGCTATGCGGTAGTATATACTTGGTAATAAAATGAGTCAGTTAAAATATTATAATACATTAACATCCAATTGGGAACCTATAGTAGTAGGTGCCAATGGACCTATTGGATATACCGGATCTGCTAGTACTGCATCTGGATATGCAGGGTCATCTGGATATACCGGTAGTATTGGATACAGTGGAAGTGCAGGTGAGGCATCAGCAATAACTGTTATTGGTAATGATACTACATTAACTCAAAATTTATCTAGTATTACATTTACGGGTACAGGAGTTACTTCAACTGTTTCTGGTGATAATGTAACTATTAATATTACTGCAAGTTCAGGTAGTGGTGGTCCTGAAACATTAGTGTGGACCACAAGTGGAGATAATAGAACACTAACAGGTTATACTGAAAATTCAGTTGTTAAAACAATTAGAACAGCAGCATTTGTATCTAATAAATTACAATTAACACTAGCAACATTTACACCTATATTAAGTTCAACACCTACTCCTAGCACATCATTAAATTGGGATGTTCCTGCAACAGGCTTTTCTGTTACTGTTGATAATCCTGTTGATATTTCAAATCAATATGTAAATACAGTTTCTTCAATCACTTCCACAGCTGGATCTATAAGCGCATTGTCAGCATTTACTGCTGGAGCAAAATCTAATACACCTGCCGGAACTATTGATTGGACACAATCATTTACATATGGTGGTTCTGGATATATAAGACCTGTTAGTAGTACTATAACGGGTGGTAGTGCAAGTGCTCAAGTGGCATTTAATTACTATAATGGAACAAATACCGTAGCATATTCAACATCTGCTACTTGGACAATTAATTGGGCTACACCGACATTATCTAATTCTGTTGCAAGTTTAACAGGATCAACTTTCTTACAAAGTTATAGTTCTGTTGCATATACTATTTCTGTAACAGGTATAACAGATTCTGCAAATTATTCTCACAGTGTAAGTGCAACTGGTGGAACAGTGAGCAATGCTAGTGGTTCTGGAACATTTACGTTTACCGCACCAATACATAAAGATAATATAGCTACTGCTAGAACCACAACTGTTCAAACTACATTTACCAGACCAGCAACAGTCACTGGTTCATCATATACCGCACAGTTATCTGCTTCGTCATCAAACCCAAGTGCAACATTTACATATCCGTCATTATGGGTATTTACAGCCGGAACCTCAACAGTTCCTACTAGGTCAACATTTGTTACAGGAACATCGTTCCAAACTGGAGTAACACAATTAGGAAATTTAGCAAATACACTTGCTGGGTTCATAACAAATTCGTCAGGCGGTCCAAAAGCATTATGGTTTGCTGTAAAATCAACTGCTGCACAGCCCACAACATTTAAAACAGGAGCAAGTGCTGGATTATTAAGTGATGTAAGTGCAACTACGGGTAATACTGTTAGTCTAGAACCAGATAGTCCATTATCTGGTTATAGTGCAGTGACATATAATTTATATGGAATTACGTTACAAAACGGTAGCACATATGTGAGTATATCATGAGTTCAAGTACAAGCACAAATTATGATGGTTTAACAAGAAATGTATGGCCCGGAACATGGAGCCCTAGTAGTTCTCAACCCATTGTTTTAGATACTGAAATACGGGGAACTTTACAAAGTATCACTGGAAATTCTGGTGATAGACTAACAGACATTTACGGTCAACGATTACAAGAAGGTATGTTAGTATATGTTAAAACAACATATACCGCCGATGGTTATACCAGGGCTGGAGACAGCTATTACACTTATAAATTATTATCAGGTGATGTTAGAAATGCTTCTACAGGTGCTGCTCCTAATACTGAAGCAAATTGGAGTTTAACTAACATAGGTTATAGTGGTTCGGCTGGTAGTACCGGAAGTACTGGTTATGTTGGTTCAGTTGGATCTCAAGGAAATACTGGATATAGCGGATCAATTGGTTCTCAAGGATATTCTGGTTCATATGGTGCTCAAGGTGATACTGGTTACACTGGATCATTTGGTGCTCAGGGCTATCAAGGCTTCCAAGGCAATACTGGATATACTGGTTCATTTGGTTCCCAAGGAGAAATAGGTTACACCGGATCTGTTGGTTACACTGGTAGTAAAGGTGTTGCTGAAAATTATGTTGCTAGTATAACAGCTGGTACTGGTGTAACTATTACTAATAATACAGGTTCTATAGTTAATCCTACTATAGAAATTGGTCAATCTGTAGGTACTGGCGATAGTGTTACTTTTACCAATGTTACAATAAGTGGAGATATTAGTGTTTCTGGCACAAGTACTTTTACTGGAATAACATTTGGACAAAATGTATTATTTCCTCCAGTATTAGACGTAACTGGAACAATTATATCTTATGATGCAATTACCACTGGTACATTAATATTTTCTGATGGTACAGTACAAGGAACTCGTGCTCCTATACAATGGACTAATGCAAAATTTATTTCAGTTGCTACTTACTATAATATAGATATAGGGATAATTTTTTCTTCAGTTATTGCAGGAGGATATGTTTATCCCGGCGATACATATTTCGATGATGGTTTTTTTGGAACAGAACCAAACCATTTATTTGTCATGGCAGACATAGGCGGCGGACAAATGCAGTTCGTTGATATAACAAAATAATAATAACAATATGGCAATTTATTACAGTCCTAACCCATCCGTTACTCAACCGGTCCTAACAGCTCCTTATAGTACCGCTACCAGCGATATCTATGTTTCTGCGACAAGCGGCACAAAGAAATTAACAAAAAGTGCCGGGCTAACTTGGAGTAATTATACTCCTAGTACAAGTGATAACGGATTTGCCACTCCAAATATTCCCGGATTAGTTGATAAAGCTACTCCAATAATTCCATTCTTGACTGTTGCTGCGGTATCACCTACCATTACTGTAACACAAAATCAAAGTATTTCATCTACTACTGTTATTACTGTATACGGAGGATCAGCAGTAGCAACTAATTATTATGCTTCTACAGGTACATTTGTTGGATATACTACAACCATTGACAAAGCACTACCGGCAGGAGTCACCTGGACTTCTACTTTTGCCACTGTTAAATTACAAAATGTAACTGATAACAAATATTATCTATACAATGGTGCTACTATAACAATTAATGGTACACCTACTGTTCCTGTTGCTACAACAAATTATACAATATCTTTTACAGATGCTTCTGGTTTAACTGCTAATGCTAGTTTTAGTTTAACAGTTAACAGTAATCAAACTCCATTAACTGCCACTTCTGCGGTGACAGGAAATAAGATACTTACTCAAGGTGTTTCAGCAGGTGTTGGAGGATTTGCCACAGTTACCGCGTCTGGCGGTTCCTCACCATTAACTTATTCTGTATCTCCTACGCTACCAACTGGACTAACTTTTAATACCAGTACAGGATATATATCAGGGACACCTACAGTAGCATTAAGTAATACTACATTTACAGTAACGGTTACAGATAAGTCTGCTAGTCCAAAAATTGCTAATACTACATTTAATATGTCTGTGTCGGCAAATATTCCAGCAGCAACATTAGCCGTTCCTACTACAATACTTACTCAAAATATTGTTTTTACAGCATTTGCTCCAGTCACGGGCTCTGGTGGAACTGCTCCATTAAGATATGATGTTTCTCCAACATTACCGTCAGGGTTAACATTTAGCACTAGCACCGGTATTATATCCGGAACACCGTCTGCTTCGGTTGCCGCCGCCAATTATAATGTTACCGTTACAGATAGTTTACAACAATATGATAGCAAATCTTTTAACCTTACTGTAAAATCAATACCTGCGTTAAGTTATGTACAAACAGCGCCTAGTTATTCATTATATAGATCTGTAGCAGTAGCGCCATTTACACCAATTACGGCCAATGGTGGATATAATACTGTAACTTATTCAATAACACCTACACCACCGTCAGGATTAACATTTAGCACCAGCACTGGTCTTATTTCTGGAACACCGTCTGTTACATCTTCCACTGCTACTTATGTTGTAAATCTTACGGATCAAGCTAGTCAAACATCATCTGGAACATTTTCTCTTGCTGTTTTATCAATACCACTTTCTGTTGCACAGCAAGTTCCGTCTACTTTATTCACTAAAAATGTTACAGGTAGTGGGTTTACTCCTGTAACAGCTTCTGGAGGTTATTCCCCATACACTTATGGTGTTTCTCCATCATTACCTTCCGGGTTAACTTTTAATACCAGTACAGGATATGTATCGGGAACTTCTACTGTAGCATCAAATGCTACATCATATCTAGTAACGGTAACAGATTCTGCTGCTCAAAGCGGAACTAGTTCTTTTAGTTTAACAGTTTTACAACCAGCTGCTATTGTATTAACAAAATCAGTAAATTCTCTTACTTTGGTACAAGATGTAGCAGTCACAGCGTTTACTCCTGTTTCTGCTACGGGGGGATATGGAAATTTAACATATACTATTTCTCCAACATTAACTACTGGATTGATTATTAATGCTAGTACTGGTCAGATTACAGGAAAACCTACTACATATTCAGTTAACACTACAACTTATACAATAAGTGTAGCAGATCAAGCAGCACAAATAAGTTCGTCTACATTTAATATGAATGTATTGACACCGCCATTTAGTGTAGTATCATCTGTTCCATCGACTGATTTAGTTACCGGAGTTACTGTAACTGCATTTACTCCAGTAACTGCTAGTGGAGGCGCAACACCTTATTCTTATAGTTTAAATACATCTTTATCAGCAGGATTATCATTCAGTACGTCAACCGGCCGAGTGTCGGGTACTCCTACAGTAGGTAATACATCTAATTATATTGTAACTATAACAGATACTGTAGGTCAATCTGGAACAGGATCGTTTGTTTTAAACATTGCTACTCCTCCAGCATTGGTATTAACAACAGCAATACCTACTACAACTTTAGTTAAATCTGTAGATACAGCAAACTTTATTCCTGTAACAGCTTCCGGTGGTTATGGGTCTATATCATTAAGTATATATCCGCCACTACCTGGTGGATTATCGTTCTCTGCTATTGGTAAAATTTCTGGAGTATCAACACAAACATCAGCTCAAACTTCTTATACAGTAAAAGGTATTGATAGTATTGGACAACTTAGTTCTTCTACATTCTCTCTAACTGTTAATAATCCGGCATTGGCTTCTACAGCAACAATTAGTATATCAACATTAACACAATATACAGCGGTTACGCCATATACACCAGTGACTTATGTCGGCGGAACACCTCCAGTTGTTTATAGTATTGCACCAAGTTTGTCATCTGGATTATCTCTTAATACCAGTACAGGCGTAATATCCGGAACACCTGCAACATCGCTATCTACTACATCTTATAATATTACTATCACTGATAGTATAGGTGGACAAACTACTAGTACCACAAGAATAAACATATCAGCTATTTCAAATCTAGTATCAACTAGAGCTGTTAGCACCGTAACGGCTTATGCAGGTCTAGCATTAGATATAACTCCTGTAACAGCAAGTGGTGGATATGGTAGTAATTCTTACTCTGTATCTCCTAGTTTACCGTCGGCTTTAACATTGGGTAGTCTTGATGGAAAGATTACAGGATCTTCATCACAATTATCTGCAACTGCTACCTATACTGTTACGGTTACTAATCCTGTTAGTCAAACTACTAGCACAACTTTTGATTTAACAGTTAAGGCAAAACCAGTTGTTGCTACATCAAGTGTACCTTTTTCGACATTAATAGTATATCAACAATCAACACCATTTGCACCTATAACAGGATCTGGTGGATTTGGATCTCTTTCTTATGCTAGTAATTTATCACTACCAAGCGGATTAAGTCTTAATACTAGTACAGGATATGTATCGGGTACTCCTACTGCATTATCTGATACAGCTACTTACATTATAACAGTTACTGATAGTATATCACAATCATCAACTAGTTCTTTTGTGTTATCAGTAGCTGAAGCAGAACCAACACCGTTAAATGTCACAGTTTCATCGGCGGCATTATCTTTTACACAAAATCAGTCTACTAGTATATCTCCTGTACAAGTATTAGGAGGAGTAAGTCCTTATACATATAGTTTAACTCCTAGTTTGCCTGCAGGTTTAACATTTAGTACATCTACTGGTATTATAACAGGTAGTCCTAGTGCAATTAGTTCTGCTACTACTTACAACATAACTGTAAGTGATAGCCAACCAAAAAGTATAACTAAATCTTTTAGTTTAACTGTTATTGCTAGTACTGTTACTGGTTCTGGAAGTGTAAATCAAATTAATAATACCTCTAATGCTACTAGTACAAATAGTGGAGCTCTTGTAGTAGCAGGCGGCGCCGGTATTGGTGGTAATTTATATGCAGGTGGTTTATATGATGATGGTAACAGAGTGGTTACAAATGTAAATCCTTCTGGGTCTAATTATATAGGTATTAGTAGTTTAATATCAACTGGTACACAAACTAGTTTTACTATAGTTAATTTAGGTGTTCAAACATTAACTGCCGGCACAGACACCACAGTTAGTAGTAGCACTGGAACTATTACTATATGGAATTCTAGTACATTACAAACTGTCACTGACAGAGGACATACAACCACAAATGCTATAAACATTACCAACAATACTACCAGCACAGGAGCTACTTCTGGTGCATTAGTAGTATCAGGTGGAGTAGGTATTGGCGGAGATGTTTTTATTGGCGGAACAATATCTATTAACGGTATTGCTGTGGGCTTTGGCTATACAGGATCATTGGGGTATACCGGAAGTGCAGGTTATGTAGGTAGTCAAGGAATTGAGGGTTATATAGGATCAGTTGGTTATACAGGTAGTTCTGGTATAGCTGGTTATGATGGATCATCAGGATATACTGGTTCAATTGGTGCTCAAGGCGATATAGGATATACTGGTTCTTTTGGTGCTCAAGGTTACACTGGTTCATTTGGTACTCAAGGCTTCCAAGGCGATATAGGATATACTGGTAGTTTTGGTACTCAAGGTTTCCAAGGTGACACCGGTTACACTGGTTCATTTGGTACTCAAGGCTTCCAAGGCGATACTGGTTACACTGGTTCATTTGGTGCTCAAGGTTTCCAAGGCGATACTGGTTACACTGGTTCATTTGGTGCTCAAGGTTTCCAAGGTGACACCGGTTATACTGGTTCATATGGTGCTCAAGGTTATACTGGATCATATGGTAGTCAAGGTTTCCAAGGCGATACTGGTTACACTGGTTCATTTGGTGTTCAAGGTTTCCAAGGTTTCCAAGGTGATACTGGTCTAGGTTTTACAATTGCTAAAACTTATGCATCAGTGGCGTCACTTACAGCAGATACTGCACCAACTGGTATTGTTGCCGGTCAATTTGCTATTATTAATACTAGCGATGTAGAAAATTCAGAAGATTCCAGACTATATTTGTGGAATGGTTCTACATATACCTATGTTACTGACCTATCAGGTGCTCAAGGTATCAAGGGAGAAACTGGTTATACTGGATCAATTGGTGATACAGGCTATACTGGTTCATTTGGTACTCAAGGATATCAAGGATATCAAGGTGACATAGGTTACACTGGCTCATTTGGTGCCCAGGGTTATCAAGGTTTCCAAGGTGATACTGGTTACACTGGTTCATTTGGCGCTCAAGGCTTCCAAGGCGATACTGGTTATACTGGTAGTTTTGGTACTCAAGGTTTCCAAGGAGACATAGGTTATACCGGTTCATACGGTGCTCAGGGTGATACTGGTTACACTGGTAGTTTTGGTACTCAAGGTTTCCAAGGCGACACCGGTTATACTGGTTCATATGGTACTCAAGGCGACACCGGTTACACTGGTAGTTTTGGTACTCAAGGTTTCCAAGGTGACACTGGTTATACCGGTTCATACGGTGCTCAGGGTGATACTGGTTACACTGGTAGTTTTGGTACTCAAGGTTTTCAAGGCGACATAGGTTATACCGGTTCATACGGTGCTCAGGGTGATACTGGTTACACTGGTAGTTTTGGTACTCAAGGTTTTCAAGGCGACATAGGTTATACCGGTTCATATGGCGATACAGGTTATACTGGCTCATATGGTGCTCAAGGTGCTCAAGGTGATACGGGTCTTGGATTTACTATTGCTAAAACTTATGCATCAGTGGCAGCACTTACAGCAGATACTTCTCCAACCGGTATTGTTGCCGGTCAATTTGCAATTATTGATACCGGTGATGTAGAAAATTCAGAAGATTCGCGTTTATATCTATGGAATGGTACTACATATACCTATGTTACTGACCTATCAGGTGCTCAAGGTATTAAGGGAGAAACTGGTTACACAGGATCATATGGTGATACAGGGTATGTAGGTAGTCGAGGTGATACTGGCTATACTGGCTCATATGGTGATACAGGTTATACAGGTTCCTATGGTGATACTGGCTATACTGGCTCATACGGCGATACAGGTTATACCGGCTCCTATGGTGATACAGGTTATACTGGCTCATACGGCGATACAGGTTATACTGGCTCATACGGCGATACAGGTTATACAGGTTCCTATGGTGACACCGGTTATACAGGTTCCTATGGTGACACCGGTTATACAGGTTCCTATGGTGACACCGGTTATACAGGTTCCTATGGTGACACCGGTTATACAGGTTCCTATGGTGATACTGGCTATACTGGTTCCTATGGTGATACTGGCTATACTGGCTCATACGGCGATACAGGTTATACTGGCTCATACGGCGATACAGGTTATACAGGTTCCTATGGTGACACCGGTTATACAGGTTCCTATGGTGACACCGGTTATACAGGTTCCTATGGTGACACCGGTTATACAGGTTCCTATGGTGACACTGGTTACACAGGTTCCTATGGTGACACTGGTTACACAGGTTCCTATGGTGACACCGGTTATACAGGTTCCTATGGTGACACCGGTTATACAGGTTCCTATGGTGATACTGGCTATACTGGCTCCTATGGTGATACTGGCTATACTGGCTCCTATGGTGATACAGGTTACACAGGTTCTTATGGTGATACAGGTTATACCGGCTCCTATGGTGACACCGGTTATACCGGCTCCTATGGTGACACAGGTTATACCGGCTCCTATGGTGACACTGGCTATACAGGTTCATATGGCGACACTGGCTATACAGGTTCATATGGCGACACTGGCTATACAGGTTCATACGGAGACACTGGCTATACCGGTTCATATGGTGACACCGGTTACACTGGATCATACGGCGACACTGGCTATACAGGTTCATATGGCGATACAGGATATACTGGTTCATATGGAGACACTGGCTATACAGGTTCATATGGCGATACAGGCTACACTGGCTCATATGGCGACACAGGTTACACCGGTTCCTATGGTGACACAGGTTACACCGGTTCCTATGGTGACACTGGTTACACAGGTTCCTATGGTGACACCGGTTACACTGGATCATATGGCGACACAGGATATGTAGGTAGTCAAGGCGACATTGGTTATACTGGTTCATTCGGTGATATAGGTTATACTGGTAGTCTAGGTAGTTTCACAGGAACTACGGAAATGGTAGTTAATATTACCAATATAACACTATCAACTTCAACAGATACCGGTGCATTGATTGTTGCCGGTGGTGTTGGTATTGGTGGTGATTTGTATGCCGGTAATATATTCTCCAATGGAATAGAAGTTATAACAACAACTACATTAGCATCAGGAACTAGTGGAAATTCTGACAATGTATTTGTAAATTTAGTAACTCCTAGTACTAGTTATTATGTAGGTTTAACAGAATTAACTGGAGACTATTCACCAATAGATAGTGACAGTTTATTAACCTACGATACTATAGATAATAAATTAACTACTACTAAATTATCAGTATCTGGAACAACTAATTCTACGTCAACAGATACCGGTGCATTGATTGTTGCCGGTGGTGCTGGTATTGGTGGTGATGTAAACATTGGTGGCAATATTCAAATTGTCAATACTTCATATATTGGTGGTGCTCAAATTATTACCACTGCTACTATTGGCAACTATGCAGCAGCAGGCCCAAGTATAACTAGTTCTTCAACCCCACCAACTAATCCTAATGTGGGAGATTTTTGGTATGTTGCCGATCTTGGTATACTATCTGTATATAAATTAGATCAGGGAGAATACTATTGGTTAGATATCACAGGTAGGACTGTGTTAACTTCAGTTCAACCACAAGATGGACCAGTTGATTTTATGATGTGGTCGTTGTTAAATTATTAAAATAAAAAGGAAAAAAAATGCCAACATACTATAGAGTTTTAGGACAAGTAAATCCAGCAGCAACAACCCTCACAAATCTATATACGGTACCTATGGATACGCAATGTGTATCTTCAACATTAAGCGTATGTAATATGGGTGCTACAACTACTTATCGAGTGGTAATAAGCAAGGGAGGCGCTGCCCTCAATCCTAAACAATATATTGCCTATGACACAGGAGTAGAAGCCAATGATACTATTTTCTTAACATTAGGTATGACATTAGACACTGGAGATATTGTTAAAGTTTATGCAGGTACTGCAAATGTCAGTTTTAATTTATTTGGATCAGAGATTGCTTAACTATGTCTATAAAAATTACCAGTAATATTTCAGCAAGGAAGTATGCCGCTGATTATGTATCAACTCAAGGCAGTGAAATAACCGCCACTCCATGGATCAGGCCAGCTGATTGGCTAACATTACCTACAATAACTGATACTGATCAAAAGTTTGTAGGGCTACACGCAGTATTTCCAGGTGAAGGTAATTTTGCAACCATATATGCAAGTTGTGATAGTGGAACATATACAGTTGATTGGGGTGACGGAACTGTTGATAGTGGAATTAACCCAGCAACACCAGTTTATCATCAGTTCGACTACACTAACGCAGCTTTGGCCGGTACTGAATGTACTCGTGGATATAAACAGTCTATTGTAACAGTAACTCCTGATACTGGAAATTTAACTGATTTAAGAATAGATTGGAGACACAATCAAGCCGCCCTAAATCGATATACAACTGGCTGGTTAGATATTGCATTAGCAGGTAGCTATTTGACCTCTATTGAAATTGGACAAAATTATACAGGCACAGCAAATGTAAGATTGGAACAAGCTAAGATTTATAAATTCTCCGACTCTCTTACTAGTTTAAGTACATTATTCTATCAGTGCTGGTCGTTAAAATCTGTGCCAGTGATGTATATAGGTCCGGGAGTAACTAACACAGACAGTATGTTTTCTGAGTGTCACGGATTAGAAATAGCTCCTACCATGGACCTTAGCAATGTACAAAGTTTAAACAATATGTTTAATGGTTGTGAAAGTTTAACCGAAGCTACAATTAGTACTCCAGCAGCTACTACTATGGGCGGTATATTTTATAATTGTTACAGTTTAAGAACTGCTTTATTGACAGATGTAGGAAGTCAGGCAGCGACTCCTACATATTGTGGTGGTATGTTTTATAATTGTTATTCACTGGTAAAAGCATCTTTACTAAATTTAAGCAATGTAGGTAATTTTGATAATACATTTATGTATTGCCACAGTTTAAAAACTCTAATATTAGATCCAAATACTACTAGTTTGACCAGCGTCTACGCTATGTTTACTAACTGTGAAGGTCTAAGGCGTGTTCCGTTGTTTAATACTAAAAATGTTACCCGTATGGAAGACATGTTTGGTTGGTGTACCTCATTAAGAGACCTTCCTCTTTTTGATACTTCTAGTGTAACCAATATGCAAAGTATGTTTGATAATTGTCATTCTATATACAGAATTCCCAAATATAATACCAGCAATGTGACTAATATGCTGGGTATGTTTCAGAGCTGTTTTTCGTTACAAGAACTTCCATTGTTTGATACATCAGCTGTGACTAATGCTTATTATATGTTTCAAACTTGCAAAAGTTTAAAAGAGATTCCGGAATTTAATTTTTCTAGTCTCACACATAGTTACATGATGTTTAATGATTGTCAGGCATTAGTATCTGTTAGATTAACAGTTAGTAGTGCATTGACCTACGCCGCCTCTATGTTTCAAAGTTGTACAGCATTACAATCTGTAACCTTTACTGGTGAT
>Ga0214919_10005864_pt1 | contig 17139 bp, 16 predicted proteins | sample LL1503_MetaG_FD_177994 | JGI IMG/M metagenome (GOLD analysis project Ga0214919, IMG submission 177994) | Freshwater microbial communities from Lake Lanier, Atlanta, Georgia, United States - LL-1503 | ecosystem: Environmental > Aquatic > Freshwater > Lake | place: USA: Georgia | collected...
GTAAAGTAGTACGTGGTGGATCATGGAAGGATATTGCCTACAATTGCCAAGTGAGCACGCGCAATTATGAATACCAAGATACTGCGAAATCCTATATTGGATTTAGATGTGCTTTATCTATGTCGCCTAAGACAAAATAATCATTTATATAAATTTTAATTTTTAATCAAACAAAAATAGAAGAATGTCAAATTCAATTTCACCCAGAACAAATAAAATTGTCAATGTTGTTATTTCATTAGGTGCAGCAGTTGTTCTTGTTGGGGCATTAGCAAAAATTATTCACCTTTCATGGGCTGATTATGCATTAATCGTTGGGTTGCTTACGGAAGCACTTATTTTCGTTATATACGCATTTTTACCGCCACCAGAAATGGGAGGTGGTTCTTCCGATGCGGCTTCAGGCACGACAGATGCAGTTTTAGCAAAGTTAGAGGCAGCTAAAATTGATCAGGCAGCATTTGATAAATTAAGTACCAGTTTTCAAAGATTAAATGATACTGCCATGTATTTGGGAGATATTGCAGATATGGCAAAATCAAGCAAAGAATTTGCACAAAATACAAGCACGGCGGCTATCTCCATGGGCGGGGTAAACGATGCTATCTTAGGAGTATCTAATAATTTAGCTGGATTTTCAACTGCAACAAGCGGTGTTAAAGATTTAAGCAATCAGTTTGAAATGATGGCAAAGTCAATGGAAGCAATGAATCAGTATTACAGCAAGTTGACAGAAGCTTCGGCTGCAATGTCAAGTTCGGCTGGTGATGCAGTTCGTGCGAAAGAGCAAATAGGAATATTAGCAGATAATTTGACAAAGTTGAATCAGATTTATGGTAACATGATTGTAGCCATGCAAGGGCGCGCTTAATATTTCATAAAATTACTACCACTAAAAAAAATTAGTATACATGTCGTTACCTAAAGAGCCTAGGCAGAAAATGATTAACATCATGTATTTGGTGTTGACCGCGCTTTTGGCATTAAATGTATCCAGTGAAATTTTAAATGCATTTAAAACAATTGATCAAAGTTTATCCAATGCAAATATCATTATTCAAAAAAAGAATGATGATATATTAAAATCTTTACAAAAAAAATTAGCGGATCCTAAGACGGCTGAGAAGGCTGCAATTTGGGCCCCTATGGCGGATAAAGCGCATGCACTTTCAGATGCTATATATGATCATATACAAACATTAAAGCAGGATTTAAAAGTAGCATCAAGATTAAAGAAGGTAGATGGTAAAGAGGTTTTTAATGAGGATGACTTAGAAGCATCTACTAGATTATTTTTAAAAGGGAATGATCCAAAAGGGAAGGATTTATTAAATAGGTTGACACAGTTTAAAAAGGAATTGGGTGATATTGATCCTGCATTAGCGAAGGAAGTACTTCCTAATTTACCCTTAGACCTAAGCATTCCAAGTTCCAATAATATGGCTGCAAAGTCGGATTGGGCCTATGCTTATTTTAATATGACACCAACAGTCGCATCTCTTGCGATATTGACTAAATTTCAAAATGACATTCGCAATAGTGAGTCACAAGTGGTGGAGTATTGTCACAGACAAATTGGAGAAGTGGAATTGATCTATGATCAGTTCAATGCATTTGCAGCTTCTAATTCCCAATATTTAATGTCGGGTGAGGAGTTAATTATCACAGCAGGTGTCGGTGCATTTAGCAGCGCAGCTAAACCTACTATTTCAGTGGACGGTACTGTGATTCCAATTACTGCAGATGGTTCTGCAACATACAAATCAACAGCTGGTGCGCCAGGTCAAAATTCAAAAAGAGTTCGTATTTCATTTATAAAACCTGATGGAGAAACGGCAATAGTTGAAAAGATTGTCAACTATACCGTAGGCACGCCAACAGGGTTGGTGGTGTCCACCGATAAAACAAGGGTATTTTATAAAGGCTTGGACAATCCATTAAGTATTACTGGTGGTGGCGGTGCTGAAAAAATTAGTGCAAGTGTTGAAGGCACTGGCGCAACCATTAAAAAATCAGGACCTGGACAATACATTGTGAACTGTACCCAGTTGGGCTCGGTAGTGGTAGATATCAATGATGGCAAACAAACACAAAAAGTATCCATACCTGTAAAACGCGTACCAAATCCATTGGCTTTAGTGGGAGAAAGTGCGGGTGGAAATATGGCAGCGAATGTATTTAGGGTGCAAGGTGGTGTAGTTGCTGAATTAAAAGATTTTATTTTTGACGGCATTAAATTTAATGTGACTTCATTCATTGTAATTGGAACTGGCAAAGGTTTCGATGAACCTGAATTTAGAGAAGTGGTAGGAAATAAATTTTCTGGTGGCGCACAGGATTTAGTCAAAAGATGCCAGCCAGGTAGTACGGTAACTATTGGCGAAATAAAAGTAACAGAACCAGGTGGCGGAACAAGAAAACTAGATCAAACAATCACGTTCATACTTCAATAATTTTTAAAAGTGTGGGGCGATTTAAAATATATCAAATGAAAAAGTATCAAATTTATAGCAGCCTTATTTTAGCAATCCTATTTGTTGCCAATACTTCTAGTGCGCAATTTAACTATGGTGCAAAAAAGAAACCTGCAACAGCAGGGAAAGATACAACAACTGCTCCTGCACTAGCTGCAGTGGATACGGCAAAAAAAGTGGTTGCATTTGATCCAAATGTGAAGTCGGTAAAAACATTTGATACCACTTTGGTGGGCGGATTTAATGCCAAAGCAAAGAAAAGTTTAAGAAACAATTACGCCTTTTTTTCAGAGACCAGCAAGCGTACTGGAGTTCAACAACGCATTCCCTTGCCTTATGAAAATTTAAGAGAGGAGGATGCCTTGTTTAGTGAGTTTGTTTGGGAGGAAATTGATGGCCGTGAAAAATTAAATCGTCCTTTCGTATATCAAGCTTATGATGACAATGGTGACCAACGTTTTTTCGCCATCTTATTGCGGGCTATTGAGAAAGAGGAAGTATTGCCATTTTCAGCAGATGGTGGTGATGATCGATTTACAACACCTATCACTTATGATCAAGTTTCTGCAATGCTAAAGGGAAGCTTAGATACACAATTAGTGCAAAACGTGGACAATCCGAATGTATATGACACCAGTATTATATACAATACTAAATTAGCGCCAAGTCCTGACTCTATTTATACTTTCAGATTAAAAGAGCAATGGATTTTTGATAAAAAAACAAGTAGGATGTATTGTCGCATTATTGGTATTGCACCAGTTGCGACCATCGTGATTAACAATAAGCCCGTGAAGCGTACTTTATTTTGGTTGTATTATCCTGAATTAAGAACCAGCTTAGCTAAAAATGAAGTGTACAATCCAAAAAATATTTCCACTAGAATTACTTGGGAAGAATTATTTGAAAGCAGATATTTTAATAGTTATATCGTTAAGTCAAGTATTGATAACTATAACGATAAGCAATTGAATGCTATTTATAAGGATCCGTTAAGAAGACTGCAAGAAGGTGAAAAAATCAGACAAAAAATATTTGATTTCGAACAGGATCGATGGGTGTATTAATTTAACTTATTGAAAGCGGCTACTAAAATAGCCGCTTTTTTTGCGCCTATAATTTCAGCCAATAGTTCGGGGCTGGCCGCTTTAATTTTATTGACTGATTTAAAATACAACAATAGCATCTCCTTTGTTTTGGGACCAATGCCAATGATATGATCTAAGCTATTTTCTAAAGCGCCTTTAGATCGCTTTAAACGGTGAAATTGAATCCCAAAACGGTGCACTTCATCTCTGATTTGACGAATTAATTTATGTGCTTCGCTATTCCAGTTGAGTTTGATGGAATCCTGGTCATTTACAAAAAATAATTCCTCTAAATTTTTAGCTAAGCCTACCATGGTTACTTTATCTTGAATTCCTAATGAGGTCATAGCCTCTAAGGCTGCATTAAGTTGTCCTTTACCACCATCGATGATAATAAGTTGCGGAAGCGGTAATTTTTTTTCAAGCACACTGGTATACCTTCTCAAAACGGATTCCTTCATACTAGCAAAGTCGTTAATACCTACTACTGTTTTTATATTAAAGTGTCGGTAATCTGATTTACTAGGTAATCCATTTTTAAAACAAACCATCGCGGATACCGGATAGGCGCCTTGAATATTTGAGTTATCGAAACATTCTATGTGTAATGGAATTTCGTTGAGGTATAAAACAGATTTAAGCTCCTGTAAGATGATATTGTCTGATGGCGCACCTGCTGTTTTTAATAGCAATTGCTTATGTTTCCAATCTTTTAAAGCGTAGTCGGCATTTTTTTGGGATAAGGCGAGTAGCTGTTCTTTGTCGCCTGCTTTTGGAATCGTATATTTTACATTGGGCTCTTTTTCGGCAATTTCAATGGGTACTACTATTTCTTGTGCGGTCGAATGCATATTGTTTCGGAAGTGGTGGATGGCAAAGGCGAGGATGGTTTCCTTAGCTTCTTCTAATGGAACACTGAGTGGTAAAATATGTGTTTGAATTATTTTACCATCCTTAATCATGAGATAGCTTACGTAGGCCTGCTCTTGATCGTATGCAATACTAAAAACATCTATTGGCGCTAGGCTTTTGGTATATACCACCGATTTTGTTTGGTAGTTTTCTAGTTGTTCAATTTTTCGCTTGGTGAATTCAGCCTTTTCAAAATCCATTGCGCCTGCTTCCGTCTTCATCTTTTGCTTTAAGTCCTGCACCACTAATTTTACATTTCCTTTCAATAAATGTTGCACTTGTTGAATTGAATTATCATAGGATGTTTCATCTTGAAACCCTTGGCAGGGCCCCAAACAATTACCTAAATGATATTCTAAACAAACTTTAAACTTTCCTTGTGCAATATTTTTTTGAGTTAAGGGCAGGGTGCAAGTTCTTAATGGAATAGTTTGTTTGATGTGGTTTATGAGTTCCCTTACGGCAAGCACATGCGTGAAGGGCCCAACATAGGTAGACCCATCTTTAATTTTTCGCCTCGTTAAAAATACCCTTGGAAATTTTTCATTTTTGATAACAATATATGGATAGGATTTGTCATCCTTTAGATTGATATTATACTTCGGCTGATAATTTTTAATTAATTCATTCTCCAAAATAAAGGCATCGTGTTCTGAATTGACAATGGTAAAACGGATATCCTTAATTTTTTGAACCAACTCCGTGGTTTTGGCATTTTGTTGTCCAGACAGAAAGTAGGAGCTTACCCTGTTTTTTATATTCTTAGCTTTACCCACATAGATCAACTTGCCTTTATCATCAAAATATTGATAAATGCCTGGCTCCTTTGGTAAACTGCCCTGAATTTGCTTAAAAATTGCTTTTTCCATATTGGGTGCTGAGTTCACAAAAATACTTTATATTTTTGTGGTATGGAATTATCTGTAAATATACCTGCCCTTCTTTTTCCTGCCATTAGTTTGATCATGTTGGCCTATACGAACCGATTTTTAGCACTATCGAATAGGGTTCGGATGTTACATGATAAATACCAGCTCATTGAGCAAAGGCATATTGTATTTGGGCAAATAAAAAACCTAAAATATAGGATTAAGTTGATTCAAAATATGCAAACTTATGGAGTCGCTACTTTATTATCTTCCATTCTATGTATGTTTTTTATATTCATTGAATATCAAGCCGTGGCGAAGTTCATATTTGCAGTAAGCTTAATCACTTTTTCTATTTCCATATTTCTTTCCTTAATTGAAATTAGATTAAGTACCAAAGCCATTGAGCTTGAGTTAAGCGATATGGAAGGACTCGAGGATCCTTCGGTGATGGAATACCTGCGTAAAAAATTTGAAAGAGAGTAATTGTTAATTTTATATGGTAGCGCGTCTTTCACCAATTTGTTGACGCCACATCGCATAATACAAACCTTTTTCTAAAAGCAAGGACTCATGCGTTCCCTTTTCAATAATTTGGCCTTTTTCCAGCACATATATTTTAGTTGCATGAATAATGGTACTTAGTCGATGTGCAATCATTATCGTGATTTGTGCGCGCTCTGCCGATAGTTTTCGGATCGTATCTGTAATAGATTCTTCCGTTAAACTATCTAAGCTGGAAGTAGCTTCATCAAATATTAATAAATGTGGGTGTCTTAATAATGCTCTTGCAATGGAGAGTCTTTGTTTTTCACCACCGCTCAATTTTAATCCACCTTCGCCAATCAAGGTTGCAAGTCCATCACCTCCTTTGTCTAAAATATTTTTACAACTTGCTTTTTCGAGGGCAATCAACATTTCTTCCTCGCTTGCATTTGGTGCTACAAATGCTAAATTTTCTTTAATGGTGCCTGCGAACAATTGCGTGTCTTGCGTAACAAAACTTATTTGATTGCGAAGCACACCCATATCAATTTTGTTGGTGTTTACTTCATTCACTAATATTTCACCTTCCTGTGGCTGGTAAAGACCTACAAGTAGTTTCACCAAGGTACTTTTACCAGCACCTGATGGGCCAACAAAGGCGATTGTTTCTCCAATTTTTGCATCAAAGCTAATGTCATCAATCGCTTTAAAATTTGCGGTTTGATGTTGAAATCCAACACTTTTAAACGATAGATTATTTATTTCACCAATGGCAACTGGGTTTGCAGGAACCTGCTCAATTGGTTTTTGCATTAATGTATTAAAATTATTTAAAGAAGCCTCAGTTTCTCGATAGCTCATAATGATGCTTCCTATTTCCTGTAATGGTCCAAAAATAAAAAAGCTATAAAATTGCAATGATATTAATTGTCCAACGGTTAAAATTTGTTTAAAAATTAGCCACATCAAAGTAAATGTGATTACCTGTCTCAAAAAGTTGACCATGGTGCCTTGAATAAAACTAAGGGACCTGATATTTTTTACTTTTCTAAGTTCTAGTGCTAATATTTTATAGGTATTATTATTTAATCTTTGAATTTCTTGATTCGTTAATCCTAAACTTTTTACAAGCTCAATATTTCTTAAACTTTCAGTGGTTGTCCCGGCAAGGGTTGTGGTTTCTTTAACAATATTTTTTTGAATTGACTTAATTTTCTTACTTAGCAAATTGGTCACATACGCAATCATACTTGCACCGCCCATATAAATAGGTATGATGGACCAATGTAATCGAGTCGCGTAAACGGATACGAAAATCACACTAACAATAATGCCAAAAAGTACATTGACCACGTAGCCAATAAATTTTTCGCAATCTGTTCTTGCTTTGGTTAAAATGGATAAGGTTTCCCCACTGCGTAAATCCTCAAATGACTGATAGGGTAGTTGCATGGAATGTTTTAATCCATCTGTAAATAAAGCAGCCCCAAATTTTTGTATAATCACATTCACCACATAGTCCTGAAATGCTTTGGCAATACGACTTACCATTGCGGTGCCTACCAATAATAAAAGCATATTACTTACGCCCCACATGAATTGAGATTGACTTCGCGTGGCACCTGTTTGATCAATAATAGGGTTTTTTGCAAATTCATCAATTAACTTCCCAAAGATCATGGGGTCAAAAAGTGAAAAAGTTTGGTTGATCCCTGCAAGGATAAATGCCAATAAAACTAAGGGTTTGTAAGGCTTTAAATATTGTAATAAAATTTTCATAGAAGTCAAATTGTTCGAAGGGCAAAGGTAATTAAACTTAGTCGTTTTTAGTTAAAATCCCGGCTTATCCACTTGTTGTTGAAAACTGGGGCTTGCTAATATTGGGCAGACGCGATGAATAGGGTAATTTACTAGTGTACTTATTGATCAAAAAAGTAAAATATATATTATGCTTTGGAGAAAATTTAACGGTGAAAAAATAGCGCTTCCAATTAAGGAAGCAGTTCGGCAGGCAATTATTTCGGAGTCGCTTAAAAAAACGAAACTAAAAGTTTGCATTGGCACAGATAGTCAAGTAAAAGCGAATGTAACAGAATTCGCCACCGTCATTGTTTTTTTAAGAGAACACAATGGAGGCTTTATGTACATTCACAATGATAAAACAACACAAAAGTATCATCTCAAGGAACGTATGCTTGCAGAAGTGGCTAAAAGTATTGAGATTGCCTATGAGCTATGCGATTTGTTTATAGAATACAATGTGGAGATGGAAGTACATGCTGATATTAATACCAATCCACAATTCAAAAGTAATGACGCATTGCGGGAAGCAATGGGATATATATTGGGGATGGGTTTTGCTTTTAAAGCAAAGCCAGAAGCATTTGCAAGTAGTTGCTGTGCAGACAAAGCGGTCAATTAGTTATTATCCTTCGGCTACTAGCTTATTGTATTGGTCAATACAGGCGAGTACCTCATCGGTGCCCGTCTTTTTTTCAGCACTAGTAACAAATCCTTGTGGTAAAAATTGTAATTTTTCGTTGAGTATTTCAAAAAAAGATTTTACATTTCTGGCAACCACGCCAGGCTTTTCCTTATCTGATTTTGTAAAAATTACGGTATAAGGAATTTCCCATTGCACCAATTGCTCAATGAATTCAATATCTATTTTTTGTGGACTATGCCTGCTATCAATCAAAACAAAAACTCGATTTAAGTTTTCTCTTTTTCTTAAATAGTTTTCAATCATTTGTTCCCAACGGCGGCGACTACTTTGAGAAACTTTTGCAAAACCATAGCCAGGTAAATCAACAATATACCATTTGTCTTGTTTCCCTTTGGCTACGCTGTTGCTAATAATTTCAAAATGATTTATTAACTGTGTTTTACCAGGGGTTCCTGATGTTTTAGCTAAATTCTTTTGTTGACACAATGCATTGATGATGGATGACTTTCCAACATTACTTCGCCCGATAAATGCATATTCAGGCAAATTCAATTTGGGACATAGGTCAAAACTTGGACTTGATATTAAATAAGTCGCCTTTACAATTTTCATATTTTATCAAAACCTATTTAGCGGGAGTAGGATTTTTTTTGATCACCAAACTATCCGCTGGGTAGTTTGCTTTCAAGCTGTCCATGATGCTTTGACACCAATTGGTTAAGGTTGCTTTTTCAGCGTCCGTTAATCTTGCCTCTTTGTGAATTAAAGTATAAGAATACAAAGGCATTTCTCCTTCCTTTATTTGTTCAATGACTTCTTCCAACTTGTGATTTTGTTTCGCAATTCTATAACTCGCAAAATCATTAAAATTAAAGTGACGCTTTCCATCTTTTACATGATCCTCTAACCAATAAGCAATGGGTTGGATGTTTGCATAAAATGGATAGTTGGTATTATTCGTATGACAGTCTGCGCAAGCTTTATTTACGATCACTTTAACCTCCGCTGGCATAGGATACAAGGTGGAGATATCTTTTTGTGTATCGCCTGAATTATTCTTTGTTGGTCGTACCACTTGTATTACTGCGAACATAACAATAAGTGAAAGGACAATTTTCTTTATCATAGTAGTAGTTTTATACTGTTAAGTTAACACATTTCCAGTCATTTCCGATGGAATGCTTACGCCCATTAAGCTAAGTATCGTTGGAGCAATATCGCCTAATTTTCCTGACTTCAATGGTCCCTTCCAGTTTTGGTCAACTAAAAATAAGGGCACCAAGTTTAAAGTGTGTGCTGTATTGGGTGAGCCATCTTCGTTGATCATGAAATCGGCATTCCCATGATCCGCAGTTACGAGTAAAGTATATCCGTTTTGTAAACCAGCCGTTACAATTTCTTCAACACAACTGTCTACGGTTTCTACTGCTTTTACCACTGCGCTAAAAATACCTGTATGTCCTACCATATCCGCATTGGCAAAGTTTAAACAAATGAAATCCGCTTCCCCTTTGTTTATTTCAGGCAATAATTTTTCTGTTAGTTCATTCGCGCTCATTTCAGGTTGCAAATCATAAGTGGCTACTTTTGGTGAGGATGCCATGATGCGCGTTTCTCCTTCAAAAGGAATTTCGCGCCCGCCATTAAAAAAGAAAGTCACATGCGGATATTTTTCAGTTTCAGCAATTCGAATTTGTTTTTTATTATTTTGTGCTAGAACATCACCCAACGTATTTACTAAATTATCATTTTCAAAAATCACCTGTACATTTTTAAATGTTTCATCGTACTTCGTTAAAGTAGTATAGTGCAATGCTAATGGCTTCATGCCGAATTCAGGGAAATCCTTTTGAGATAAAACTTCTGTTATTTCTCTACAACGATCAGTTCTGAAATTAAAACACAAAACAGCATCTCCTTCCTTAATGGTGGCTATAGGTTGTCCATTTTGGGTAATGATGGTAGGTTTGATAAATTCATCAGTAATATTGTTGTCATAATTTTCTTGGATGGCTTCCAAGGCCGAATTGGCGGAAGGTCCCTGTGCATTTACGAATGCGTCGTAGGCGAATTTTACTCTTTCCCATCTTTTATCACGATCCATCGCATAATATCTTCCGCTAATGGATGCAATTTTGCCCACTGAATTTAGTAAATGCGATTCTATATTTTGTACAAATCCCAAACCACTCTTAGGATCGGTATCTCTTCCATCCGTGAAAGCATGAATATATACCTCGGTTAATCCTTCCTTTTTACAAACATCACAAATAGCTTTTAAGTGACTGGTATGGGAGTGAACGCCACCATCACTTACCAATCCTAGTAAATGAAGTGGTTTTTTATTTAGTAGGGCATATTTTATAGAAGCTAGTAAGGTTTCATTTTTTGCAAATTCCCCTTCTCGAATAGCCACATTAATTCTTTGCAATTCTTGATAAACAATTCTTCCTGCGCCTAAATTTAAATGCCCCACTTCGCTATTGCCCATTTGCCCATCCGGTAAACCAACGGCTTCCCCACAAGTCACTAGGGTACTATGTGGATAGGAATGTGCTAAGCTGCTTACAAAAGGTGTTTTGGCCTGTTGTATCGCATCTGCAGTCGGAACTAAGCCCAATCCCCAGCCATCCATGATCACTAAAATTACTTTTTTGGACATATTTTTGACTTTTTGGAAGCTACCAGTTTGATTTTAATTAAATTGTACCACAAAGTTTCAAAATACTAGGCACATTACAAACTTTAAGCAGTTTTAATCCCAAAAAATATGCAATTACTTCGAAAAATACTACTTGTGTTCAGCTTTACATTTTCATTGGGTGTGGTTATGGCGCAAAATGAAACAGAAACCCTAGTGCAAACTTTACAAACTGCAAATTTTAGCAATTTGTTGTCCTTTTGGGATGCTGTATCAGAAGTTAATATTATAGATCAATCCGCACAAAAACAGCTTGCGCCAGCCCAAGCGAATCAGCAATTGCAACTATTTTTCAGCAATAAGAATATTATTGGTTTTGAAAAAAATGCAGAACGAAAATTAGGGACGACTATTTACATGACGGGTAAATTGTTATCAGCACAAGGTAAATTTAATTTAAGTTTGTTGCTGCAAGAAACAAAAAATGGCGTTTCAATTGTAAGTATTCGAATTAGTTAATTATTGCAGCTTTATAAATTCCGAGGCAGCTAATTGTAGTATTTATTATTTTTATCCTATCCCAAAAATCCCTTTACTGCTATTAAATTTTAATTCTTTTGTAATGAGTAAAAACAATAAAAATAGTTCACCATTTGTGTATAGTACAAATCCGGCTGCCATTCAATCAATACAAGCGGACGAAATGGAAACCCTGCCTAATGGGGAACAGCCACTTCGGGTTATTCTGGAAACCAAACATCGTGCTGGCAAAACAGTTACCATTATTTATGGGTTTATCGGCAAGTTATCGGACATGGAAAGTATCGGCAAAGCGTTAAAAAATCATTGTGGCACTGGCGGTTCGGTAAAAGAGGGTGAAATTATTATTCAAGGTGACCACCGTCAAAAAGTATTCCAATATTTAAAGCAAAAAGGGTATAATAAGGCAAAGCTATAAATGCATCCTTCTTTTATAAATTCAAATGCGCATAACTTCAATACTAATAACGTTTTTGATGAATCTATACAATGCAATTTTTTATCTCCGTATAGACCTTCACAAGGGATATTAATTTATGAAATTAGTATAGAATTTCTAAATTCAGTCTGGTTTTAAATTCTTGCAACAAGGGGTACTGTTCCGCAATGCGATCGAATTTTTGCTTACTGTTTAATCTCAAATGTAATGGCACGTCTTCTTTTTCTCCAGCATCTACTAATATGGAGAACTGAATGGCCCTGTTATTGAAGGTCTCCCAAATTTTTTCAAGTAAGTTCATGCGCTCTTGTTCTACAAATTTTTGAGCAGTTAGCGCGGAAACGGTTACCGTAAAATGGAGCGGGTCTAAAATTTCCAAAACGGCTAACTTGAATGTGCCGGCGGAGGAATGCTTTAATGCATCTAATAGATAAGCGGTATAATCATCCCAACACTTTTTTAGTGTATCCATTTCTAAAGGAATGGGCTCCTTTACTTCTTCAATATTATATTTTGAACCATACTTTTGTTGTAAAGCGGCTAATAAATTCTTTTTATTACTGCCATCATTAGCGCTCGTCGTATTGGAGGGGGCAGGGTTGCTTGTGCTTGTGGGGGTTGTAATTTTTTGGGCTGGTAATTCTTGCGATGGATTGTTGATGGCCTGTATGGGCTCCCTTAAATGATCATTTATGGACTGATTGGTTTCTGTGGGAGCAACCGCTTTTGTTGGACGACTTATCGCGGTATCGGTTTCGATGATTAATTTGGCCTGCTCATTCACCACCATTTTACCTAATGGCAAAATGCGCTTCGTTTTTATGGGATAGCGTACGTCAACTAGTTTTTTTTTTACTAGTTCGCCTTCCTGCATACTTAATTCAATGGCTTGTTGTAAAAAATTGAGCTTGATTAATGCGAGCTCCACATGTAAACGTTTGTTCCTTGCCATTTTAAATTGAATCTCGGACTCATTTAAAATATTCAAAGCGCTAATTAAGTAAGGGGTACTTGTAGTATTCGCAGTGTTGATATATTGCTCACGCCATCCTTCAATGGACTCTAATAAGTGTGCGCTCGCTGGATCCTTACATACCAATATATTTCTTATAAATCCTGCTAAACCATATAGCACCATATCACCTTCAAACCCTTTTTGATTTATTTCATCATACAGGAGCATCGCGCTGGTTAAATCCTGTGCCGTTAAAAAATTCAATAATTTAAAATAGTAAGCCTCGTCTAAAATATTTAAATGCTCAAGTGTATTTTCATATGTCAAGGCGCCATTGGAAAAGCTAACAATTTTATCTAAAATACTTAAAGCATCACGCATACAACCTTCACTTTTTTGAGCGATCAGCTGTAATGCATTTTTTTCTGCCTTAATTTTTTCCTTGGCAACAATTTCCTCCAAATGTAAAACGGTATCGTTGGAATTGATTCTTCTAAAATCGAATATTTGACACCGACTTAAAATGGTCGGAAGAATTTTATGTTTTTCGGTAGTCGCTAAAATAAAAATAGCAAATGGCGGCGGCTCCTCTAATGTTTTTAAAAATGCATTAAATGCACTTGAACTTAACATGTGAACCTCATCCACAATATATACTTTGTATTTTCCAGCTTGTGGGGCAAAACGAACTTGCTCTACCAATGTTCTGATATCATCCACGGAATTATTGCTTGCCGCATCTAATTCGTGAATATTTAAACTCGCCCCTTTTTCAAAGGAAACGCAGCTATCACAAGTATTACACGCTTCCCCTTCCTTGGTAACTTTTGTACAGTTAATTGTTTTGGCTAAAATACGCGCGCAGGTAGTTTTACCTACACCTCTTGGACCGCAAAATAAAAATGCATGCGCCAAATGATTGTTTAAAATGGAATTTTTTAAGGTGGTCGTAATATGCGACTGTCCCACTACTGTACTGAAGTTTTGGGGCCTATATTTCCGTGCTGATACTATAAAATTTTCCATACTTGACGCGCAATATACACATTCAAAATCAAAACTTATAGTCTGTGAATTAAATCTTATCCCCCAATTTTCAAACAGCTAAAAATTAGCCACCTGTTTTATATTCCATGATGGGATGGCGCTCAAATGGATGTGCTTTTGCGTCAAAAATGTACCTAAATGTGACCATTCTTCTGCTTGGAAGGGCATCCAAGCTTTTGTAAATATTGACCATTTTCGGGTTCCAATCACCCGCCCAACCCATTTCGTATTGGTCGTACAATTTTATTTTATTTAAAAGAATATGGCAGGAGTTGATTAAAAAACTATCAATACCCAATGCTTGGTACTTGGGAACCACGCCAAAAGCTAAGCCCGTTAATTTATTATTTTGTCCCGTCCATTTCATCCATAATAAATGCAGTTTTTGCCATAAGCCTAATGCACCATTAAAATATTTGAAATATTGATTCACGTCTGGGATATTAATAAACATTGCGATGGGCTCCTCCTTGTAATAAGCAAACCAAATAACCCTTTCGTCCATGACTGCTTTTAAGGAATTAAATAGCTTTATTATTTGAGGCAGTGTGATGGCTTTTTCTTCTCCATGTTGTGCCCATGCCGAATTATAGATGGTGACAAAATCCTGGGCATATTTTGCGAGTTTGTTTTTATCTAAATGAACGGCTGTATAATCAGGCTTGGATTTGAACTTATGATACCTTTCTTCAAAGCGCGCTGGAAGTGGAGCAAGTAAATTTTTTCTATAATAATACTGATTATAATAATTTTCAAAACCATAATTGGTTAAAAGGGATGCGTAATAGGAAGGGTTGAATGACATGCCATACATGGGCTCGGCTTCAAAACCTTCCACCATCAAACCCCACCACTTGTCTCTATCTCCAAAATTAATAGGCCCATCCATGGCTTCCATGCCATTTTGTTGTAACCATAATTTTGCAGTGTCAAAAAGTAAATTCGCAGCTTGTTGCTCATTGATACAATCAAAAAATCCAATACAGCCGACCGGGTATTCCGTTCCTTTGTTTTTATATTCTTTGTAATAAAATGCGGCAATTCTTCCAATAGTTTTGCCATCGGCATTTTGCAAAAGCCATCTTGCCGCGTCGCCACTTTGAAATAATTTATTTTTATTGGGATCAAATACTTGTTTGACCTCATTATCTAAGGGGCGAATATAATTGGGGTTGTGCTTATTTAAATCGGCATTAATGGCTAAAAATGCTTTTTCGGTTGCAGCTGATTTTACTTCAATAATATTCATTGCTACAAATTAAAATATTTTTAATACACTCAATGCAAAAATTCCTGCAGTTTCGGTTCTGAGTCGTGTTGGGCCAAGTTGGATGGGGGTGTAATTATTTGAAATTGCCATTCCAATTTCAGCACTTGAAAAATCGCCTTCCGGCCCAATCAATAAATTAACATCATTTAACGCAACAATTTCTTTGATATTTTTTTTCTCGCTTGGTTCACAGTGTGCTATTAAATTTACTGATGCTTTATGTTTATGCATAAAGGCATTAAATGCGATAGGTTCGGAAAGTAAAGGAAGCCATGCTTGTTGGCTTTGGATCATGGCAGATTGCAATATATTTTGCATGCGATCCATTTTAAATCTTTCATGGATAGTGCGTTCGCAAATAATTGGCACAATTTGATGGATACCCATTTCGGTTGCTTTTTCAAAAAGCCATTCCAAGCGAACTGCATTTTTTAATAAGGAAATACCCAAGGTGATTTTTTGTTGCGTCGCAGCGAAACTTTGATGACCCTGAATAGTCACCATACTATTGGCTTTATGTGCTGTTTGAAGGGTTGCATTAAAAACATCTCCCATGCCATTCGTAATATCGATATTTGCCCCTTCCTCCATTCTTAATACTTGTACGCAATGCTTACTTGTTTCCGGACTGAGTGTAAACTGATTTACGCCGATGTTTAAGGAAGGTTCGTAAAAATAGGGTACAGGCATGTGTGTGTATTTGAAAAAAAATTAGCTAAGTTGAAAGTTATAAAAGTATTATTTGAACTTTTAAAATAGTTTTTCAATTTAAAAGGGTTGGTCTTCGTCATTGATGCCTTCATCAAATTCACCGCCATTCATTTTACTTCCTTGTATAAAAAAGCGGCCGCCGTCGTTACTTGTATTTCCTGGGAGTGAAGAGACAGGTTTATAATTACTACCTAATCCTGGTATACCACCTTCGCCATCCCATTCTTCAAAACGTTGAATATCTAAGCGCGCTCTTAATTTAATTAAATCCAAAGAACCATTACGATGTTTCGCAATTCTGATATGTGTTTCACCTTGTGTACTTTCACCCATTTCATTACTCATTACCTCGTAATATTCGGGACGATAAATAAACATAACCATGTCCGCATCTTGTTCAATCGCACCAGATTCTCTCAAATCACTCAATTGCGGCATCTTACTTTCTTTTCTTGTTTCTACCGCACGACTCAACTGAGATAAAGCAATGATTGGAATATTTAATTCCTTCGCCAAGGCCTTTAAACTTCGTGAAATATTACTAATTTCTTGTTCTCTGTTTGAATTACGATCACCTAAGCCACTCATTAATTGCAAGTAGTCAATGATGATAATTTTAACCTGATGTTTGTTCACTAAACGTCGCGCCTTTGCCCTGAATTCAAAAATGTTCAAAGCCGCAGTGTCATCAATATAAATAGGGGCCGATTCTAATCGCTTAATACCTTTTGCATGCAATTGTTGGTATTCGTAATCTTCCAATTTACCCCTTGAAATTTTTTCCATTTTAATTTCACTCTCCGCACTCAAAATACGTTGCACCAACTGAGAAGCGCTCATCTCCAAACTAAAAAAGCCAACCGGTTGTGGTTTTGTAGGATGTAATGCAGCATTACGCGCAAGGTTTAATGCAAATGCAGTTTTACCCACGGAAGGTCGCGCCGCTAAAATAATTAAATCAGTAGGTTGCCAACCATACGTGATTCTATCTAAGCTGGCAAAGCCACTTGGCACACCAGATATTTCATCTTTCTTCGTTCTTAATTCATCAATTCTTGTAATCGCGGTTGCTAATGCAAATCCGATATCAACGAAATTTTTCTTTAAATAGTTATTGGTGATGTTAAACATTTTCGTTTCACTATCATCTAGTAAATCAAAAACATCTGTGCTATCCTCATAAGCGTTTGCAATTACTTCCCCGCTAATTCTAATTAATTCTCGTTGAATAAATTTTTGCAAAACGATTCTTGCGTGCGCA
>Ga0214919_10005865_pt1 | contig 17134 bp, 19 predicted proteins | sample LL1503_MetaG_FD_177994 | JGI IMG/M metagenome (GOLD analysis project Ga0214919, IMG submission 177994) | Freshwater microbial communities from Lake Lanier, Atlanta, Georgia, United States - LL-1503 | ecosystem: Environmental > Aquatic > Freshwater > Lake | place: USA: Georgia | collected...
CAAGTCATGTGCACCAACTTCACCCCCACTCGCAAAGCCCCTTGGGTCAAAGAGCACTTTGGCATTGATTTGCCCACTTCTGATTACCCTGCCGAAGCCTACCCTGGCTATGCAGCTCCCATCGTCGTCAAAAGTCACAACTCTGGCCGCGTCGCTTGCGGTTTGGCCCGATTTGGCTTAATTCCATCTTGGGCCAAAGACGACAAGATCAGCCGTCACACTTACAACGCCAGAAGTGAAACTGTCAGAGAAAAACCAAGCTACCGAAATGCCTGGAAGCAACGCAAATATGCGATCAGCCTTCTCGACAATTTCTACGAACCTAACTATGAATCTGGCAAAGCGGAACGTTGGAAAATTGAATTGGCTGATAAAGAGCCTTTTGGCATTGCAAGCCTTTGGGAAACGTGGGCCGACCCCAACTCAGGTCAAGTTGTGACAAGTTTCACAATGCTCACGGTCAATGCAGACGAGCACCCTGTGATGAAACAATTTCACAGACTTGGGGATGAAAAAAGAACGCCTGTCGTTTTAAGCGCAAGCCAATTCGATCAGTGGCTTAGTGCAGGTGAAACACAAGCCATGGCCATGATGAAGTGGAACAACATGCCTCAACTGCTAGCAACGAAGCCATGATGGACTTCTTAAAAATGGCTAGCCTTCAACATGTCAGGCAGTTGATGGATCTTTGTCTTTCAAAAGCAAATGCAGAAACATGCCTGCAAATCCGCCAATGATCTGAGCCACAACAAAGGCGGGCACGTCTGCAGGTGAGATGCCCGCAAATGTGTTTGAAAACATGCGTCCAAAAGCCGCAGCAGGATTGGCAAACGAGGTGCTAGCTGTAAACCAATAGGCGGCACCAATGTAGCAGGCCACTAATGAAGAGGCCTTACCGCTAGGTGAACGCAAAATGACAAACAACAAACCGGCAGTCGCCACGGCTTCAGCAAACCATTGGGCCGGACCCGTTCTTACTTTGACAGACCATTGCCATATTTCCAAATCAAACATGGCGTGCGCAACCCAAGCGCCCAATGCAGCACCCATGAGTTGTGCAAGCACATAGCCCCACAAAAGATGAAGTGCGAGATTTTTTCGAAAGACCATGACCATCGAGACCACCGGATTGAAATGCGCACCGCTGATGGGGCCTAGCGTTTCAATCAGGACATAAAGCGCAAACACTGTTGTCAGCGTGTTAGCTAAAAGCGCAATGGCTACGTTCCCACCCGCCAGTTGCTCTGCCATGATGCCCGAGCCAATGACGGCACATAACAACGTCGCTGTCCCTACAAGCTCCGAAAAATACCTTTTCCATTGGCTCATTTTTTTGCCAGTTCTCGCACTGAATTTTCAAGCGCCATTTTGCTGAGACTGCCAACAGGAAGGCTCGTCAAGATTTCAAGTCGTTTTTTGATGAGGTGCATGGTTTGCAAAAAAGCTTCTAATTTTTCTACATCTCCGCCAGTAGCTTCCGACGGATCTGCATAGCCCCAATGTGCCGTGGCGGGTTGTCCTGGCCAATAGGGACAAACTTCACCCGCTGCGTTGTCGCAAACTGTAATCACCAAATCCATGTGGGGTGCTTCTGGCACTGCAAAAACATCCCAGCTTTTGCTGGTCAATCCCTCAACCGAGATGCCCGCTTTTTGCAGTGTTGCAATGGCCATCGGATTTGGTTTTTGATTTTCCCTCGGGCTACTTCCGGCTGAGTAAGCTTTGAATTTGCCACGCCCCACATGGTTGAGCAATGCCTCAGCCAAAATGCTGCGCGCCGAGTTGTGCGTACACAGAAAAAGTACATTCAAGGTTTTGATATCGGGCATTTTAAGAATTAACAGACTTTTCAATATTTCAAGTTTATTTGAAATATATGACAGTTTGGTTACTGAACTCTCACCGATTGCCGCGGACTCATCACTGAAAAGAAGGCGCTATTTGAAGCCTACCCGGTCTAGCATTTGTTGAACCTTGATTTGATTCATGCCGACCGCACTGATGGGCAACACTTCACTTTTGAAGGCACCACCACTCATCGCTTTCAAAGCCGGATTGTCAAAGCTCATGCCCTTTGCTGCGGGCCATTCGTTGTTGCCATTGGCAAAATGATTCTGTGCTGAGGAACTGGCCAAGTATTCCAAAAACTTCAATGCATTGCTTTGATTTTTTGAATTTTTTGCCACGGCACCTCCGGCAATGTTCAGGTGGGTTCCCCAACTGGATTGATTGGGAAATACAACCGCCACTTTTTCAACCATGGCTTTTTCAGCTGGATTGCTTGAACGCAGGAGGCGCGCTAAATAGTAGGTGTTGGTGACGGCTACAGAGCACTCGCCAGAGGCCACACCTTTGATTTGATCGGTGTCTCCACCAGCAGGATTTCTGGCCAGGTTATCCACCAAACCCTTCAGCCAAATTTCAGTTTGCTGTGGGCCAATATGCTCTGTCATGGCACCAAACAAGCTGAGGTTGTAGGGGTGAGATCCAGAACGAATGCACAGCTTGCCCTTGAACTTTGGATCAGCCAACTTTTCGTAAGTGTCGACATCCGACTTTTGAACTTTGAACTTGTCGTACACAATCACTCTGGCACGTGTCGACAAGCCAAACCAAGGTATACCGCCGTTGTCAGCGCGTTTGGCTCGCAGGTTCTCAGGAATAGCATCTTCAAGCAGTTTAGATTTGACAGGCAAGAACAAGCCATCGACTTCGGCTCGCCACAACCTGGCTGCATCGACCAACAAGATGACATCGGCGGGAGACGCTGCGCCCTCCGCTTTCAGGCGCGTCAAAATGCCAGCGTCATCAGAATCGACGCGATTGATCTTGATCCCTGTATTTTTGGTGAAATCGGCGTAAAGCGCTTCATCGGTTGGGTAATGACGCGCGGAATAGATGTTGACAAAGGCCACATCGCTCGATTGGGCAACGGCCAGTGGCGGTAGCAAGGAAGCAGCAGTGGCCATGCAAAGGGCCATCGATTTGAATAATTTATAACTCATTTTGTTTTGAATCAGCGTCACAATGAGCAGATTCTACATCAAATAAGAATGATTCTCATTTGCATGCGGAAACAAAACCAAGAAACTTGAAACTGAATTTTTAGCTTTGTCGCTCAAAGGTCACCACATGGTCAACCTCTGCGCGAATGCCTATCCATTCACCTATTTTGTGGTCGTGGTGGCTAGGCACGTGGGCCATGACTGTCTCGCCTGATCTCAATCGCAAGGTGTACAAAAACTCTGATCCTCGGAATGACTTTCTCAAAATTTCGGCTTTCACCAATGCCTCGTCGTCGTGAACGATGTCATCGGCGCGCAGCAAGACATCACAATTGTGCGGCCCCTCTTCTTCAGGCTGAACGGTTTCATGGGGATCGGTTAACTCACCTAAAACAGTTTGCACATGCAAGTGTCCATGGCTTTGTGAACGAACGCCAGGAATGAAAACGCCATGTCCAATGAACTCAGCCACAAAGCGCGAGACTGGGCGGTGGTAGAGGTGATAGGCATCGTCCCATTGGTGCAGGTGGCCCTCTTGAATGACACCAATCACATCGCCTATGGCAAAGGCCTCCATTTGATCGTGCGTGACAAACAGCGCTGTAGCGTTGGCAGCCTTCAAAATGCTGCGAATTTCTAAAGCCAATCGCTCGCGCAGATCAACGTCGAGGTTGGAAAAAGGCTCATCCAAAAGCAATAAATCGGGTTTGGGTGCCAAAGCTCTGGCCAAAGCAACCCGCTGCTGCTGACCGCCTGACAGTTCGTGGGGGAATCGGTCTTTTTCAGCCTCTAAGCCGACCAATTGAAGCACCTCTGCAATGCGTTGTGTTTGACTCGAGGCAGTGTGTCCATGAAGGCCAAAGGCAATGTTGCCTGCTACCGAAAGATGCGGAAAAAGTGCGTAGTCTTGAAACACCATGCCCATGCGGCGCTTCTCTGGCGGTGCCGTGAGTCCTGGCTGGCTGACCACCCGATCGGACAACTGAACGGAGCCGGCACACACTGGCTCCAAACCCGCAATGGCTCTGAGTAAACTGGTTTTGCCGCAACCAGAGGGGCCAATGAGCACACCAATTTGGCCAGCCTTCAACTGTAAGGACACGCCATTGACCGCGGGCTTGGCGTTACCAGGGTAGCAAACATCGACATGGGAGACTGTGAGAAACATGCCTGCAATTGTAAGGACTGATCAATGCCCCCTGTTTGAAAGCTGAAAGGGGCTTCTACAATGCATGAAGTTATGAGGGCGACAGCGATACCCTCATCCTCTGATCCTTCCATTCAATTTTAACTGATGCACCTTTTCCGAATCCGTTCGGTTGTTTTTGTATTCACAGCCCTTTTGATCAGTTTGCCTATCTTGGCATTGATCAGTTCATGGCTTGAGTGGAATGCCGCGTCTGCTGAGGTTCTCAAAGAGCTGGCGCAAACCGTGCTTCCCGATTACCTGCTAACCAGTGTGCTGCTGTGTGCAGGGGTTGCAGCAGGCGTCACTGTGCTGGGTTTGAGCACGGCGGCGGCTGTCACATTGTTTAAGTTTCCGGGTCAATCGTTTTTTGAGTGGGCTTTGTTATTGCCCATGGCCATGCCCGCTTACGTGGTGGCATATGCCTACACAGACTTTTTCCAATTCAGTGGTCCGCTTCAAACTTTCATTCGATCGACATGGGCATTAGAAGGTCGCGTCTTTCCTGAAATCAGAAGCTTAGGCGGCGCTATTTTTGTGTTCTCGCTCACGCTTTATCCGTATGTGTATTTGTTGGCAAAAACCGCATTGAGCGAGCGCGCATCACACCTCATGGAAGCCGCCAGATTGCTGGGTGCGCCCCTTTTCAGGCGAATTTCCGAGGTGGCCTTGCCCTTGGCCAGGCCTGCCGTTGCGGCTGGTGTAGCTCTGGCGCTCATGGAAACTCTGGCTGACTTTGGTGTGTCCAGTTATTTTGGCATTCAAACTTTCACGGCAGGTGTTTACAAGGCTTGGCTCATCATGGACAACCGCATTGCAGCTGCGCAGTTGGCCACTCTTTTGTTGGTCGCAGTGCTCATTTTGTTGCAACTTGAAAAGCAAGCCCAAGCACGAATGCGATTTACCTCGAGCAACACCAACTCGGCACTCTCGCGTGAAGCACAAACCGCCCAGCTGAACCAAATTTCGGGGCTGGCAATGTCCGCTTGGTGTGGTTTGTTGGTTTTTTTGGGTTTTGTTTTGCCCATCATGCTCATGCTCAAACCCTTGCTCATGTCCGACACAATCATTCCATGGCAACGGTTTTTGGAATGGTCATTCAACAGCCTTCGTTTAGGTGGCATCACGGCCCTGTTGGCCGTTGGCTTTTCATTGCTCATTGCATTCAGTTTGCGCAACAAGGCGGATTCATTTGCGCGCTTCATTTCTCAACTGGTTGGATTGGGCTACGCCATTCCGGGTGCCGTGGTGGTGGTTGGCCTGCTGCTTCCCGTCACTTGGATTCAAAAACAATGGCCAGAAACACATGTGGGCTTTTGGATCACAGCTTCCGTGATGGGACTCATTTGGGCCTACTTGGTCAGGTTTTGTGCAGTGGCCTTGCAATCGATTCAAAGTGGCTATGCGCGAATTCCCGCTAGCCTAGATGATTCAGCCCGAACACTGGGCGTCACGGGCTTGGCCTTGCTTAGCCGCGTTCACGCGCCTCTGCTCAAGCGCTCTGTGTTGGCTGCGGCCTTGTTGGTGTTTGTGGATGTCATGAAAGAGTTGCCCGCCACCTTGGTGCTGCGGCCATTCAATACAGATACCCTAGCCGTGGTGGCATTTCAACTGGCACGTGACGAAAGACTGGGTGAGGCGGCCCTGCCTAGTTTGGCCTTGGTGGCAGTAGGTTTGATACCCGTGCTTTTATTGAGCAGGGCTATGCGGCAAACTAAGCAGAGTTAAATTCAATTTGTTTCAAGATATATTAACGCCATGACCTCAATTAGAAAACCTGCAATTCAATTTGAAACTCTTGAAAAAGATGATGCGACTTTTCAGCGGGCCGCCGAAATCTTTCGTGTGATGTCTGCCCCAATGCGACTGCGCATCATGAGCAGTCTTTGTGCAGGCGAGAAGAATGTAACTGAACTGCTTGATGAAGTTGAAACCACCCAATCCAACATGTCTCAACACTTAAGCACACTTTATCAAGCAGGCATTGTTCACAAACGGCGCGAAGGCGTGCAAATTTACTACAGCATTTCAAACCCAAGCTTTGTCAATCTCTGCAAAGCTGTCTGCTCACAAATAGCCTCTGAAAGTCTAGCGTCAGTTTGACGTCGGGTTACTACTGTGATCTAACGCCATTGAGCACGTTTAACATGGCTATAAATAAGGAATGGCTAATGAATACTCTCAACCTAACACGCGCCACATGTCTGTGTTTAACGCTCTTTTTGGGTTCTGTGGCACATGCTCAAATTAAAGTGGTCTACCACCTCAATGAAGGCATTGCTCAAGCAACAAGGGCCATGGGCAACATACGAAATCACTTGGCAGCAGACCCCAACGCTCAAATTACAGTGGTCTCGCATGGGCCAGGCATTGATTTTTTGCTTGAAGGCGCAACCAATACAGCTGGCCAAAGTTTTGCTGGAACCATCGGTGATCTTGCGGCAAAAGGCGTTCAGTTCAAAGTTTGCAACAACACCTTAGAAACACGCAAAATAGCCAAAGACAAAGTGGCCATGGAAGCTTCTATAGTACCTTCCGGTGTAGCCGAGGTTGCCATCTTGCAAGCTAAATCCGGCTTTGTTTATCTCCGTCCTTGAACCTTATTCTTTAGGTTCAAGTTGTTCTCATTCATCACTCACCACAGCATATGAAAAACTGGTCCTATCTCATTGCAGCGGTCTTATCCGTTGCAGCCAACGCACAAGCCCAGACGAACAACACCCCAGATCCCTTTCAGGTCCGAAGCTGGGCCGCAGGATGCGCCAATTGTCATGGTACCAATGGGCGAGCAGAATCTGGCAACGAAACTTTGGCTGGCATGAACAAAGACGAAATCGTGAAAAAAATGCTTGATTTCAAAGCAGGCCGTAAGCCTGCCACCATCATGCATCAATTGTCAAAAGGCTATAGCGATGAGCAAATTGTTGCTATTGCAGCTTACTTTGCCGCTCAGAAAAAATAAGGAGTTGTCATGAAACGTCGTCAATTTATACAAACAGCTTCAGCAGGATCCGCTCTCGGCGCTTTTGGCCTGGTCTCCGGATGTGCATCAATCGGTGGCAGCAATGGCCCTAAGGTGGTGGTCGTGGGTGGTGGCTATGGTGGCGCTACAGCAGCCAAATACGTTCGCATGTGGTCAGACTATGGCATCCAAGTCACCTTGATTGAGCCCAATGCCAGCTTCATTTCCTGCCCTATTTCCAATTTGGTCATTGGCGGCAGCAAAACCATGGCCGACATCACCACCTCTTACGACAACTTGGTCAAGCGCCATGGTGTTAATTTGATCAAAGACTACGTCACGCAAATTGACCCCGACAAGCGTGTCGTGAAATTAGCTGGCGGCTCTGAAGTGCCTTACGACAGGCTCATCCTGTCGCCAGGCGTCGACTTCATGATGGAATCATTGCCTGGTATGAGCAAAGCTGGCGCGCAAGACAAAGTGTTGCACGCCTGGAAAGCTGGCGCACAAACTCTGGCTTTGCGCAAGCAATTGGAAGCCATGCCCGATGGCGGCGTTTACGCTTTGTCTATTCCGTTGGCGCCCTACCGCTGCCCCCCTGGCCCCTACGAACGTGCCTGTCAAGTGGCCGAGTATTTCAGCAAAGCCAAGCCCAAAAGCAAGGTTCTCATTTTGGATGCCAACGACGATGTCACCTCCAAAGGTCCGTTGTTTAAAAAAGCCTGGGCGGACCGTTACAAAGGCATCGTGGAATACCGTGGCAAGCACAATGCCACAGATGTAGACGCCGCTACCAACACTTTGAAGTTTGAATTCAATGACGATGTCAAAGCCAGTGTCTTGAATGTCATTCCGCCCATGCGGGCGGGCGAAATTGCGGTTAAGTCGGGCTTGGCCACTGCCAACAAACGTTGGTGCGAAGTAGACTTTCTCACCTTTGAATCCAAGGCAAGCAAAAACATTCACGTGTTGGGCGACTCCATTCAAATTGCCCCTGCCATGCCCAAATCGGGTCACATGGCCAACCAACACGGTAAAACCTGTGCTGCGGCTGTGGTGGCCTTACTCACTGGCAAAGAGCCAAACAAACAGCCCATCTACAACAACACTTGCTACAGCTTTGTCAGCTCTGAAGACGTGGTCCATGTGGCCAGTGTTCACGCCTATGACGCAGACAAGAAAACCATGTTGACGGTGCCCGGTTCCGGCGGCGTTTCTAGCGCTGCAAATGAGTTAGAAGGCCGCTACGCCATGGCTTGGGCTCGCAACATTTGGGCAGACACTTTGGCGTAATACCCAAACATGAAGCGTGTTTCTTTTGTCAAAGTCTTAGCTGCTGCGCTCACATTGCTCAGCTTTTGTTCTTCGCCATGGGCACAAGCTGACGAAGCCAGAGCCAAGAAAATTATTTCTGGCTCTTGCTTTCTGTGCCATGGTGCTGAGGGCGACTCTTCTAGCGAGGTATTTCCTCGTTTAGCAGGGCAGCACTCAGAGTACATTGCCAAACAATTAGAAAACTTTAAAAGTGGAAAACGAAACAGCACGGCCATGCGTGACATGGTTGCCAAACTGACACCCGATGAAATGCTGGCAGTTGGTAAATATTTTGAAAAACAAAGTGTGCCTGTACAAGCGCCAAAGGATCCAGGTCTGGCCGCCGTTGGCAAATATATTTTTCACAGCGGTAACAAATTCAGCGGTGTGCCAGCCTGTGCAAGTTGTCATGGCGTAGAAGCCAAGGGCACAGCTTCATTGCCAAGACTGGCCAGCCAATTTGCCATTTACACCGAGACACAGTTGAAACAATTCAATACACGTGAACGCAATAACGACAATGCGGTCATGCATTCAATTGTGGTCAAAATGACCCCCTTAGAAATGGCTGCGGTTGCCGAGTACCTTAGCGGCAAATAAAACGTTGCAACTTCAGGGGTGCTTGTGAGTGGCTGGTGTATCTAGCCAGCGATCTGTGATGCCTGCACCCAGCCACATCCCAACCAAGCTTACCCAAGATGTCAGCGCAAAAATGGCGCCACCCGTGACACCTGCGCCAATGGCACACCCGCCGGCCAACATCGACCCGAAGCCCATCATTATTGCGCCGGCAATGTATCGACGCATGCTGTAGCCATCTTTGAAGCCTTCAAGCTTGAACTCTTTGCCCACCAAAGCGCCAATGAACGACCCTAGAAATACACCTGGCAACAAACCAAACTCAAAACCGATTTTGGGTGCGGGTGACTGAAGCACTCTCATCAGCCATTCAGCTGAGGGACCACTGAAAGTGAGACCTTGAATTTGGAGCGGTTCGAAAGAATTGTGCGCAACCCATTGCGTGAAACCCCAGGCCATGGCCACTGAGAGCCCCGTCCCAACACCCCCAATCCACAATACAACCGGCTTCGTCGAGCTTCGGCTTCCGAAATAAACTGCCAAAAACAAACATAAGAATCCAAGCACCAAACCGGTCATATGGCCAGTCCCCATCAGAGCCAGCAAATCTCTACCAGGACCACCCTCTATGGTTGACAGTTCACTGATTGCAATTCTGGCAGGCATCAAAGCACCAGACAAACTGGATTGGGCAGCAACCGCAAAAATCAATCCAGAAAGTAAGGCGCGCAAATTCCCATTGGCAGAAAGAATCAGCAATCGGCTTGCACAGCCACGTGTGAGAATCATGCCAACGCCAAACAACAGGCCCCCTATCATGGCGCCAGACAAACTGCCTCGTGCTGCAATTTGTCGTGCCCCGTTGCTATCAAGAACACCCCATAAAACCAAGGCTTGCGTTCCAATCACGGCGGCAGAGAAAGCCAATAACCAAATGGAAAGCTTGTCTTTAAAATGTCCATGCCAGAAATCAATCACAGCTGCACGCAGGCAAAATTTGGAGCGCTGGGCAAACAAACCAAACAACAGACCAATGCCAGCTCCACCAAAGGCCAGTACATTTCCTTCGCCATACACTTCTAAAAGTTCACTGAGTGCAATGCTCACGGTTTGCTCTTTTCATATCAGTCTTAACTAATATAAATGTAATCAGTCTGGCCACAGATGCAATTGACTTGTGTCAAACACCGTGAAGCCAATCAAGGGTCAAGTTCAAGTGGGTGCGCCAATAGACTTCAAAAATTGATAGGTCATTGCTGCACCAGCAATGATCGAAATGAGCGTGAGCCAAGCTGTATCTGAAAAAACGACCCCACCAGACATACCCGCTCCAACAGTGCATCCGCCTGCTAGCACGGCGCCAAAGCCCATCAAAATAGCGCCGCTAAGGTAGTGGCCTAATTTGTTTTCAGTTTGAAAACCTTCGAATTTAAATTCACCAAACAAAACTGACGCGATGAGTGATCCGACAAAAACACTGGGCAGCAAGCCAGCATCAAATGCAAATTTTGGGGATGTGTCAGTGTAAAGAACACGGGTAAGCCATTCTGCGGAGGGGCCGCTAAAGGAGAGTCCTTGAACAGGAATGGGCTCGAAGGATGCACCGGCAACCCACTGTGTGAACAACCAACCCAATGCAATTGCCAAGCCCACAAAAATGTTTCCCAAAATAGATGCTTTAGCTTGGCCAGCAGTTGCCTTAAATCGCCACACAGCTAGGGCCAAGAATACCAATCCGATGAACAAACCAGTCCATGCTGATAAGCCAAAAAAATTCAACACATTGCGGTGGGCACCCCCATCAATGGGCCACCATGAAGCGATATTGAGACGGATGGGTGCCAATGCACCTGAAATTGTGGCTTGAACAGTGACAGCAAAAACCAAACCAGAAATCCAAGCTCTTAAATTACCGTTGGCAGAAAGAATGATCAAGCGACTGGCACAACCGCGCGTCATGATCATGCCAATACCAAACATCAACCCACCCAAAACAGAACCAGAGATACTTCCCAGAGATCCTAGGTGGCGTGAAGCCTCTGGCTTTAAAAATCCTAGACCGATGGCCATTTGAACGACAAGAACCGCGCTTGCGAATGCAAGCATCCAACCAGCAAATCGCTGGCGCCATTCTCCTTCGCAACATTCGATGACAGCCGCACGTGCGCAAAACTTAGACCGTTGTGCACTAAAGCCAAACAGCAGCCCAATCAAAGCCCCACCGATGGCAAGCACCCAATGATCGCCATAGGTTTCAAGCAGAGTTGCGATATTCACAAAGTTCCCCAATAATTCACTTATGACTGATATAAACTCTAGGCAATCACCTCCCCATAAGGCTTGCATTCTTTATCAGCTACTTTTGTAAAGCCTTCGATTGTCTCTTTTTTTCAATCTCTCAGTCATGTCAGCCAATTTCACACCCGCCATGCCTTCTCTCAAGAGAAGAACATGCCTCTCAAGTCTTGGAATAAGCTTGTTTGGCAGCATGGTTTTTAGACCCGCTAGCGCATTGGCTGCACCAGTCCAATTGCCGGCATCTCAGTCCTTGCTTGATGAGATTTACAAGGCTTCAAAATCCAAAGACCCCTTGATCGTGATGGTCAGCCTGGCAGGATGCCCGTATTGCAAGATGGCGCGCGAAAGTTATTTGGGACCGATGCAAAAACAAGGATTCCCCATTGTGCAAGTTGACATGAAAAGTGATTTTCCTGTCAAAGGTTTAAAAGGGCAATTGCAAACGCACGACCAATTGGTCAAACAGTGGCGTGTCAGCGTTGCACCAACGCTTATTTTCTTAGGCCCTCAAGGACAAGAGTTGGTAGATCGAATGGAAGGCGGCTACTTGCCTGATTTTTATGGTGCTTATTTAGAGGAAAGAATTGCAAAAGCTAGAAAAATCTTGCGCAATGAGACTTAAAAACGCTCACGTCTGATCATGAGTATCGGGAAATTACCTATCAATCTCAACAAGCTCGACTTATACAAATCGACTTGATTTAAGTTAAATTAGTGGTTGGTTATATACTCAATTTTCAGAGATTTACATGAACTTTAAAACTGCTGCTTTTGCCCTTGCTTGCTTGCTTTCCGTTCCTGCTTGGGCCAACATGGACCTGGCCAAGAAGAACCTCTGTATGGCTTGCCACAATGTGGATAAAAAACTCGTTGGTCCCGCTTTCCAAGAAATTGCCAAAAAGTACACCGGTCAAAAAGACGCTGCCGCCAATTTGGCCAAGAGCATCTTGGCTGGCGGATCTGGCAAATGGGGCCCAGTTCCAATGCCACCACAAGCTGCCCTGTCAGATGCAGACGCAAGCATCTTGGCCACTTGGATTTTGGCTGGTGCCAAATAATGACATCTTCTGTGCAATTCAAATTTAAAGCGAGCTGCATCTTGGCTGGCTTGATCGGTATGACCTGCGCAACGGCACAACCTGCCCTCTTTAAAGATGCCGACTTGAAATTGGGCATGCAACTCATTGCCGAGAAAAATTGTGACTCTTGCCACCAAAGGCGCGTGGGTGGAGATGGCAGCGCAATTTACAAACCCCAAGGCCGAATCAACACGCCTGGTTTTCTAACAGGGATGGTCGAGCAGTGCAATACCGAGCTCAATTTAGGCTTTTTCCCTGAAGAAGTCACCGCAATCGCTGCAGCTCTGAACCGCGACCACTACAAGTTCAAATAGATTCGAAAGCTTGGTTTTTTATACCCCATAGGGTATAATTACATTCCAAGAATCAGTATGTAATTTTGAATTCAGTTAAGCGTATAAAAATAGCCTCCATTAAATTAGCGTTAGCTTATATAAGTATTCGCTAAATAAAAATAGCTATCAATAGGCTCAAAAAGGAGACAAGGTGAAAGAACATCTCAATGCCTCAGGCAGGGTCATCAAAGCCCCTGAAAATTTCCTGACACCAAGCGATGTCAAAACAGTTTTTGTTGAAGGCAAGCAAGGTCGTCGTGACTTCATTCGGCGTGCCTTTACTGCAGCATCAACTGTCACAGCTGCTGGCGTTGCAGCAGTGTCAGCACCTTCTGCATGGGCTCAAGGCAATCCTATCCCCTCAGAAGGGGGGGATCCCCATATTTTGAACTTGCCCGAGCATGCGACAGGATTAGGTCAGGGCGTTGCCACCGATGGCTACGGCAAACCCTCCAAATTCGAAACCAATTTGCAGCGCCGTCAGAGTCCTGGCCTGACTCAAACCACCCAAGCATCTGTGTCTTTTGCCCCATTGCAGTCCTTGTTTGGCATTGTTACGCCCAGTGGTCTGCACTTTGAGCGGCACCACCAAGGTTGGTGGGACATCGATCCTTCCAAACATCGCTTCATGATCAACGGCATGGTGAAAAGTGCCAAGGTTTTGACCATGGACGAGATCATGCGCTTGCCTTCAGTTTCACGCTTTCATTTCATTGAATGTGGCGCCAACACTGCTGTCGACTGGGGCAATGTCGCTGTGCCTACAGTGCAATATACCCACGGCATGCTGTCGTGTAGCGAATTTACAGGCGTGCCACTCATCACACTTTTAGAGTTGGCCGGCGCTGACTTGAAAAATGGCAAGTTCGTTTTGGCAGAAGGTGGTGATGGCTCCTCCATGACTCGTACCATTCCCATGAGCCTCATCACCTCGGGGGAAGTTCTGGTGGCTTATGGTCAAAATGGCGAAATGCTTCGACCTGAAAACGGCTACCCATTGCGCTTGGTCGTGCCAGGTGTACAAGGCGTAAGTTGGGTGAAATATCTGCGAAGAGTCGAAGTGGGCGATCAGCCCTATGCGGCCAAAGACGAGGCCATTCACTACATCGATCTGCAACCCAACGGCCTGCACAGGCAATACGCCAGCATTCAAGAGTGCAAGAGCGTTGTGACAACCCCCTCTGGTGGACAGGTACTCCTTGATAAAGGTTTCTACAACATCACGGGTCTGGCTTGGTCTGGCAAGGGCAAGATCAAACGTGTGGATGTGTCCACCGACGGTGGCCGCAACTGGCGCCAAGCACGACTTGAAACGCCTGTGCTTTCAAAAGCGCTTTCACGTTTCAACTTAGATTGGATTTGGGATGGCAAACCTGCCATCATTCAAAGTCGTGCGCAAGACGAAACTGGTTATGTACAGCCCATGTACAAGCAATTGCGAGATGTTCGCGGCACACGGTCCATCTATCACAACAACGCCATTCAGTCATGGTTGGTACAAGAAAATGGCGAGGTGAAAAATGTTCAAGTTTCCTAAAATTGCGCTGACTCTCACTCTCTGCCTTACCAGTCTCACAGTTTTTTCACAAAGCACCAAATACCCCGGAGTTGGCCGAGACGCTACAGCCAAAGAAGTGGCAGCATGGGACATCGATGTTCGCCCCGACTTCAAAGGTTTGCCTGCAGGCTCTGGCTCTGTGGCCAAAGGTCAAGATGTATGGGAAGCCAAATGCGCCCAGTGTCACGGTATTTTTGGTGAATCCAATGAGGTGTTCAGCCCTTTGATTGGCGGCACCACAGCACAGGACATCAAGACGGGCCGCGTAGCCAACCTCACAAGAGCAGATTTTCCAGGACGCACCACCATCATGAAGGTGGCCACAGTGTCGACACTGTGGGACTACATCAACCGTGCAATGCCTTGGACAAATCCAAAAACTCTCACAACTGAAGAGGTCTATGCGGTGACAGGATTTTTGTTGAACTTGGCGGGAATCGTGCCAGATGACTTTGTTTTGTCCAACAAAAATATGGCCGAAGTTCAAAAGCGCATGCCCAACCGCAACGGCATGACAACTGCGCATGCCATGTGGCCAGGTAAGGAGTTTGGTAACGCAAGCAAACCAGATACACAAAATGTGATTTGCATGAAAGACTGTGTGCCCGAGCCCAAAGTTGCTTCCTTTTTACCTGACTTTGCACGCAATTCGCACGGCAATTTGAGTGAGCAAAATCGAACAGTGGGTCAGCAAAAAGGCGCTGACACCACAAGGGCTGAGGGAAGCTCAACCAAGTCAAATGCAACAAGCAATGGATCCACAACTGCAGATGCAACTGCAACTGCAACCGCTGCTGCATCTGCAGCGGCTGCCAAGCCTGCGGAAAGCAAATCCGATAACAAGGCGGTGCTGGCATTGCTAAGTAAAAACGTCTGTACGACATGCCATGGCATTGACAAGAAAATTGTGGGGCCGGGTTTCAATGAAATTGCCAAAAAATATCCAGGCAAAGTGGATTACCTTGCTGGCAAAATCAAAGCCGGTGGCGCAGGTGTTTGGGGCGCAATCCCCATGCCGGCTCAAAACATCAGTGAAACAGATTCTAAAATCATCGCCAATTGGCTTGCCACCGGCGCACCCAAATAACAAAAGCAAGGCCAGAGTCAATCAGGCATTTATCGATTGACTTTGACTCAAATTTCAATAGCATCAACTTATTCACAAGGAGAATTCAGATGCAAACTCGTCGCGAGACTATTCAACAAAGCGTGGTGGTTGCTGGCCTTCTGGCTTCAGCCGGTTTCCCTCAATTTGCTCACGCCGCATTTAACAAGCTTGGCTTTGATGCCAAGTCTGTGCAAGATGCCGTTAAAGCATACGGTGGAGGAAGTATTTCAGAGAGCAAAGATGTCACCATAACAGGCCCTGACATTGCAGAAAATGGTGCTGTCGTACCTTTGGGTGCTAGCACTGCTTTAACTGGCGTTAAGCACATGCTGGTTTTGGTCGAAAAAAATCCATCTGCACTGGTGGCCATGTTCCAAGTGAGCGACGCAGTTGATGCCAATTTCTTAACTCGCGCCAAAATGGGCCAATCTTCAGACGTTTACGCAGTCGCCATCATGGCCGATGGCAAAGCACTGTTTGCCAAAAAAGAAGTCAAAGTAACTTTGGGTGGTTGCGGCGGTTAAGCCCTAACCGTTCATTTCATTTACACATATTCAGGAGAAAAAAATGGCAGATCCAATGCGCATTCGCGCCCAAGCCGCTGGCGACAAAGCAACTATTCGTGTCTTGATGAGTCACGAAATGGAATCAGGTCAGCGCAAAGACGCCGCTGGCAAAACCGTACCCGCATGGTTCATTCAAGAAGTGACAGCTACTCACAACGGCAAACCTGTGTTGTCTGCCGAATGGGGCCCTGCCGTGTCAAAAAATCCGTTTTTACAATTTGCTGTCAAAGGCGCCAAAGCCGGCGACAAGATTGCTGTCACATGGAAAGACAACAAGGGTGATACCCGGACCGACGAAGCCACGGTTTCTTAAAAGAACAGTGGGTAAAAAAGGGTGAAGCAAAATCTTCACCCTTTTTCAGTTTAAAAATTTGACACAGTGAGGTGACCATGAAGCATTCAATATCCGTCTTATTGGCGGCAAGTTTAATGACCCTTAGCCTAAATGGCTTGGCGCAAAAAACAGCTAGCCAAGGCATTGATGAATACCGCGCCATGTTGCAAGACGGCAATCCAGCAGATCTTTTTGAAGCCAAGGGCGAAGCCCTTTGGACCCAAAAAAGAGGCCCTAAAAATGCTTCACTGGAAAAGTGTGATTTGGGCAAGGGTCCTGGTGTAGTCAAGGGTGTCTTTGTAGAACTTCCAAAATACTTTGCAGACACCGGTCGAGTTCAAGACATGGAGTCGCGTCTTCTGACTTGCATGGAAACACTTCAAGGCTTCAATGCTGTTGAAATCGCCAAGACGGCTTTTGGTCGCGCAGAGCAAGTCAACATGACCGCATTGGCCACGTGGCTGGCTGCCGAATCTAAAGGCATGAAGTTCAATTTGTCACAAGCCAATCAAGCAGAAAAAACTTTCTATGAAGTTGGTAAAAAACTGTTCTTCCAACGCGGTGGTCCTCATGACTTTGCTTGTGCTTCTTGCCATGCGGAAGATGGCAAACGCATTCGCCTCCAAGATTTACCCAATCTCACCAAGAACCCTGGAGATGGCGTTGGCTTTGCCGCTTGGCCGGCCTACCGAGTTTCCAATGGTCAAATGTGGGGCATGCAGCAGCGCCTCAATGACTGCTACCGCCAGCAACGATTCCCCTACCCTGGCTTTGCCAGTGATGCCACCATCGCCTTAGGTGTTTACTTGG
>Ga0214919_10005866_pt1 | contig 17134 bp, 16 predicted proteins | sample LL1503_MetaG_FD_177994 | JGI IMG/M metagenome (GOLD analysis project Ga0214919, IMG submission 177994) | Freshwater microbial communities from Lake Lanier, Atlanta, Georgia, United States - LL-1503 | ecosystem: Environmental > Aquatic > Freshwater > Lake | place: USA: Georgia | collected...
GGTCAAGGTGTCTGTTGCACAACTTCTTGCCAAAGCCGTTCGGCCAATGCCAGACAAATGGCACGGTCTTACCGACACAGATGTTCGGTATAGGCAACGCTATGCAGATCTCATTGTTAATGAAGATGCTCGACGTGTGTTTGCAGTGCGACACGAGATCATTGCAAGTTTTCGTCGCACTTTGCACGCTCAAGGCTTTATTGAAGTAGAGACCCCCGTCTTGCATGTCGAAGCAGGCGGAGCACATGCTCGACCTTTCGTTACACATCACAATGCCCTTGACATGCAGTTGTATTTGCGAATTGCTCTCGAATTACATCTCAAGCGACTGATTGTTGGTGGGATGGAGCGCGTCTATGAGATTGGTCGAGTGTTTCGCAATGAAGGAATCTCAACACGCCATAATCCTGAATTCACAATGATGGAGCTGTATCAAGCGTTCGGCGACTACAGCGAAGTCATGACATTGGCAGAGCATCTCATTGTCACTGCAGCCACAGAAGCAGCTGGCTCAACATTGGTGGATATCGATGGCATCGAAGTAGATCTGGCAAAGCCGTGGCGACGCGCTCGCATGATTGATTTGATTGAAGAAGCAACAGGAGTTGCAGTGCATCCTTCACACCCGCGCGAAAAATTGGTTGCGCTTGCCGTAGAGCACGGCATCTCTGTTGATAGTCGCTGGGGAACCGGAAAAATCATCGAAGAACTCTTTGAGGTCACTGCTGAGGCAAAATTGAGAGAGCCAACATTTGTCACTGGTCACCCCGTTGAGATCAGTCCGCTTGCACGAGTCGATCGAGACGACCCATTCCTGACCGAACGATTTGAATTGTTTGTCGGTGGCCGCGAACTTGCCAACGGTTATAGCGAACTCAACGACCCCGTCGAACAACGGGCCCGATTTGAAGAAGAACAAAGCGCCAAAGACGCCGGAAACTTGGAAGCCGGAACCGTTGACGAGGATTATCTGCGAGCACTAGAGTACGGCATGCCTCCAACAGGCGGACTCGGAATTGGTATGGATCGTGTGACGATGCTGCTGGCTCGCACACAGTCAATTCGCGATGTCATTTTGTTTCCGACTCTGCGACAGGAGGACTTTGGTTCATGAGCACAGCATGGGGTGTAGGTATAGCCACAATTGACGCGACAGGAGCAACCCTTGACGCTCGGTTCCGTGGGCTTGGCGTTGGAGATACTCCGACGCAACTTCCGACGTATTCTCCGGGGGTTGACTCCGATCCCAGTCGTGGTGTTGCATTGCGGGCGATCAATATTTCTATTGATACAAGCGCGGCACCGACGAGCGCAGAAGACGTGTACTTGCGATTGCATCTGTTGTCGCATCGTTTGGCACTGCCGCGAACACTCAATCTGGACGGAGCCTTTGGGCTCTTGCAAAATGTGGCCTGGACATCACGGGGGCCAGTTGCGCTTGCGTCACTAGAGAGTGTGATGTGGAACTTTGCCCAACAGGGTGAGCCACTCGTCGTCAACGGTGTCGATAAGTTTCCGCGAATGACTGACTACGTCGTGCCGAGTGGTGTTCGTATTGCTGATGCAAGTCGAGTGCGACTTGGCGCTCACCTTGCTGCAGGAACAACGGTGATGCATGAGGGATTCTGCAATTTCAATGCCGGAACACTCGGGACATCAATGGTCGAAGGTCGTATTTCTTCTGGCGTCATCGTTGGTGACGGATCTGACATCGGCGGAGGTGCTTCGATCATGGGAACACTTTCTGGTGGCGGCAAAGAAGTCGTCACTGTTGGTGAGCGTTGCTTACTCGGAGCCAATAGTGGTATCGGCATCAGTTTGGGTGATGACTGCATCGTCGAAGCGGGTCTGTATGTCACGGGTGGAACTCTTGTTACAGATCCAGACGGTACCGTCAGCAAAGCACGCGTCTTGTCTGGTGCATCTGGTTTGTTATATCGGCGCAACAGTATCTCGGGCGCTGTCGAAGTTGTGGCGCGCACCGGGTCATGGGGCGGACTCAACTCAGTGTTGCACAAGAACTGAACAAGCGACAGAGCCATGATCCAGCCATCTGAACTTCAAGAATTAATGAACTCTCGACGTTCAAATATTTTGATTGATGCGAATGCGTCTGTTGAAGTTTCAGACATCACTGCTCTGTGCGACGCAGCGATGCTTGCCCCCAACCATAAACGCACATGGCCATTGCGTCTTGGAGTTGTTCAAGGTGATGCACGTTCTCGACTTGGAGAATTGATTGCCAACATCATGGCGTCTCAAGGAGATGACCCATCTAAAGTCGAAAGAACTCGCACAAAATATCTGCGGGCACCCGTTGTTATTGTTCTTGGCGCACGCGACGGTGATTCGGGTCAACGATCGCGAGAAAATCGCTATGCAGTGGCCGCGGGCGCACAAAACATGTTGCTGGCCGCTGAAGCCAGAGGATTGGCAATGCTTTGGAGTTCTCCAGCCACGGGGGCCAATGATGCCATTTCAGAATTTTGTGATTTTGAACATCACACCGAAATTCTTGGCCTGATGTATCTGGGGTATGCCGCTCAGTCACCGCCAGAAGTAGAACGACCATCCACGCCAATCACCTGGATCTCGTAGATATTGAAGTTGTGTCAGCGTCCTGGCTGATATGTGCCAAATACTTCTCGCAATGCATCGCTCACTTCACCAAGCGTGGCATGAGCGCGTAAAGCCTCTTTCATGGGGTACAACAAGTTTGCTGTTCCCTTGGCGCATTCGCGTACATCATCGAGCCGAGCCTGCACTACCGCTTGATCACGATTTGCCTTAAATGCCTTGAGACGCGTCACCTGACCAACTTCTAACTGCGGGTCGACCGTTAACACCGTTGGATCTGATTCAACATCAACAGTGAAACTATTGACTCCAACAATTGTGCGTTCCTTTTCGTCAATTGACTTGGTGTATTCGTAAGCAGCCTGATCAATCTCGTCCATCTGGAAACCCGCTTCAATCGCTTCAACAGCACCGCCCATCTCGTCAATTCGAGCAATGTATTCCCATGCCAATTTTTCGACTTCATCTGTGAGTGACTCAACAAGATATGAACCAGCAAGCGGATCAGGAGTGTCGACGACTCCGCTCTCGTATCCGATGATTTGTTGTGTGCGCAGAGCGATGCGGGCTGCTTGCTCTGTTGGCAAACCGAGCGCTTCGTCAAAGCCATTTGTGTGAAGACTTTGTGTTCCGCCTAATACCGCGGCGAGAGCCTGCACGCTTACTCGCACAACATTGTTGAGGGGCTGTTGTGCCGTCAGAGTGCTGCCGCCCGTCTGAGTGTGAAAACGCAAGAGTTTGCTCGCCTCTTTTTTTGCACCAAAGCGCTCGGACATAATTTTGTACCACATGCGGCGGCTGGCGCGGAACTTGGCAACTTCTTCGAAAAAGTTATTATGGCCGTTCCAGAAGAACGACAAACGTGGTGCAAAGTCATCAACGTCTAATCCGGCATCAATTGCTGCCTGCACGTAAGCAATTGCATTGGCAAGTGTAAATGCGATCTCTTGAACTGCAGTGCTTCCTGCTTCTCGAATGTGATAACCAGAAATTGAGATTGTGTTCCACTTGGGAACATTGTCTGCGCAGTACGCAAAAATATCGGTGATGATGCGCATTGATTGACGAGGAGGATACACATACGTTCCGCGAGCAATATATTCTTTGAGCAAGTCGTTTTGAATGGTTCCGGTAATTGCAGATGCAGGAACTCCTTGCTCCTCTGCCACTAGTTCGTACATCAATAACAAGATTGCGGCTGTCGAGTTAATGGTCATCGAGGTCGTGACCTTGTCGAGAGGCAAGTCGGCCAACAACAATCTCATGTCCTCAATCGAGTCAATCGCAACTCCTACTTTGCCGACTTCACCTTCTGCTCGGGAATGATCACTGTCGTATCCCATCTGCGTCGGAAGGTCAAAAGCACACGAGAGACCGGTTTGTCCGGCTTCGAGTAGAAACTTAAATCGAAGATTCGTTGACTCCGCTGAACCAAAACCCGCATATTGGCGCATGGTCCATAATTTGCCCCGATACATCGTGGGATACACACCGCGGGTGTAGGGCGCGGTACCCGGAGTTCCGAGTTTTTCTGCCGCGCTCCATCCAGCCAGAGATTCCTGTGTGTACAGGGGCTCAATTTGAATTCCGGAATCTGTGCGCTTGTCGTCGTCGGCCATACCTACAGCGTAAGACCCCGAGCCTGACTCAACTCAAGCGACACCCACATTTTGCGCTTTCGTTGCCCTGTGGCGGGCCCGCACATACGCACTTGGCGAATCCGCACTATGGTGAGAATATGACTATTACTCCTGATGCTCCCACTCAGACCCGCTCAATCGATGGCATTGCGCTCACCCCAAAAGACGTCGTCATGGACCTGCCCCCGACCTTTGCTGATGTTGCCGACGAACGAACGCACCGCAAAGCCAAACTGGCCGGAGCACTTCGTATTTTTGGGAGATTGGGTTTTGGCGAAGGTGTCGCCGGACATATCACCGTGCGCGACCCGGAGTTTCCAGACCACTTTTGGGTTAATCCGTTCGGTAAAAGTTTTCGACATATCCGCTCGAGTGATTTGATTTTGGTCAACCACGACGGCGACGTTGTGTACGGAACCTCGCCGGTTAATCGTGCAGCATTTGTACTTCATGCAGCCATTCATCAGGCTCGACCAGAAGTGATTGCTGCTGCTCATGCGCACTCCCCTTACGGAAAATCGTGGAGTTCACTTGGTCGCAAACTTGACCCCATCACACAAGATGCTTGCGCTTTTTTTGAAGACCACACCGTCATTAGCGAACAAGGTGGTGCAGTTGTCCTTGATATTGCGGCAGGCCGCGAGATTGCCTCGAAGTTTCCGACAGGGAAAGCGGCAATTCATCAGAACCACGGACTGTTCACTGTCGGAAGCACAGTTGATGAAGCAGCGTTTTGGTTCATCACAATGGAGCGGTCGTGTCAAGCACAACTGATGGCCGAAGCAGCCGGAACACCTTTGCTTATCGCAGACAAAGCCGCCACATACACTCGCGAAAATACTGCTCACTCAATTGCCGGTTGGTTTAACTTTCAGCCACTCTGGCAAGAGATTTGCCACACAGATCCTCAATTGTTCGAGTGACTTCCAAGAGCCGCCCCGCGCGCTTCTTTGATACTGCTCCACCAGAAATCTTTTTTCTCTTCTCGGCTGCTGCGCAGTACACGGGAGCCGTAGTAGCAGTCAATCTGTTTGACGAAGTTAATCCAGCAACGGTCGCATTATTTCGGGTCATCAGCGCCGCAGTTTTCTTGATTCTCTTTTCTCTCCGATCCAATCACGCTCGATGGACACGTCGAGATCTGACACAAGCAGGATTATTCGGAATCTCTACCGCGCTGATGAATCTCTTTTTTTATTGGGGTATCGATCGACTGCCTCTTGGCAAAAGTGTCACGATTGAGTTCATCGGCCCCATCGTGGTGGCTGCAGTTCGCACAAAATCAGTACGCAATTTCTGGGCGCTTGGTTTAGCCGCGCTCGGAGTCATGGCGCTCGGTGGTGTCGAACTCAATAGCGAACCACTCGGTCTCTTATGCATTTTGATTGCGTCAGTTATGTGGGCGATGTACATCGTGTTGGGCTCAGCAGTTGCACAAACTGATCGAGGTGTCGCTGGTCTCGGCGTTGGTCTGGCAATCGGAGCGCTCGTGCTCTTGCCTGTTGGAGCGAGTGGATCAGGAGTTGTATTGACCACCCCCCACCTGTTGTTTGCATGCATCGTTGTGGGTGCGACGTCAAGCGCATTGGGGTATGGCATTGACCAAGCAGTTCTGCGCCGAATTCCGGTGCGGCGATTTTCGGTGATGCTGGCTTTGCTGCCAGTGACGGCAGCAATTTTTGGAGTGATTTTTCTTGATCAGAATCCCACGCTCACCGACGTCTTTGGAATGGCCCTTGTTTTGGCAGGTGTTGGCATGCAAGAGCGCGACGAGATCGATCGACACCCCGAGGTGGCCCAAACCCCGTAGCGTGTAGGCAGTATGACCCCCCGTCACACGCGCATCATTGCAGCACGCGCCTTCGCCACGATTGCACTCACGACATCTCTTTTTTTGGTCGATCTCGTCACGCCTGTTCGTGCTGAAGTATTGACACCTGTTGGAGTCGTTGTGCGCGGACACGGACACGGACACGGACGAGGACTGAGCCAATACGGCGCCTTGGGCTGGGCCACAACATACGCCAAGACCTGGCAAGAGATTCTTGCTTTTTATTATGGTGCTGACGCCAGCATCGTGTCGGCGCTCACTCCTGCAGACGCAGCACTCATTCCCGCCGGCGCAATGACAGTTCGTCTCCAAACTCTTGACGGAATGCAGACGACTGTGGTCTCAGACAATGCCACGGCAATGTGGAGCGGTGCAACCACAACATCTGCAGCGCTGCTTGCTCGTCAAGTCGGAAAAAACATCTACGACATCTATTCATCAAGTGCGAGTACTTGCCCCGCAACAACGGGAGAACCAACTGGGTTCACCCTGATTGGTGACAACATCGCAGGACCTATCACGTTTACGAGCACTAACGGATCCCTAAGTACGGCAGTTTCTCCCACGGATCTCTTGGGAGTCTGTGAACCACCGACAAAGAAATACGCCAAAGGTCGCGTGCGTTACTATCGCGGCTCAATTCAGGCCATCAGTGACACAAAAAACAATCAACGAACAGTCAACGTGGTTGATACCGAGTCTTACGTGCGCGGTGTCGTTCCTCGAGAGTCGTCCGCTGGCTGGGGTGATCTTGCTGCTGGCACCGGAATGAACGCACTCCGAGCACAGGCCGTGGCAGCACGTAGTTATGCAATTTCAGAAGATCGTTACACGACTGTTGGCTCATACGCCAAAACATGCGACACAACGGACTGTCAGGTCTACGGCGGATCAGCACTTCGTGACATTGGGGCAACGACCCAAGTCATTGAAGATGCTCGAACCGATCAAGCAGTGCTTGACACCGCCAGCACCATTATTCGTAGTGCTGCGGGTGCGGTCGTGCGCACGGAATACTCCTCGACCAACGGTGGACGCATGATCTCAAACGGCATTACAGATGATGGAGACATTGCGGCAAACGCAGCACTACTTAATTGGAGCGTTACTTTATCGGCGGCCGAGATTCAAAAAAAATATCCCACCATTGGCATATTTACATCGATCACGACAGCACATGATGGTCTTGGCGGAGACTTCGGTGGTTATGCAACATCAGTCACTATCACTGGCACTGCTGCCACTGTCACTCGTGTGCCAGGACAATTCCGCAGCGACTTTGGCCTCAATTCATCCTGGTATGACACGATTGCGCAATTTGGCGCCGACTCACTTGCTGCACCTGTTGGCAGCATGCTCGTCATTGGCGACTCCGTGACCCAAAGTGTGGTCGACGAATTTTCGTCGCTCATCACGCCCGCCTACCCCAACACCGTGATTCAAGCGTGTGCTGGCAGGGGCGTCGTCGGGGCGGCATGTTTGTTTCCACAAATAGCACCCAGTCTCAATCTTGATGGCGTCAACGTGTTCAATGCTCTTGAGACTCCAGCGATCGCTCTCATCGCATTGGGTTACAACGACGACCCCACAACATATGCCACCGAACTTGCCCAAATGATCTCAGCGCTGACAACACGTGGCGTTCAACGAATAATTTTTGTCACGATGTCCACTCGCTCGACAAAACGCACATATGCGACAGCAAATGCGGCGCTATATGCGGCGGCTGCACTTGATCCTAAAATCACGGTGCTGGACTGGAACACAGCAAGCACTGATGCCGCCACAACGCGGTGGTTTGATAATTCATCACTGTGTTGTTACGTTCACCTCACACGCACAGGACAAACTGAGTTTGCACTCTTCTTGCGAGCGCAACTAGACAACTTACGATCTCAAGGATTGCTTCCGACCACGACAGCCCCTGCTGCGGTTCTGCCAGGGCTCCCCCTGACAGAACTCGACCGCGGAGCAATGGTGAAGACCCTGCAAAAAACTCTCAATGTGGCACTCGAGACTCCTAAGAATAAGCAACTGCTTACTGATGGCGTATACGGGGCGCGCACGACTCGAGCAGTCAAAAAATTTCAGCGGCAAAAGGCTCTGACTGTTTCTGGCTCTGTTGATCGAGCGACATGGGAGATGTTGGGACTGGCAGACAAGCCAGGGCTTGCTGCACTCAAAGTTGGAAGCCGGCATTCTTCGGTAAAAACAATTCAAGAGGCACTCGCCAAGGTGCTAAAGAAAAAGATTACTGCGACGGGTGTGTATACCGCGTCGACGCAATCAGACGTGCGACTGTTTCAAACAAGTGTGGGCATGAAGCCAACCGGAAATGTCTCTGGCAATACGTGGATGGTGCTGATGCCAACCGCTGCTCTTGTTCAGACAGGCTGATTGAACCTTGCTTGCCAGGCGGCATCGCTCACCATTGACGGATACTGCGCCCGATAGTCGCGCTTAAGCTTTTTATACGTACGAATCAAGCGCCACGTAGTAGTAAATACTTCGCGCTGCAAGACACGCACTCGTTGCCAATCACGGCGCACAACGAAACCTTCGTCAATACGAGGGTGTCGGTACAATATTTCTTTATGCCGAATGGCTAATCCGACAGCTCGCACGTCGATCTGAGCAACACCAGATACTCGAGCACGAAGAAATGATGGCACTAGATGGCCACCCATCGTGGGCACGGCAAGAATGTAACCAATGAGTCTGACAATCTTTCGACGGGGTGCCGTGAAACCTAAAGCTTTTTGTTCGTCGCTCAACGGCGAAGCCTTTTCTTCGTTCACCATACGTATCTCGTCATGCAATGCTGCATGATCTATTTTTTTCCATGCTTCGGGACCCTCAAGAAACTGCTTCATGCCGCGAACCATGTAGTCAGCACTGGCGTATCGATGAGAGTAGACATTTCGGAAACCAAAGCCCACGTAACGCATTGCTAGATGCCACCAATGGTGATCATCAAAGACCAATGTGTCGATAAGTGCAAAGTTTCGGATTTCATAGTACAAAGACGATGGATTGTTCTTGAGAGCGAAGTCGGCGTGCCATACGACGATTCCGTTCATCGTGACTGTTGTTGCTCCGGTGTGCATTAGCCCAAAAGCAACGTCATCACCACGAACAAAAACTGGGAGTGGATTCTCTTTGGCGAGATGCATTGGAAACACTGTGAACCACCATGCCGAATAATCAAATTGCTCGGGCTTATATTCGCCTAGTACCTCTGATCGCTCACGCAGATCGATGAATCTTCCGAGTGCACGCAATGGGTAAATCGATTTGAACTTATACATGCTTCCGGCCTCGAACTGCATCCACGGACGCTCTTCGCTGAGCATTGCTCCGTGCACACACAAGTCGGGAGACGTTGCAAACTTGAGCAACTGCACGGTTCGCACAATTGATTCTGGCTCAAGCAAAATATCATCATCCATCAACACGACATGAGTGCTCCAGCCAGCGGAACGGTATTCCATGATTCCGCGAGCGAATCCTCCAGCGCCGCCCAAGTTGGGGTTGTGCAACAACTGCACTGGCGCACTTGAAGGCAATGACGGCTGTAAATTACGTGCATTGTCAACGACGAGAACCTTGACGTTTCCGTTGAGTTCTGGCACTGAGGACTCGATGTCAATCAGTCGGTCAATAGTTTTGAGCACATACTCTTGGCGATTAAAAGTAGTGATCGCAACGCCGAGTCGTACCTCACGCACAAATTCATCTGTTGTGCTCCAACGTCCACCGCGTACAACTACACCAGCCTCGAGCGCGCTCACTGCTACATACAAAATGTCTGCGCCACATGTTGTGATATCTGTGCATTCAAGTGCGGTTCCGGACGTTGCTGAATCAATCACAAACTCTCCGTGAGCACCAGCCCCGATGAGCTCAATCAGCGCGTTGCCTGTGATGTCAAGTGTCGCTAACACGTGGCGAACAGCCGTCAAACTTCGCCATTGCCCAATCGGAAGTACTCCAAAGGACGTATCGAATGTGACTCGCTGGCCAGAACCCAGCACCAAACCGTCAACATCTACTGATGCAGATGGACTTCTGAAATACAGCGAGGGCTCTGAGAAATCAGGAGCCGGGATATTGATTCGCGAAAGAAGGTTGAGTTGCGTCACGGGTTACGCCCCCATCGGATCGCTCACAAATGACGGCATCTTTCGTCCGTCCTTGTGACAAGACAAAAACTCATCTGCCACTTCAAGGGCTTCTTTTATCGTGACGTCCATGTCCAAGTAACGATAGGTGCCCAAGCGACCCAAGAATGTCACCCCTGTTGCAGCCCTTGCTGCTTGGACATATTGCAACAACTGTTCTTTTTCTTTGACTAATCGAATCGGATAATACGGAACGTCTTCATCGGTGCACAAGCGACTGAACTCTCGATAGATGACAGTTGCGTCATGAGACTCCCACGGTGCAAAATGCTTATGTTCCGTTATTCGTGTATAGGCAACATCTTCGTCGCAATAATTCATCACGGGGCATCCTTGGTAATCGCCGTCCAGAACTTCTTGCTCGAAGTCCAATGTTCGGTATCCGAGTCGACCAAAACTTTGGGCGAACCATTGGTCGATTGGCCCGGACCAAAAAATATGTTCTGCATCCGAAATTGTTGCAGGGTCAACAGTGACTCCGAGGCGAACGTCAATGAGTGGGTGATCAAGTATCGCCTGCACGATTGGCGTATAGCCATTTTCTGGTATTGCTTGATACGGATGATTGAAATATGAATCTTCATATGTAAACCGCACCGGAAGTCGCGCCAAAATTGATGCCGGAAGTTCTGTCGGGGATACTCCCCACTGCTTCTGTGTGTAGCCCTTGAAGAAGGCTTCGTAGAGTGGGCGACCAACAAATTTCATTGCTTGGTCTTCAAACGACACAGGCGTGCCAATGCTGTTATCGGCTTGCGCCGTAATGAACTCCTGCGCCTCTGCTGGCGTCAGTGTCTTATCGAAAAACTGATTGATCGTGTGCAGGTTTACTGGCAAGGAATATACGGCGCCGCCAGATGTTGCTTTTACCCGATGGTTGTAGGGCAACATTGTGCCGAAGCGATTGATGTATTCCCAGACCCGTTCGTGGTTGGTATGAAAAATATGCGGTCCGTATACATGCACCATCACGCCATTGGAATGGCGTTCGGTGTGGGCGTTGCCAGCGACATGCTCGCGCGCGTCATAGACCGTCGATGCAATGCCTGCTTCGGCAAGTTGGCGGGCAACAACTGCGCCCGAAAAGCCGGCGCCAACAATGTGAATCGCGCCAGTCATTGGGACGCCTGATCACTTGATTGCACGACTCAAGACTAGGTGTTTAATGCCCCACCCAGGGAGCACACAGCCCATCTAGATCACGAATTTCAATGCGGTCTCGGTTGTCCCAGACAACTTTGTTGCTGGGGTCTGCTCGTAATTTAAATACCCGAAATGACATCTCGGTTGTATCAATGGTCAAGATACGACCGATCAATGACTCTCCCAGATTGAGTAGCAGCTTGAGCGCTTCAAGAGCCTGTATCGAGCCCACGATTCCGGGCAACACACCTAAGACGCCAGCCTCAGCGCAACTCGGCGCCAACTCAGCAGGCGGTGGCTCTGGAACCATGTCGCGATATGTCGGACCCAGCAGTGGATGAAACACGCTCACCATGCCTTCAAAACGAAAAATTGAACCGTGCACAACGGGGATACCAAGTTTTACACTCGCATCGTTGAGCAAATAGCGACTCGGAAAATTATCAGCACCATCAATAATGACGTCGTAGCCGTCAATGATATTCATGATGTTTTCTGCAGCCAATCGCGTGTCGTAGGTGACGACATTCACATCAGGGTTGAGTCCTGTCAGTGTCTTTTTTGCCGAATCTACTTTGCGGTCGCCGATGCGATCCATGTTGTGCAGAATCTGTCGTTGCAAGTTGGATGCATCCACTTCGTCCATGTCAACGATTCCTAATGTGCCAACACCAGCAGCAGCCAAATACAACGCCGCTGGTGATCCGAGACCGCCTGCACCCAGCAACAACACTTTGCTCGCTAGTAATTTTGCTTGACCTTCAATGCCAACTTCTGGCAACAACAAGTGCCGTTGATAGCGATTGCGTTGATCGGCCGTCAATGTCACGGGCATGCGCCAGGAGCGACCTTCGTCTTTCCATTTTCCGTATCCACCGGCCATCGACAACACATTGGTGTATCCAAGAATCTGCAATGTCTCAGCAGCAAACGCACTGCGAACCCCACCTGCGCAATAGACAACAATCTCTTGATCTTTGTCGAGTGCCTTTGCCTCGATTTGAGCCTCGAGGTGCCCGCGCGGAATATGCACTGCATCCGGAAGTGCACCTTGGTCGTATTCATCTGGTTCGCGCACGTCCAAGATCAACACGGAGCCTGAAGCAATTCGTTGCTGCGCAACGGCGGTATCAATTTCAGTGATGCGCGATTTGGTGAGCGCGAGGAGTTCTCTAAAACCAGCCATATTAAAACCCTACCTGCTAAGTCGGGATTCCAGCATCGCTCATAATCGTCGCCAGTAATTCGCTGATATCGCCCACCGCCACGGCCCCCGCGCGGTCATCCATCGACGTGGGTTCACCATTAATGATGGCCACTTTTACTCCCCTCGCCCGAGCCCGCGGCACCATGTTGTTGACAGGTCCCACCGACAGCGTGGTGCCAATTGCAATCAAGAGTTCGCAATTCTCGGCATACGACAAGGCCTGATCAAGAATTCCAGGGGCAAGAGCCTGTCCAAAACTAATCGTGTCACTTTTTAAGATTCCGCCACACAGTTGACAACTCGGATCAGGGTCTCCGGCTCGCACACGGTCGAGTGTTGATTGCATCTCACGCCGATCTTTACAATCCCAACAAATGCTGAATCGAAATGTTCCATGAACTTCTACAACTTTGTCTATCGGAATGCCTGACTGCTGATGTAGGCCATCAATATTTTGAGTGACGACAGCATCAAGTTTGTGAGCCGCATGCAATCCAACAATTGCGCGATGTCCATTGTTTGGAATCGCACTCCATGCCGGCGACTCCAAGCGGGTACGCCATGCCAATTGGCGAATCTCAGGATTCTCTAAATAATGACTGAGTGTTGCAACTTTTTCTGCTTCTGGATTCTTGGTCCAGACTCCGTTTGGTCCGCGAAAATCTGGGATGCCAGAGTCAGTCGATATCCCTGCGCCGGTGAGCACCACAATGCGTGAAGACTGGCGAATCCACTCTGAAATTTGTGGCGCAGACATGACTGTATTTTATCTACTCATTGGCGCAGAATCATTTCCGTGCGACACATTGTGCGAACACATCTATGAGATGGAACACACACTGCACATACCCGACACTGGCCTACTTCATCTCGTGCCTTGGCGAGATGAACTCGTTGAGAGCCTCGGCTACGACATCAGAGGCAGTTATGTTGAACGTTTTTGGCTCCCAACATTGGGGCCCACTGCAACGTGGATACTTCGACGGTCAGCCGATGTCTTTGATGCGTTCCCCCATGGCACAACAATTGACCTTGCCGATATGGCTGCCACGCTTGGGTTATCTTTCGCAGCAGGCAAAAATTCACCATTTGCGCGATCGCTCCAGCGATGTGTGATGTTTGGTTTTGCGCAACCAACGCATGCTCATGCAGACGGTCTTGCGGTTCGTCGCGTTGCCCCGCCACTACCGCAGCGCTTCGTTCAGCGACTGCCGCCTTCACTTGCCCTCGCATTTAGTGAGTTGCAAACTGATCCCCCTGCACGTGCTGTACCGTTGCGTCATGCAGTTCACGGCCAGCCACGCAACATCTGAGCAATGTGTTGGTGTTGGCGAAGCATTGGCACGGGCTTTTCATGATGATCCCGTCTTTGCATACATGCTGGGACGCAACGATTTTCCAAACTCCAAGGCACAACGTTTTTTTCGTACGTTCTATGATCTGCAACTCTCACAAGAATTGAGCTATACCGCCCTCGATGACACAGGGAAATGTCTTGGCGCATCAATTTGGTGTGCCCCTGATGCATGGAAAGTACGACTTCGTGACATCGCCCGCATTGTGCCGACGATGACAACTGTCTTTGGCGCTGGTCTGCCCCGCGCGCTCATCGCTTTGCAGCGACTTGAACATCTGCATCCAAAAGAACCCCACTATTACCTAGAATTCCTCGGCACAGATCCTGATGCACAAGGAAACGGTGTCGGCTCTGCGTTGCTTGCGCCGGTGTTGGAGCGTTGCGACCAAGAACAGATGCCGGCGTATTTAGAGAGCAGCAAAGAATCAAACGTCGCCTTTTACGCGCGACATGGTTTCAGTGTCTCGCACGTGATGCAACATCCAGGTGGCCCGCAACAATGGCTGATGTGGCGCGAACCGCGTGGTCTTGAACATCGCCGCGACTCATCTATCTGACACACTACAAAGATGGATCTTTATCAAGCCCTCTATACGACAAGAGCAATGCGTCGAGTCAAGCCTGACCCCGTACCTGATGATGTCATTGCAAAGTTGATGGATGCCGCAGTGCGTGCGCCATCTGGTGGCAACACTCAAAAATGGCGATTTCTTTTTGTCACAGATGATGCAAAAAAATCAGAGTTGCAAAAGTTGTACTCAGCTGGTCTTGCCGAACTTAACGCCACTCAATATAAATCAGTGATGGATCTCATCCGCGATGGTGACCCTCTCGATCCTTTGGTTATTCAAGCCAAAAAAACAAATGCATCCGCAATGTGGCTATCTGAAAATCTTCACAAAGTGCCTGTGCTCTTGTTCGCATGGGGGAAACCAAATGGTGAAAGTTCTCTCTTTCCGGCCTTGTGGAGTTTGCAACTTGCAGCCAACGCCGAGGGACTCGGAACGTCGCTGACAACACTGTTATTTAAAAAGCACACACAACAGGTTCTTGATATTCTCGGTGCTCCGCCAGTAGGTGAATGGGTTCCGATGGCCATGATCACAATCGGATACCCCACCGGTAAATGGGGAGTAGCAAAAAGACAACCTCCGCATGAGGTTGCATTTGCCAACACATGGGGAAACCCAGTTACTTGGTCTGTTCAACAACCAATGTGGCCCGAAGCCACACTCTGACAAAAGTTAGATACCGATTCGTTGCGCGAGCAACTCGCGGTGATAGGTCGGATCACCAAAGATCAGTTCGCTTGACTTTGCACGCTTGAAGTACAGGTGTGCTGGGTGTTCCCAGGTAAAACCAATACCACCATGAATCTGAATGTTCTCGGCTGCTGCATGGAAATATGCCTCGCTGCAATATGCCTTGGCTAGCGATGCAACTGAAGGAAGTTCGTCGTTCATCTCACTTGCACACCACATGCCGTAGTACGCGGCAGATTTTGCTGACTCAACTTCGAGCAACATGTCTGCACACTTGTGCTTAATTGCCTGGAACGAACCGATTGGACGACCGAACTGAACACGAACCTTGGCGTATTCGACTGCCATCTCGAGCACCTTTTGTGCTCCACCGACTTGTTCTGCTGCAAGAGCAACCGCAACAAGGTCAAATACCTGAGACAACACGTCCCATCCTTTGCCCTCAGTTCCGATCAACGTTGCAGGCGTGCTCGCAAATTCAAGCTTGGCTTGCTTGCGTGTTTGGTCCATCGTTGACAATGCTGTGCGAGTCAAACCTTTTGCTTTTGCATCAACTGCAAACAAACTGATTCCCTTGCTTGTTTTTGCGGCGACAATGATCAAGTTGGCTGTGTGTCCGTCAATGACGAACATCTTTGTTCCAGAAATTGTGAAATCAGTTCCGGATCCCTTGGCCTCGATTGTGACGCCTGATGCGTCCCACTTGCCGGATGGTTCTGTCACTGCAAGTGTGGCAATTGTTTCGCCACTCGCAATGCCTGGAAGATGTGCTTTCATTGCTGCTTTGTCACCTGACAACAACAATGTGTTGGCTGCAAGAACGACACTCGAGAAATACGGAGCGCACAACAACGCGCGACCCATTTCTTCGAGCACGACACCGAGCTCAACGAATGAGAACCCTTGTCCACCAAACTCTTCTGGAATAGCGAGACCTTGCAGTCCCATCTGATCGGCCATCTGGCTCCACACAGCAGCGTCAAAGCCATCTGTTGTTTCCATCTGTTCGCGCACGGCTGACTCGGCTGACTTTGACTCCAAAAAGGAGCGGACCATCTTGCGGAGTTCTTCTTGTTCTTCACTAAAGGCAAAATTCATGAGATCATTGTGACTCCAAACAACGCACTCCCACAAATCGGAGTGTGTACACATGCGTACACAAGTCACGATAGGCTGAACTCATGGGCGACCTGGGCATTCGGCAACTGCGCGAAACACTGGCCGCAACTGTGCGACGCGCCAAAACCGGTGAACGCCTGATCATCACGATTGATGGTGAGGCCGTTGCCCAACTCGGACCAATCGATGCTCCCACCCACGAAGTAACTGTCGCAGAACTCATTGCTCGCGGGCTAGTGATTGCTCCGCGACGTCGAGTCGAGTATGTATCTCGCGAACCAATTGTGCTGTATGCGGGTGTGCGCATTGACCGCGCAGTACAAGAGGTTCGTCAATGACACTTTTTCTTGACGCCTCTGCTCTATTGGCTCTTCATGTTGACGGCCCGTACCACATCGTTGCGCGTGGTGCACTTGGCTCAGACCCACAATGGTGTGCAAGCGCATTAGCCCTGACAGAGACAATTGCCGCCATTGGGCGTGTCACAGAAGAATCCATCTTGCAACGAGACATCGAGGATGACGTGCGCAATACATGGGACTTTATCCATATCGTTCCCGTCGATCAGCGCTGTCTTGAAGACGCCGCAGTGATCGCACACGATCAGCCAATTGGCGTCTCAACTGCAATTCATCTCGCTGCTGCATCGCGCCTGCCTCAACCAGTCACTTTTCTGACGTTTGACTCGCGACAAATCCCCGTTGCCCTCTCACTTGGCTTTGATGTTGTGTCAGGCTAGAGCCATGACCACGTTGCATTACTCCGATGCCGACCTAGAGATTCATCGTGTCGTGGTTGGCAAGTACGACAACAATGT
>Ga0214919_10005867_pt1 | contig 17133 bp, 14 predicted proteins | sample LL1503_MetaG_FD_177994 | JGI IMG/M metagenome (GOLD analysis project Ga0214919, IMG submission 177994) | Freshwater microbial communities from Lake Lanier, Atlanta, Georgia, United States - LL-1503 | ecosystem: Environmental > Aquatic > Freshwater > Lake | place: USA: Georgia | collected...
ATACACCCTAACCTATTATTTTCCATTTTATATGTTAGGATTGAGTGCATTTTATAGTTTATACCTGTTATAGGTGATGGTAATATTAAATTCTCACATTTATTTTCTGTTTTATAATTTAAACATGTTAATAACTTTTTAAAGCAAAATAAAGCCTTAGATACTAGGTATGAAAAAGATATTACAAATTTTGAAAGCTTAGTATATCTAGGTTGTTTGAAATTAGGGTTATAAATTATTATTCGTGAGTTTTATAAATTTTAAATTATAATTATATACATAAAGATATATTTTTAACAATATTTTTGAAAATAAATTTAGACATAGTAGCAATTATTAGATTAGAAATAAAAATAAAAAACTATAACTATTAATTAATAATATAAAATTAATTTATTTTTTTAGTTAAAATTAAAAATACAATATATTTATTAATAAAATAAACTATAAATAATAATATACACTCATTTATTTGAGGATAAGCCCATTATATATATAAATATATTATTATAGATTATTAACGGTGAATGATTTTAAAATTTTAAGTTTAATATTATTTTATTTTAGTTTGATATATAAATTGTAATTAGATTATTTTACATTGGCTTTTTGTATGTTAGATATAACATCACCAATACTATTACATAATTTATCTAAATTTGTAAATATATCTATAGTATCAGAATTATACAATGATAATATCTCGGTTATCGGAAACACCTTAGTTTTTTTATCTACGGCAACACTCGTGCCAATGTTAATAAATTCTTCTAATGTAAATTTAAATGTGTTATTTATGTCAGCCTCATCAGTTAGTACCTTTATTAAAGAATCCTTTTTTGCTAGACTTGCACATATGCGTCTATAATAATCGCGTTCCTGAGCTTTCAACACATCATCGGTTTTGGCAATTAAACTATTCATACCACACGTTTGATTAATCACCGAATCCAAAATATGTTTATATTCGAGATCACTGGAATCTTTTGGACTATGTTTGAATACATAGTTCAATTGATCATTACGTATAATGTATTTGATATCATCGACGACAGCAACGCCTGACTCATCATTTAAATTTGGAAGGTTATCATTTAGCTTTTCTTTTATTTGCTTAATTACATCCTCAGCAATAATTTCAAATATACCGATAGTACTGAAAAACTCACCGTTAATCTCTGAAAAATCAAGCGTGCGTAAGCCTAGGATCGATATGAGTGTTGTGTTTATGTCTGGTGTCGTGCTTGTGCGTTTGGTATTTATTAAATCCTCTTGTATTAATGCGTTAGTATCAATACTAAAGGTCGTCTTTTTTACTTTTTGACTAAAAGTTGTACGTGAAGTAAAGAAACTGAAATTATTTATATATATATTATTAAATAATTTAATTATGTATTGTGTGTCTTGTGTATCACACAAAGTTTTTAGTGTTGTAAGCATAGTAATTGCTTTTTCTTTTTCTTTTTCGATATCTGTTGGTGGAAGTATCGGTGCATATTTTATAGTAGTTAACCAGTTAAACTCATTGCTTATTTTTTTTGTTTCTGTGATGTCATTACCGGTTAATAATGTAGTAAAACTGGCTTGTAGTTTACTTAATATTTCGTTTAATTCGTTATTAATAGCATTATACATAGTTTCTATATAGCCATAATTAATTGTGGCATCATAGGTTTTTATGCACTCTATAATATTTTTAGGTGGCGTGGGTGGTGGTGTAGCGGCTAATGTAATATTAATATCTTTTTGTATTAAAAGTATAAAGTTGGTTAAAAAGGTGCGCGCATTAGTAAATCTATTTTTCACATCACTATCAGTTTTAATTTTTAAGTCTATAGTATCTTTACGTGTTTGCATAAAATCTTTATAAAAAATAGTGTAATATTGTAAATTTTGTGTTATATTCATTTGTTTTTTGTTAGAATCTTTTAATGCGTCAATGCTCTGTAATGAACTGTCATTATCTAATAATTTTGTATTTATTGATAAATCTAACTGTGAGTCAAGTGCAAAAGTGTTTTTTGCATAATTATATAATATATTAATTATGTTATTAATTAATGTTATGTTTGTATCTGATGTTTTTGGCGTAGTATCTGTATCTATTAAGTTGTTTGCCTCCTTAATAATTACATTAATTATATAACTAATTATATAATTTTGTATAATTAATATTATATTTTTATCATCTAAATTTATATTTTGTTTAACTAATGCTGATCCTGCAGTTGCATTTGCAAGTGCTTTATTGCGTGCATTTATTTCGTCTATGTCAGGGGTTGCTGTATCAGTTATAAGTTGTTGTTTTATACGGTTCATAGTTGCAAGTATATTGTCACTTATTTTTGGTGTAAATATTAAATTATGTAAAAAAATAGTTAAATCTGTTACACTTAATTGTGTTGCATTGTATTTACTCGTAGGATTTAATTTACTATTTATATTATTTGATAAAAATTTTATTTCCTCATCAATAATATCAAAATAATTTGAAATTTTTTTATAATTCATTTTTAGTTTCTCACGCTTTGATAATTGTTTATCTTTATTTTTTTCTGCTTTATCACGTAATGTATTTACTCTGTCTATAAGTTTTTTTTGTAATAATTGCATAGAATTAGATGGAACAATTGTATCAAAACTATTATAAATAGTATAAAATACATATATATATAAAAGCATAATTACATATTGTTTTTTAATGTGTAATTTAATAAATATATTACGATAGTGTGCTTCATTATATTGATATAATGTCATATCGGTTGTGTTATTATTAAGGTCTATAAATGTTTGTTTTAATCTTTTTATTACACACATTACTCTATTATATTTTCTTATTGAACCAAATTTTTTAAGTTTTTCAACGCTTTCGGTTATAATATTATCATTATAATAAGGTATAATTAAACCAGCAAAATTAATTTCTGTAATATATTTAAATATATCTTCGTGATCCGTATAAGGTATTTTTTCTTTTTCACATTTGGTTGTACCCCACCATGTTCTTGTACCTCCGTTTTGTGTATTAATTTTAGTAGAATTATTACTATGCTTATCAAATAAATATGTTTGTTTTACATTATTATTTTGTTTATGCGCATTTATCATATTTGCTTTTTTAGTTAAACCCATTATAGTTTATTAAACACACTATTATTATATAATATTATTATTATATATTAAAATATTTTACTTAATATTATTATTATTATATAATATTATTATTATTATTATTATTATTATTATATATTATTATTATATAATATTATTTAATATTAATATTAAGTAAAATATTTTAATATAATTAATTATATTAATTATTATCAAATATAATTTTAATAAAAAATATAATATATATATATAATATAATAAAAACAATTAATCAAAAACAATTAATCAAAAACAATTAATATAAAATATAAAATATATAAAATGAAACTTGATATTACGAATATTATATTAAGTTTATTAGGATTTATATTAGTATTATGTTTTATTTTACTATTAACTGATAAAAAACAAGAAAACTTTGATCCGGTTATGGATGCAATTCAAGCACAAATTAAAAATGAAAACCCCGAACAATTAAAACAAACAATTCAATCATTGCAACAACGTCTAATTGATTATGGGTATGCGCCTGATTTAAAAAATTATATTAAGAAAACTGAACTTAATCAAAATTCAGGTAAGTGTTTAGTAACAACGGCAGAAGATCGTGATAAATATATTTCTAAATCAGATACTCCTATGCCGGGTCCGCGTATTGATTTATCACAATATGTAAAAAAATCAAGTATTCCTCCTGAAAAAGTATGTCTTCCGCAACCAACTATTGATTTAAGTGCTTATGTGAAAAAATCAACATTACCTCCTAATGAAAAATGCCCGCCGTGCATATCTCCAAAAGTAAAAGTGAGTGCGGGTTTATGTCGCGAATGCCCTCCTGCCCCCCCTTGTCCTGCGCCTGAACCGTGTCCTGCATATAATTGTCCTCCCCCTGAACCGTGCTTACAAGCTAAAGAATGTAGAAAATGTGATGATGTACGCTATATTAAAGTACCAACACTAATTACAAAAACAGTGACTGTCGACCAAAATGGTAATATAGTATCTCAAAAAGTTGATTCGGGAACTCCTACACCTACACCAACACCAACACCAACAATAACATATGCTCCTCAAACAACGCAACAAATACCATCAACAACATTCCCAACTATAGCATATACTCAAAATAATACAGCTACAACATTAGCACAAACACTATCAGAAGATAACAATTTATATAATACATCATTCTGTCCGTCATCTAATTTAAATAGTAAATTTTCTGAATATAGTAATATTAGTGGTAATTTTAACCGTAGTACTAGTGGTCGTAATTTGTAGTTAGTTATATATATATATTGTGTTTTGTGTTTTGTGTTTTGTGTTTTGTGTTTTGTGTTTTGTGTTTTAAGTTCGTTTTTATAGAATGATTTATAAATCTATATAATATATTATATAATATTATTCTTTTACAAGTATATAATATTATTCTTTTACAATCTATATAATGTTTTTAGACTATATTTCAAATATGTATGTATTGTCAGTTATTGCAACTGTTATTGGTTTGTGTATTTTATATATGTATGATAAATTTGAAAAGAAGCAATATACAAATGCGATTTATATGCGTATTGGTATATTAATTTTTATATCGTGTTTAGGCACAGTATATGTTTCTAGAATGCATTTTTTTCAGAATAATACAAATACTAATGCAATGAGTGGTGGTGGTGGTGGTACTGTTAATAATATTAATAATTTATCAAGTAGTGAATGTAGTATGCAATCAAATGATAATCGTTCTTATGAAAACTTTAAAACAGGAATGCCAACATTTTAATATTTAATATATGTGTGTATTTATTCTGCTATTCTAAATGTATAACTTTGTTTTTTAATTTGTTTTTTAATTTGTTTTTTAATTTTATATTAAATTATATTATATTATTATAATAAGACATAAACTAAACTATAAGATGTCATCAAGATCGCAATCGTCAATATCAACAATAAATGATATTAGTAATCGTATAAACAAATTATTTCGTAATCCGCATATTAATTTTTTTATTATTATGAATATAATTTTGCTTATTACTTGTTATACGTTTATTTCATCACCCATCCAGAATGTTATTAGTGATATAATATCAAATCCAGTAGTTATTTTATTTGTAATTATTATAATTATTGTAATTGGTTATTTTGATATTAATATTGCTGTATTATCATTAATATTATTTTTTGTAGCATTGTATGGTATGCAGGGTAATGCAAATACTAATATTGATACTAATATTGATACCAATATATATACTACATTTACTAGAGATGATATTAACATAGAAAATTTCACATCATCACAATCACCCTCTACAACTATGAATACTAATGCTAAAAACAGCAAAAGCAGTAAATCCACACAACATAATAAAAATAATACTAATATAAAATCGCGATTCCAGGATACAAAGAAAGATGTTTTAATGCCAGCAAAGTTATCAACAATTAATAATAATATTAATTTACAGTATAATCAAGATAAAGAAAAATCTAGGGATACAACTGTTAAGAATATTAAGAATGTTATATTTAAAACCCTTAATAATTTTAAAAATTCCAATGATAATGATTATAAAAATGCATTATTAGAAAATAAGCAAAAAATGTTTAATAAAGAAAAACAAAATAATAAAAGTAAATCATCTAATAGTATTAGTCGTGAAAAATTTGATGATGTATCACAAGCACATAATAAAACACATAATAATATGGATACAGATGCCGATTTAGATAATAATGATGACGAACACAATACACCACATAATAAGAACTCAACTATAAGTAATTTTCAAACTATTAAACATAGAACATTTGACCCATCGCTTGAAGAAGATACTAATTTACTTATTACAAAAGAAATATTACAAGATATGACAAATCGTATAGAATACAATTATGAAAATACTAATTATTTAAAAAAATATATTAAGCATCGTGTAGAGGAAATTGTAAATATAAATAAACTACTAGAAGATGATTAGTATCTAATATCTAGCATAAATAAATTTCTAAGCATAACATATAGCAAGCATAACATTATAACATACCAATTAAAATGTATAAAACAACAACAACTAGGAAAGCATTAACACATTTTAAAAAACACAATCGCAAGCATACCAAACACACCAAACACACGACACACACGACACACCCAAAACGCACCAGAAGCACCAGAAGCACCAAACACACCAAAAGCACCACAAGCACTAATCCTAATGATGAAAAACAATTTTGCGATACTACTAGGCAATATTTACAACGTATAATACCGCATAATATTTTAAATTCATATAATTTATATGCATCGGAATTAACAGATAAATTTATATCAAATAATAAAACTATTCTAGATATGATATTTAATATTAAAGATAGATATAGAAATAAATCCCTAGGCACCCTACAATATGAATTACTAATAAGCAAACCAATTAAATTAAAGACATCAAAGCATTTAGTACATCCAGAGACACTACAGTATAATATACCACCGTTTATAGATATTATAAAGTATTTATTTAGTATTGATGCTTTTAAGCAACATTTTACTATTGATGAACTAGCAGGTATTATGCCAGTATTAAATACATATACTACTAAGCATAATAATAATGCCAATATAATATATGATTATCTAGAAAATAATAAAATCGGTTATAAAATAATTGATATTTATTATGAAAAGTTTAATAATGTAAAGTTGTATAATAAATTCCCATCACTTAAAATACATAATTTATTAATAAATAATTTTACAAGTTATAAACTCTTAGAAAGCATTGAAAAACATATGAATACATTATCAATATGTACATTAACATTATCACCTAGAGAGCATATACAACAACAACAACAACAACAACACCAGAACAATCAGCATTATAATAAACCCAATACTAATGCATTGCCATTTTTATATATTTATAGTGATAGTGATACACCGCATAGATTAAAAACACAAAAGCATTTACCTAGTAAGCAAAATGAATTAATAATATCTATTATTGAAAGAGTATTATTTTTTAATGAACTGTTAGGAGGTATTACAATATTACCAAATAAATTACTAATCTATTTAACAAATGACACAAAACAAATTGATAATAATTTAGAATTAGGGCACGTTCCCCATTTTAAAACTGTTAATATTAATTCCGCAGCTACCAATAATAGCGATATAATAATATATAGAAAACAAGAAATATTAAAAAGTATATTTCACGAATTAATCCATTTTCATAAATTAGATTCACGTATAAATGATACAAATGATACAAATGATACACATGATACAAATGATACACATATTAATATTATATTAACATATTTAAAATCTACACATAATATTTCTGAAAATAATGAATATTTATTATATGAATGTATTACTGAAGTATTAGCAAATATATTAAATAATATTTATTCTATTTCTAGCAATGTTCTAGAAACACCAGAAACGCAAGACATCTTAGATAATAATAAGTATAGTAAATTTCATAATAATTATGTTAATGAATTAATATTTAGTATATTCCAAGTTGCTAAGATTCTTAAATTATGTAAATATGCATCGTGGGAGGAGTTTGTTTTACTAGAAAAGAAACCCACACCAACAACACTTACTACATATAACACGTCTAGCACTATAAAACAATCAAGCGCACACAATACAAATACGCATACACATACTCATACACATACGCATAATATTAACAAACAATTTATACAAGATAGTTGTGTATTTTCATATTACATACTTAAATTATATATATTATTAAATATAGATGAATATTTTATAACAATATTAGATACCAAATTAGCATTTAATCCAACATTAGCAAATTGTAATAAATTAATAAAAATATTTGAAAAAGGAAGAACAAATAAACATCTAGCACGTATGATTAATGCTATATTAAATAGTAAAAAAAATAAAAGTCATACAAAACAGAATAATTCAATATATAATACATTACGAATGACTTGCATAATTTAGCAATTTAGCTATCTAGCAATCTAGCAATCCTAGTATAATATTTTACACCCTTAAAGATTTAAAATGTATTATTAGTTTGTTTTTGTCGACTTATACGTAATACGACCTGAATAATTCATCATAAATCCGCATCTAGTACATACAAAGATATTATATGATTTATCAAATAAATCAGTATCAAGCATAAATGATCGCAACCGTGATGAATGTAATGCGTCGTGTCGTCTAAATATATTATGTTTACATTGCAAGCATATTAAACTATTAGTAATATATGGTTTTTCATTTTCACGATTACGATAACTAATATTAGAATACATTTTATTATCAGTTGTAAATACTCCAGCACCTGACTGTATTTTTTTTTGTGGTTGCTTGTGGGTTTTGTTATTATATTTATTTAAGTGCTTTAATGTACGATTATTTACTACCATTTTATATAATAAATTTAATTACTTACTTTAATTACTTACTTTAATTACTTTAATTACTTATTACTTAATTACTTATTACTTATAATAAGCAAATATTTTAAAAAATATTATAATTATGTGTTTAAAAATGTATTTTAAAACATAAATATAAAATATATACATTTATAACATAATAAACATACCTAATATAACTATATACTTATACTTATACAATATAAATGGCAAAAGCAAATGTTTATTTAGAGTTATTAAGCACCAAATCATTAGTTATTAATGATTTTATGATTTATGATACAAAACCGCATATTGTAAATTTTGCAAAAACACTTAGTAGTCCTAAATTATTTGATAATATATCTCTATTAATTGAACACCAAATACATATGAAATCACAATCCCAGGCGTTAGTATTTGATAAAATATGTGCTACTAGTATGTCTGCTATTCCATATGCTACAAATATAGCAACTAGTTTTGAAAAACCGTTTTGTTATATTCAAAATACAAATAATGATACGCAAATTAAACATAATATTAAAAATATTCAGATTGAAGGTGGATTAAATATTGATGATAAAATCCTGCTAATTGAAACTGTATGTAATAATGATTATTATATTGAAAACATTATCGAACGTATAACTAAATATGGTGGAACTGTTGTAGGTATTATTATTATTCTAGATATATGCGAAGGTGAATATGTTAAACTACTACATAATAAACTTAATATTATCAATGTTTTAAATTTATATGATATATGTAATCATTTAGAAAATAATAATTTAATAGAGTTATTCTATTCTGAAAAAATCAAATTCTATTGCGAAAAAACAATGAAAGCAAGCATTAGAAAACTATTAGAAGAAGATACCGTTGCTAGTCTTAGCGATGATAAATAATATATATATATATATTGATGATGTTTGATATTGCTGTTATTATGATTATGCTTTATGTCTATACTTTTGTAAAATTGCCTGCAATTGTGTTTACTGTTTTAAATTTTAACTGTTCTAAAATATAAATAACATTTAATGCGTGCTTATTTCCTGCATAAAAAATTACATTTTGCATTTTACGTTGAATAATTCTAGCAACAGTATAAATATCCATTACATAACGTGCATAATATCCTAGCATATATGCTAGTTAAATATGGCTATGTAAATAGTGTAGGCATGAATACATATGAAAGTAAAAAACATAAAAGTAATAAATTGTCAATATTAGCTAGTAAAAATGGCATACCATTAGGAATATATATAGATGGTGGTAATATTCATGATTTAAAATTATTAATTAATACATTACCTAAAAAAACTTATTTCAATAGTTTATATGCAGACAAAGGTTATTTATCTAAAAAACTAAAAGAAAGACTACTAATTACTAAAAAAATAAAACTGATATATCCTTATAAAACTAATCAAAAAGAAAGAAATACACCAGATGAAATAGATGGATTAAAACGTAGGATGAGAATAGAGCACATAAATAATAAATTAAAGCAGAATAAATCATTAAATACTAGGTATATTAAAGATTTATTACATTTTGAAAGCTTAATATATCTAGGTTGTTTAAAAATTGGATTACAAGTAATTATAAATAATTTTTATATTTTTTAACATAATAAAATCTATGTTTATATATAATTTAATTTTTAATTTATATTAAATTAAAAATTGGTCATAGTATCAATATTAGATAATATTATTATTTTATAAATATTTGAATCTAATAATTATAAAAGTAAAAATAATTATTAATACAAAATTAAATAAAAATACATATAAAAAATTAAATCTAACCTATTTATTAGAGGATAAGCCTAATATAATAAGTATAAATATGCATAATAATATTTATAAACTTACAAATAATAAAAATAGTAAAAATAGTAAACATAGTAAAAATAATACAAATAGTAAATATATTAGATTACATATTATAATATTTATTATAATAGTATGTTTAATATTATATTATTTATATAAATATTTATATAATAATACTATACAAAATAATAATATAGATAATTTTATTTTACCAGCAATAAATACAACAACAATTGATAATATAACAATTGATAATAAAACAATTGATAATTCAGAAGAAACCCCTTCAAACTCTGTATCACTAGAATCATCTGATTATAATACACTATCTACTAATACAACAATACCACTTACAGAAATACTAGAAGCCGATACCATAGATAATGCAACACCATACATAACATCTTATAATGTATTAGGACGCAATTCTGAAAATAATAAAATACCCACACAAACAACCACACAAATACCCACACAAACAACCACACAATCAACCACACAATCAACCACACAATCAACCACTATATTAACACAGACACCTATAAATACCCCACAACAACGAATACCTTCTGAAAAGACATTTTGTAAAGGTGATAATAACTTAGTAAATTATTGTATTGCAATTGATGCTTGCTGTAATGATACTAATAAAACTATGAATAATTGTTATTGTGATCATCCATTTGTTAAAAATTGTAAGGATAAATATATGCAATGTGTAAAAGAACAAAATGCACAAAATGCACAAAATAGCCCAAATACAAATACAACACCTAATAATTGTAATGATATTTTAAAAGAATGTTGCGTAAAATACAATTTTATAGATACAGATAATAATAAATTTAATAAACCGATATTACAAGAACAAAATAATAAAATATTATGTGCGTTAAATTATAGTAAAAATATTGGTACTAATTGTATGGATTTATGTCAAACACGTGATGATTGTAAAGCATATAGTCTTTCTAAAACATTAACGGGTGATAATATGGCGTGCGCATTATATAGTGCAATTGAACCATCACCCCATAATATTGGTAATAAAATAACTACAGAATATTATATTAAAAAATAAAAAACAAAATTAAAATATATTTTATAAATGTTATAATTATTTAGGATTACTTGCTAGGATTACTTGCTAGGGATTCGTATAATTATTTTTATAGTATCTAGAAGTCTAGTATCTAGAAGTCTAGTATCTAGAAGTCTAGTATATAGTTATTGTTATTATTATTCTTACGTTTTGCATTGCGGGTGTTTTGTTTAATAGTTTCTTGTTGTGTATACTCATCATCAATTACTAATAAAGGTTTTAGTTTTAAAGTGCTTTTTAACAATGTACATATATTATTAAAATTTTCAATACTACTATAAAACTTACTAGGTTTATTTAGAGTATCGCGTAGTTGCGTATTAATAAATTGTTTTATTATATCAAGACCGCATACTGATGTTAATGTATCCGCATTTTCTAAATCATACGTATCGCGTATATTTTTAATATATGTTATTAAATCCCATATTAAATGTAATCGTATTATATAATTTTGTTCAAATAATACACTATCATATTTAACCGTTTTTTCATAATATCGAGCAACATACCAATATTGAATTTGTGGTATGGTTTTGCGATATGTATTACTATTGCTATGTGTTTCTTGTTGTGTTTTTATCATTGCTAGATTTGTTTTAATCCATAATTCAATTTCATCTTTTTTATATTCAATTGTTATAGGATACATAATAATATTAATATTATTTGTTATACTGTCTTTATAACTAATTAATACACCTTTTTCCATACCTTGTGAATTCAAGTTTAATAATGGTATATTTTTATTATGTATTCCTGGATTAGATACTCCACCAGATACACTATCATATATATATACATCATTTATCATATCATCTGGTGATGTGTTGTTATAGGGTTTAAATCCGTTTTTAATAGTTTCATTATTAACTGTTAAACCCACAATATTAGTTTTAATAAAATCACATTCGGCAGTTTCTAGAACATATAATTGTTGTTGTATTTGTATAGCATATTCATCTTTAATAGTTTCTGTATCATCATATGTATAGGGATTCTTTATTTCTAGCAAACGTCCAATACGCGCAGTATTATTATTTGCATTATTATTTGCATTATTATTAGCATTATTATTAGCATTATTATTAGCATTATTATTAGCATTATTATTAGCATTATTATTAGCATTATTAGAATGGATAACAACACCATCTGGGCTAGCACTTAAAATAGGGGCTTGCCTAGATTTTATTAATCCATATTCTTTAACAATAACATTATGACGTGTTTCATATATTATACGTGATACATCCTCAAACATATTACCGTGTTGAATTGATGGCATATATTGAAGCAATTCCTGGCGTGTTGAAATACCTACTTTATTAGATATATATGAAATAAGTGTTCCGACACCTTTTACACCTAATAAATATCCGCTTTCACTCGCTGGGACTAAGTTCTTACGCATATCTAACCATTCCTGCGATTTTTGCACTATAGGTGGTATACTATCAAAATATTTAATATTATCTAATATACGAGTTAATTCTGGTGTTAATTCCTGTGTTAATTCTGGTGTTAATTCTGGTTTTATAATTATGTGTATTTCTGGTATTGATTCTTGTATTGTGGGTATTATAGGTATTATATTTATTTCTGCGTCTGGCATATCAAATAATTCAGACATCTAAATAAATTATAACAATGTATAATAATTTATTATAATAATGTATAATAAAATATAATAAAACAAAAAAAATCAATTTTTAAAATCAAATAACAAAATCATTGTATATTTACATATTCACATATTCATATATTAACATACTCTTTAACTCTTTTACTTATAATATTACCTATATGGCGGTTATTCCTATGATGCTTATTATTTGTAATTGTGCTTGTTTCTGTATTATCTAGAACGATATGTGCTAATAATAAATCTTTTTCGGTTTCATTAGAACATTTTTCATATGCTAGTAATAATAATTTTATTGTAGGATATATTTCAGCAATTTTAATAGCAATTATATTGCTAATACCTGGGATATTCATATAACACATTTGTGCCCATAATTGTGGCGTCATATTATCTTTTTTACATTTCTTAATACTTTGTAAATACATATTCTCTGCTAGTTTATTATTAATATTATTATTATTATTATTATTATTAATTATGTCTTGTGGTGTATCTTGTATAGGTAGTGGTGTTATTGCCGTTAGTGTCGTTATTGCAATATCATTTGCAATATCATTTGTAATAGTATTTATAGGTATAGGAATTGATATAGGCATTTGTGTGGGTTTTAATATTGTAAAAAAGTCAGTATAATCAAATGCTAATCTATCGTGTAAACGCACTATCATATCAAGTGTTTCTTGTAATGTATTTGTTCGTAATATAGGCAGTTTATCACGAAATACTGAACTAATTATCGAACCATTTAATATTGTTTTTTCTTGTTGCATTCTTAAATTGCTTTGTAATCCTTCAATAATATAACACGCTAATTTACAATGTATTATATTTGTTGTTATATCATTTGTAATAGATATATCATTTGTTAATATATCTATATTAGGTTTTACACATTCTGCTATTAATCGTATTTTTTGCTCTTTATATCGTCCATCTTTAACACTTGCTATCATATCTGTTATATATTTTCTTTCAACAATAATATTAAATATATAATTAGTAGTATTAGTATTATTATTAGGTTTGCCAGTAGGCATTTTATATTGTATAATAATATCGCCGATTTGTAATTGTTGTATTACATATTGTATATTAAAATTGGGTATTGATTTAATTAATTCAATTAATTTATGTTCTCTAGAATCAATAATTAACATCTTACACCAAATAATATAATATAATAATTATATTAATTATACTTTAACACTTTTATACATTAAAATTATTATGTAATTAACATTTAATATATTAATATATATTAATAAATATTACAATTATATTTGCATTTACATAGTGCTAAGTATTGTATTTATATATATATATAACTAACTATAACTATATAACTAACTATAACTATATAACTAACTATAACTATATAACTAACTATCTATAACTAACTATCTATAACTAACTATCTATAACTAACTATAACTATATAACTAACTATAACTATATAACAAATGAGTATTAAAATAGATTTTATAAATAAAACAAATAAAACACATATTACATATATTATTATATCAATTATTATATTATTTGGTATTATTTATATATGGCGTAATTGCAATTTTAATAAAAATATTGAAGGATTCGGGCAACAATATAATATTAAATCCGATGATTTAGTTACATTTTATGATTTATCAAATATTAAATTTGGTACTAGTAATAGTTCATCATTAACAGATAAATTAGACACTTATTATTATACAAAAGCAAATGGTACAAGTTTAGATGCACGATTAAATGGGGTTTTTTCAGCAATTGATGCGAAAGTAAATGCAATGCAAACATCAGCAACTAATATACTTTTAGAAAACAAAAATGCATTGGAAACTATTATTACTACTAATAAAAACAATTTAGAAACAAATATTACTAATTCGATTGCATTATTAGATAGTAAGAATGTTGCTAATAAAAAAACTTTAGAAGACAAAATAACAGAAAATACAAAAGATATTGTTAAAAATACGCCTTTAACAATAATAGCATATTATGGAATAACAGCACCATCAGGATGGCAACTTTGTGATGGTAATCCATTAAAAGCAATTAATGGTGATGATGTATATTATAAACAAGGTATACAATTAAAAACACCTGACTTGCGCGGACGTAGTATTTTAGGATTAAATACTGATAGTCCTAATACTGCTAATTTATCGAAAACACAACTTGGTAATATAGGTGGTGAAGAACAACACAAATTAAGCATAGACGAAATGCCAGAACATACGCATTCTGTTACAAATAATTCAGTTTCTCGTAATCTGCCTTTTGAGGATAATGATAAATCACTAATCCCTGCATACCGTTATCTCGGCAATTCAACTTCATCGACGGTAGGCAATTCTGGTGGTAGTAAATCACATAATAATATACATCCAGTATTTGTATTAAATTATATAATCAAACAACCTAAACTTGGTGGGACTAATTATATAGTAATGCCCGCTAATTTTGCAAACCCTGATATGAATACTAATACAATTGATTGGATTACAATACCTTATTTCTTATAATAATAATATAAAATTAGTATATAATTAAAATTATTATATAATTAAAATTATTATATAATTAAAATTATTATATAATTAAAATTATTATATAATTAAAATATTTATATAATTAAAATATTTATATATTAATATATATTAATAAATATTAATAAATATTACAATTATATTTGCATTTACATAGTGATAAGTATTGTATTTGCATATAACTATAACTATAACTATAACTATAACTATATAATAAATGAGTACTAAAATAAGTCTTGCAAATAAAACACAAACACATATTACATATATTATTATATCAATTATTATATTATTTGGTATTATTTATATATGGCGTAATTGCAATTATAATAAAAATATTGAAGGATTCTGGCAACAATATAATATTAATTCTGATGATTTAGTTTCAATTTATGACTTATCAAATATTAAATTTGGTACTAACGAAAGATCATCATTAACAGATAAATTAGACGATTATTATTATACAAAAGCAAATGGTACAAGTTTAGATGAAAGATTACTTGCAGCAGCATCATTGCTTGATACAAAAGTAAATACAGTGCAAACGTCAGTAAATGCAAAACTTTTAGAAAACAAAAACATATTGGAAACTATGATTACCAATAATAAAACCAATTTAGAAAAAAATATTAATGATTCTATTTCATTATTAGATAGTAGAAATGACGCTAATAACAAAGCTTTAGAAAACAAAATAACAGACAATACAATAGATATTATTAAAAACACACCACCTTTAACAATAATAGCATATTATGGAATAACAGCACCAACAGGTTGGCAAATATGCAATGGCGAACCATTAAAAGCAATTAATGGTGATGATGTATATTATAAACAAGGTATACAATTAAAAACACCTGACCTACGCGGACGTAGTATTTTAGGTTTAAATACTGATAGTCCTAATACTCCTTATACTTCTAAATTAACAAAAACACAACTTGGTAATATAGGTGGCACAGAACAACATCAATTAGGACTAGACGAAATGCCAACACATAATCATAGTGCAATACCATATACAAGCTTTATATATAACAATTCTATTGTGTGGGGTAATCAACCACTTAGTTTTCCTAGTGGAAATACTAATGGAACGTCAGGATTTAAGGGTGGTAGTAAACCACATAATAATATGCATCCTGTATTTGTATTAAATTATATAATCAAACAACCTAAACTTGGCGGGACTAATTATATAGTAATGCCAACTGATTTTTCAAGCCCTGTTATGAATACTAATACAATTAATTGGATTACAATACCTTAATACATTATACATTATTCATTATTCATTATTCATTATTCATTATTCATTATTCATTATTCATTATTCATTATTCATTATTCATTATTCATTATTCATTATTCATTATTCATTATTCATTATTCATTATTCATTATTCATTATTCATTATTCATTATTCATTATTC
>Ga0214919_10005870_pt1 | contig 17123 bp, 13 predicted proteins | sample LL1503_MetaG_FD_177994 | JGI IMG/M metagenome (GOLD analysis project Ga0214919, IMG submission 177994) | Freshwater microbial communities from Lake Lanier, Atlanta, Georgia, United States - LL-1503 | ecosystem: Environmental > Aquatic > Freshwater > Lake | place: USA: Georgia | collected...
TTCTTTCTGCTGCTGGTGCTCCAATTCTTTCTGCTGCTGGTGCTCCAATTCTTTCTGCTGCTGGTGCTCCAATTCTTTCTGCTGCTGGTGCTCCAATTCTTTCTGCTGCTGGTGCTCCAATTCTTTCTGCTGCTGGTGCTCCAATTCTTTCAGCTGCTGGTGCTCCAACAGGATTCATCAACATCTTCTGCATATATTTCGGCCTGTAGAGAATTTTGTGACTTTTTTTAGCCTTTGTCTCTGGACGTTTTTGGCACCGAAAATTATTCTTCAACGAACTGCCATACTTGTAGCATTTTGATCTATTGTTAGATCCCATTTCGGCTTCACATGTTTCAGCAGTGAGATTGCGGCATCCACTTTCCATTTTGGGTGTGGATGTTTTTCGACATTTTTGGAAATTCGTCCTCGACGGGTATGCACGACATTCTTCGCGAAGTTCGCATTCAGATTGATTTGTGTTGAATTCTGGGCATCTAGACTTAGTCCTCGTTTTCTTTTTCGAAACAAGGGAAACGGGTTGCGATAATAAGGGTTCAGAAACAAGGGGAGGGGGGTGAGATTGATCAAGAAGATTTGTAGGATGGGTTAGATCAGATAATTCATTATCATCGCCCCCACCGTACCAACTCCACTTTTTCGGCCGACGACGACACTGACGTTTTTTTTTCCTTGATTTCATTGCTTTCCTCGCCCCCCCCCTTTGTTTCTCACACATTTGCATAATCAGATCTGGGCTAATAAACTTATCGAAGATGCTGGTATCGCAATTGTTTTTTGCAAGATATGTGGAAATATCCTTTTTGTTATATATGTTAGATAAAAAGAGGAATGCATCCTTCGCCAAGAATTCTTTGAATTTTTCCTCAATCACTGCTTTTTCAAAAATATCAAAGAGATTCGTTAACTCGATTATATTTTCCGCACTATCTTCGTCGAGTCTATGCAACTTTTGAAGGATTTGTTCCCTTAAAAAGTTTGAACGATAATAATTCTTCACATATTCTTCCACAATCTGTTGCTTATCCTCTAGACCTGTAAAGACTTCCTGTAGTAATTCTATTGAGTCGATTTCTGGAAGCAAGATGTTTGTAATTGTCGCTTCTTCCTTCAATCGAATCTCTTTTGCCGCTGGTGAAGGGTCAATGTAATCTTCATCTTTTTTCGCCTCTTTTTTCGCCTCTTTTTTCGCCTCTTTTTTTGATTGTGTTTGTGTCGCCACTCTTTTAACAGGGTTGGGAAGCGAGAAATCTCCGAATATAAGTGGTTGTTGTTGCATGTCAGTTCCCTTTGCTTGTTTATCATCAAAATCCCTTTCTTCTATAAATTCGTTGTCATCATCATCATCATCATCATCACCATCATCATCACCATCACCGTCTTCATCATCATCATCACCGTCTTTATCACTCACCTCTTTCTCTTTATCGTTATATAATTTGTGTTTTTGGAAATAGGCAGGAAACATCCCTTTTATTTTTTGATGAAAATAAATAGCCCGCTTTGCAGTACCTTCATAGGGTAGATACCATTTAAAATAATCTAAAATGTCAGCCCATGTCTTTCCATCATCATCCTCCTCGTCAAAATGTTGCAAACTTTTTTTGATACGGTCTTCTTGCACAAGTTGATATTTTTCCGGCTGCTTGAAATCTATCTCATCTCTTCGTTTCGAATAAGCGTTGTAGGATTCGTAAAGTTTTTTTCGATGGTTCACAGCGAGGTTTTCTATCTCTTCTTCTTTTACCCATTCAGGATCAATCCTTTCTAGCTCTTTGAAAAAAGCGCGTGCCTTATCGATGACAATAAATTTGTCATATTCATTGTACGATAAGTGTCTCAAAAAATAAAGGACGATGTAATTTACATTGCGCTCTTTTGGTTCCTTGGTTTTAATGTCTGCAAGAATATTCGCTTGCATGACATCTTGACCATTTTTAAAATCCTCAATAACTTTAGATTCTATTTCTTCGTCTGATTTTTTTTTATCTGGCTTAAGCTTATCATTGTGAAGTTTTGATATAAGCATCGCATTGGATTTGAAGGCGTCATAGGATTTAGTTGCATCAATTACCTGCATCGCAAGACTCGCATTCAATCCTTCTGTTTCCAAAAGAACGTCCTCTTCATATCTCTTTTTGTTTCGGTCTAATATTTTTGGAATAACAGCCTGATTACTGTACCTTTTCAAGCCAGTTATTTTGGCAAACTCCATGGATATGTGAAAGGGGATATTCCGAACTTTTTTAATGCAGTCGAGAATACGTTTTGATAAAACGGGAGGCAAAGATGCGAAAGATCTCTCCTTGTATACTGCAAATCTAGCCAACCATTTTTTGTGATAGTACTTGTAAATGGTGGAAACGCACTTTTTCTCCTCTTTGGTACTCGCGGACTTGGTCACAGTATCGATCGTGATTGGTTCTGGCGCTGTCGTCTGGCGTTCAATATGCTTTGGAATATTTTCAGTCAAACGGACCTTTGCAATTTCTTTTGCAGTCATTTCTGGTGGTTTCAAAAAACCGGCCTCCCGTAATTGCGATTTATTGAGTAGTTTTTCATGTTGGTCAAGAGGATTTTTGTAGGTGACATACAAGTAGGAGAGAAAGTCTCTGTCGGGTTGTAAAAGGGTTGGTGATTCGGTTCTTTTAAAATTTTTGTTAATTTGATTCATAATTTCAGATACTTGGGACTTATGAAAATTCACCACGTTTTCTGGATTGAGACGCGGTGCGCGAAGTTGAGAGGTATTTTTTAAAGATTTTTTTGACAGAGATTTTGTGTGTGCATCATCATTATCATCATTATCATCATCATCACTTTTTCTTTTTTTGGATGATGTTTTTTTATCATCATTGTCGATTCTCTTTTTCTTTTTTGTTTTCGATGATAATGATAATGATGATGATGATGATGATGATGATGCTGATAATGAAGATTTATACATGGCAAAAATCTTGCTAAAGTCAATTTCTGCAAAAGCCTTTGCCTCTTTTGTCATCGCGCTTGATATATACCTTTGGACTGGTTTTTCACTATCAAGTAGCGAATCGAAATGCATTCCTACGAATCCGTTGGGTCCCTTCGACCCTTGATTTAAGAAATGTAAAGTTGGCAAAGTGGGTGGTGATGATGATGATGATGATGATGAGAGAGGGTGCACATGCAATGTATTTGTATAATCACGATCTTTTTGATGAATGCTGATATGAATGTTTAACATGTTTGCAGTCGCCTGGATGATTGGGTTTTCTGCCCAAGTTCTGGAGTTTAAAAGACTGGCAATGATTGCATCTGGACCTTTCCCTTTATCAAAAAAGAAACTTTGATAATGGTCCCAGTTTTCCACAATATTATTAACAGCACCTTCACGCAGAGTACCTGCATCATCATCCTTTGACAATAACTGTGGAGCTCTATTCTGCAACTGATCATAGAGTGCATGAAAGAAACAAGATCCGTCACCGGGAACTCTATTGACAACAAAATCTTCGGAACCAAAAGATACGGTTTCCTCCCCGTCTTGTCCCTTTCTTATCACCTTTGTTCCGTCATTCGAATAGTCGAAGGCGGTTAAAAGGGAGGCGACTAATTTTGTTTTTTTTGATAATGATGATGATGATGATGATGATGGTGGTGAATCATGACGCTTACTTTTTTTCATTTATCTTTATTTATGGATAAGAGGAGAAAAAAGGTTGTTGTCGAATGGAGGTGGGTGGGAGGGGGGGGCGAAATGTTTTTAAAAATTAATTGAAAATGTTATGTTAATTCTTCACCCTTTTACAAGTTTTGTTGATTTTAAAAATACACACCAGTGATGATAAAAGGGGTAACATAGACAAAAACTGTTTACTTTGATTAGCATTCATCACCTGTGACGTAGCTCTTTCAAATATAGATCGAATAAATGACGGGTTATCACTTTCCTCCCCAGTCAAATAATTGTCAATGTCATTGCATAAACAGTATCCATACACATACCATCCCGTGACCGTCATCATATCAATGAAGATAATAGAGAGCAAAAGATTTGTGTTGGTAATGATAAAGGGTCCAATCACCATGAAAAACACAGCTGCAAGATGTATTCCATAGAGACAATATAAGAGAAATGTATGAAACATCTTTTTTGCGATGAAGATATGTGATATGTAATGTAGAGAAAACAATTATTAAATGTCATTTGAAAAAGACGAGTTTGTAATCGGCATCTTTTACTAATTTTCTTAACCCAAAGAGAAAATGAACGAAAGATTCATCGACCTAAAAATGTTTTTCCAATTTGCACGATTTTGAATGTGCGCGTCCACAAGACTTTTTTTTTCTTCCCCCTTTACTGCGATTCTTCTTTCCAAAAACCCTCATCCAGCTTGATGGAGCAGGATCTTCATGATCAGGTTCACGTGCATCTAAGGCCTGAAAATTTATAGGAGTAAACATACAAATATCTCGATTTTTAAAGAGAGTTGGATGTTTTGTTTTGCATATTAGAGTCATCAGGCCGTAAGCTATTACTGCAGCATACTTATTTGCTCCAATAATTATTTGATAGTTGTCGGGTTCCCTGCTTGCAACACGTTCGCACTTCCTAAGTATTTCCTCAGAATACATTTCACAATGAGGCCATAACGCGCCCTTATAATTCAACATCATATTTCTATTCCCTGAAAAATATATAGAATGTCTGAGATGCCCGCTGTCATTCGCTGTTTGGAAATGAAACACATTTACATCTGCTAATGGACAGTAGTTTATTATATCAGACCTTCTCCTGTCATGTTGCGCAGCATTTGGACAATGACTTTCATAACTATTGTCTGATATAGATTCTACTGATTTCACCATATGGTATTTATGATGACTCTGTTTTGGTCGCTCGAAAAGATCACTATTACCATAGTCTTTTAAACAGTTTTTTTCAAAATCATGAATAATACGTCGAGCTTCATCAGAAGATAATCTTGGATTTTTGGGTGTTGGAGTTGGAGATTCGGTTGTTGGAGTTGGAGATTCGGATGATGTAGTTGGAGAGTCGGTTGTTGACATAATTTTTTGCTTTATTTATGATGATGTGCAGAAAAAAAAATATTTTTTATTTTACACATTTTCACATTTCAAACGCCGATTTATCAAAAGTCAAAGGTAAAAATGTCATCTCCACGACTCTTTTCCGCCAAACTATAGCTATCATTTCTCTTTTCGAAAAAATTCGTTTTTCCTTCTAAACTGATCATCTCCATAAACTGGAAAGGGTTGGGCTGCGAATAAATCTTACGATACCCCAATTGCATACTTAATCTATCTGCCACAAACTCTATATACTGCCCCATTAAGTCTTTATTCATCCCAATCAACCGACATGGCAACGCTTCACAGATGAACTCTTTTTCAATGGCCACCGCCTCGCATATGATGCTTTTTAATTCTTCAAAATTCAGTTTTTGCACAAGGCGTGAGTAGAGCAGAATAGCGAACTCGGTGTGTAAGGCTTCATCTCTGGATATCAGTTCATTGGAAAACGTGAGACCAGGCATCAACCCCCTTTTTTTCAACCAAAAGATACTTGCAAAGGCGCCTGAGAAGTGAATGCCTTCAACACATGCAAACGCGACTAAGCGGACTGCAAAGGGCTTGTCGGAGGAGATGTATCGAATTGCCCACTCTGCCTTTTTTTGGATGCATGGAAAGCATTGTATGGCTTCAAAGAGTTGGGATTTCGTTTCGTGGTCGGAAACATAGGTATCGATGAGTAGACTGTAAGTTTCAGAATGAATATTTTCCATGGTAATTTGGAAGCCATAAAAGGCGCGGGCTTCGGCGAGTTGAATTTCAGAGAGGAAACGAGAAGCTAGGTTTTCAAGAACGATTCCATCACTGGCGGCGAAAAAGGCGAGAATGCGTGAAATAAAAAACCGTTCGTTGGCGTCCAATTTGAAATTCCAGTCGTTGGAGTCTTTTGAGAGATCGATTTCCTCGGCGCGCCAGAACAAACTTGCGTGCTTTTTATACGAATTCCAAACCTCAGCATCCTTGATGGGGAATAAAACGAATCGAGATGGGTCAGGGTTTAAAAGGGGCTCTAGGCGAGCATCAAAAGAGGATGATGATGATGATGATGATGATATTAATGATGTAGATGATGATATATATTCACCGACTTCATTTGCATCAATTATTGAATTTTTTGACATTTTTTTTTGATTTTTGAATGATGATGATGATGATGATGAAGATGATTTTTTTTGTGTATTATAAATATATTATTTTCTGATTTTTTTTGAAAAGAAACACGAATTTCTTATAATTTTTTTCACGAGAAAAATATAATCCGGCGTTTAAATATAAATAAATGACAAAAAAGATTGCTAGAAAAACAAAAAGGTGCAGAAAACGTTGTTATAGTCGAAGACGTCAAAGGGGGGGTGAAAGTTATTTTTCTCAGATAGGTAATTTGTTTTCAACAACACCAGCGAAAACAGAACCAGCACCAGCAACACAAGAACCAGCACCAGCAACACAAGAATCAGCACCAGCAACACAAGAATCAGCACCAGCAACACAAGAACCAGCACCAGCAACACAAGAATCAGCACCAGCACCAGCACCAGCAACACAAGAACCAGCACAAGAACAAACAAAAGTTGGTGGCCGACGGTTTCGTTCTTGCAAATGTAAACGTTCTTGCAAATGCAGACGTCCTTGCAAATGTAAAGGTTCTTGCAAATGCAGACGTCCTTGTAAATGCAGACTAAAACATCATCATCATCATCAATGAAATGACTATTTATATATTTACTTATTTTACCTATTTTATCAAGTAGGCGGAGTCGGAGCTGTGTTGTCATATTTTGCGTTTGATGCCCCAAGTGCGGCAGTACTCTGTGCATTTGTGGCAGTCGCAGCCGTGCTCTGTGAAGGGTGTATGTTATTCGAGGAACTACCGAAAGTGGTCGCTGCAAAACTCCCCCCTCCCCCTTTGTGTGCATATTTCGTCCTTCGCCTATTTCTTCGTTTTGTTCGTTTTCTTATCGGCTTCTTCTTCCATCTCGATCCGCGTCTGCCACCCCCCCCTTTGACAAGGGCGCTGTGTAAGGCGGTGGTATTATTGGTGGAGTTAATGGCTGCATCATTTGGAGTGTTTGCATTTCCGGCATGCGCAGTCACCATCATTTGATTGGAATATGACGATGAAGAAGATGATGACGCTACCATATTTGTTGTTTTTTTTGATCTACTTTACACTATAACAAAAAAAAATGCAGAAGCAATTTTATTTTTGTCTCATGCTACTGTGGTTTAGCGGTTTAATTTCTTGTATGATATTTTCAAACGAAACCAAAACGGTGTCTAGTATTATTTGTACGCACCCATTTCTGTCTTTTCTGATTGTTTCGCCCTTTTTTATCGCGACTTTGAATTACGAGGCTTTACGAAATACCGACTCCGTAAAAGAGAGGAATCTGATTTTGTTACTTATGATTGGTATTGTGGGATGCATTTTCTGCAAAGATGAATCGAGTTTAGAGCACATATATTTCGCGTTTTTATGTTTTGCAGCCATGTTGGCATTTTCGTTTTGTTGTTGTTGTAGTTGTATATTGGTCCCGTTTCTGTTGTTCCAGACGCAAAGGACCATTTATTTATTGCACAGATTTTTTGTCTTCTCACTATGCTCCAATAATAATCATTCTTATAATAATAATAATAATAATAATAATAATGGGGAGGATGAAGAGATGATCTTTAAAATTGAAAGTGAGATAATTATCGTCTTTGCATTTTTTTATTGTATGGATCATGCGAATTACAATAATAGACGATTGATTTATAGTTTATAATGAATATATCGAGGTGAGAAGGATAAGCCAAAGGAACGTGATGAAGTCGAGAAAATTTATAATTGTATAGTTAATGAAAGCTTATACCCAGCAAAAGATTTTGCAGACTTTAAGTCACGATGGGACGAAAATTGTGGTAAATTGATGACAAGTGTTACTCCCGAAAAACTACAAAAGGTTTAGGAAGCTCTAGAGAAACCTGAGACAAAAATTAGTTTCAGAACATCTGTGTACGACATAATGATGATTAGAAGGTTATTTCTGATTCTTTTTCTGTTTCCGATTCTTCATTCTCTCCCTTGACACATGCAGTTTCGCCTTCTCCATCACTGCAATCGCCGAAGATAGTTCATCCTCCGACACTTTTTCATCTTCATCCGAACCAAAGAGTCCTAATCGATGCTCATGCGGGACGATGCACGCAAACGATTCCTCGTTAAGCAAAAAGTCAGAGAAAAGAGTAAACAACAAAGTTAAAGTAAGCGCTGCGACAATGTCTCGTGTACCCATCCATGCCATGGAAAAAACAAGCAACTCTTTTGTAACATTCATTTTTAAATATTCCTCAGTGGATTTACTAAATTTTATGGAGATGAATTTTGACCCGACATTGAGAAGAATCATGACACATCCTGCAAAAATCTTGCTCTCGTTGACCATACTGACATGACCATGGAACATGTTAAAAGGGGTGGTGTATTTCATCACCTTTCGCGATTTTCGGCCTCGTATAGGTTTCTTTTTTGATGATGATGATGATGATGATGACGATGAAGCAGACATCATAATTACGTTTGATATATTTTTATCTTATTATTTTATATTGTTGATAATCATTTTTTTTTGTTCAAAAATGTTTCACAAAAAGAAAAACATCATTCTTTTTTTTCAAAGAATTTGCGACAAAAATTTACCAAACCCGATGGGTAGATGGAGAATAGAAAAATCGGATGCACGAACGCTTAGTAAAGTAGACTTGGCAAATGAAGACCACTGTGGTCCATGCGGACAAATAAAAATAAAAAATGCTGCATGGCCACAAAAAAAAATTAGATCGAAAGGAAATTCAAGACCGGACCCATGAAACCAGACATTTCGGACGGTCTTGGATTGTTTTTCCGTTTCTGATACTTAGCGTAGTGTTTTGATTGCTTGGCATACTGTTCATCTAAATCACGATGTATCGGTTTGCGAATCAAATAATTGTCCATCCGTAATTTCTTGTCATTAATTTTCCTCATGCGATCCGCCTCCTTGTACGCCCAAAAATTCTTGTTCTTGGAGGAGTAAATAACATTCTTATGATCATCAAAATACACCTTTTCCTCTTCGTCATCTTCTGTTGTTGGTTGCAGGACTGATTTATTATGGAAAGCTTCATGTATCATATGCAATTGATGCATTTGATGATCCTCAGTTATCCATGACATGTGAAAAGAGCCAATAAGAAGAAGCAAAAATATCATAAGCAATCCTCCTATTTTCCCAAACATTTCGACCGAGACAATGATAAACAGAATCAGCAAAAGCTTGGTCCACGCTGCTGGAATCATTTCGGGGCTGATGAAAAAAAGATATGCAAAACCAAGAAACATTGCTCCCAATAAATAATTATTATCCTTTTGTGCTAAAAATAATGATGATGATGATGATGATGATGATGATATAGAAGATGATGATCTATGATTATTTAAAAATCTTCTAGTACCTTTTTTTTTCCCCATCTTTTTGCTTTTGTTTTGAGAATATATTATAAATAATTTGTATATATTTTTATAAATATTTAATATATACTTTGTTAACATACTTTGACTTTTTTTTTACCGGAACATGCAGCAGATGCAATAAAATATTCGTGTTGAAGTTTATCATCACCATCATCATCATCTCCCCCTTTCCAAAAGGTATGCTTCAAAAGCCAGAGCAATAAAAAGAAATTCAAAACTAACATGGCGATGGTGAAAAAGACAAAGGCAAAAAAAATGTATATATAAGGCGTCAAGCAATTGTATATCAAAGTGCAAAGGGGGGAACAGATGGTTCGTAGTTCAGTTTTTATGTCCTCTCTCTTTAACATATCCAAACACAACGTCACCAATGATGATGATGATGATGATGATGATGTGGATGTTTTTGCACAAGTTGGCGATTTCATGTTTTTTTGATGTGTTTATATTATCAATCGCAAATTAATCTACCGCTAAATACACCTCGTTCCCAGAAAAATCCCCTCGATCAACAAAATATTGCGTGTACGCCCCGCCTCCCCAATTATCCATCATAGCATCTGTACTGTACAATAAGGATGCCTCCTTTTCATTCATCTGATCCAATTGTGTCTCGACCCCTATCTCTTGATTGGCTGGATCAAATCCAGGCTCAATATTGTTGTTTTCAGTGCCCGACAAAAGAGAATAACCCAAACCCCCTTGCAAGTTGTGTACAGAAGGGCGAGCACGATATACACTATTGCCTTGTGCGTCATAAGAATTTTCCAAAAAGAGAACTGGACAATTAATGCCCTGACTCTTTTGCCACGCTAGAAATTCGGTGTATTCTTCCAAGTTGTCAAAAATTATGGGGTTTACACCTGGCACGTTCGCATGTTTCGAATTATACAAGTAGATCTTCGACCCTTTTTTTAGTAAAACATCAGGACATCTACCGCTACTCTGTAAATTGCTTAAAGAAGACGATGATGATTTTGGAGACGATGATGATTTTGGAGACGAAGATGATGATGATGATGATGATGAAGTCGAAGTTGAGGGAGACGGTTCTGGAGAAGCTAGAGTTGACATAGCTTCTCGGATTAAGGATGATGATGAATTAGCGGGAATCATTGTCAGCTGGAAAACAGTTGCATAGTAATACATGCCACAAAGAAAGAGAATTAAAAAAGCAAAGCATTTCATGTACTCCATCTGCTGATTGTAATGCATGTTGGTGAATGATATTGGTTTTTTTCTTCGTCTTTATCTACCCCTTCATTTTTTTTTATTTTTTTTTTCGTCTTTACCTCTTTTTTATTTTCGTTTTCCCCCTTTTGTTTTCACGGTATTACTACTACGGCACCTCTTTGACTTGTTCTCAATCACCTTTTTTGTTTTTGTACGTCCTCTTTCCCCCCCCCCTCCTTGATATTTGTGAAGTATTTTAAACATATATTCAAGTGACGTATATATCTTATATCTGTCCACTCCACCTTTTACACGTGTTAAAGCTGCGACCACATATTCATTGGATGAACGTATTAGCATGATCAATTCAATTATATTAATAGTGATTTCGGTAATCGCGACAGGTGACAATTTTTTTTCCAAGGTCCCAACAACCACTAATTTGGTCAATTTATATCCAATCGCAAACTCCTTTTTCTGTATCGTATTTAAAATAAAAGGGATCGTTGCCATGAAGCGGTCAAGAAATGACATTATGGTGAATGGATCAAAAGCTTCGGCATTAGCCATGCCTTTCATCACAGGAATTGCATGATCTTTGTAAAATGAAAACGCCTGCTTATGAAAGGGTGTTGTTCTGACTGCATCGACGAACCTATCGCTTTGAAATTTAATCTTTGCTCGAAAATTCAAACCTTCATTTTCAATGGATTCAGTTCGTTGACCTATGAGATGTAATCGATTTATCGTCCTAAATACTCCTACCGATTGGTGACGAAAGGATGTTTGTAGAAATGCAAAGGATACATGAATAAGAATCAATAAAAGCATGAGCCGATAGATTGTTCCACCGCACTGTTTTCTTGTTTGTCGACATTTGCGTCGTCGTCGTCGTCGTCTTCGTCCACCAAATTGCTCGGCAAGGATGTCCGTCAATGTACCGCGAGGTAGAGTAAGATTTATTGCAGTCGCATATTCTTTCACTGATTGTATGATATCATCTTTTGTTGTGATAAATTGCGCATAGTATACCAGACACATTGCCAATTGTTGTAATTGATCTTGGAAGGCAGCATCATTGCATAATGCTTTCATGTCATGATATGATATTACCAAATCAGGTCCTTCTGCGTCAACAACCAAAGTGTGTGACATTTTATTCTTTTGTTTTTTGATCCTTTTTTTCTTCTTTATGTAATCATTTTTTTTTGTCAAAAATAATGTTGGACATGGATTGGTTGCAATTTTGCGCAGACGGGATCATTTCAAAAAACGCATGTGGCGGAAAAGAAATTGACAACGAAACTGAAAATGATGATGACAATCATAATAATAATGATTTCATGGCTCGAGAGAAAGACGGGGGCGACGAGAAAGATCAGGCCACGAATTACAAAGTAGTTTCTATTTCTAGTCTTCACGTTTCCACAAAAACCAAAATCGTCTACCTCAATCAACCCGTTAATCTTATTGAATGTTTTTGGAAAGTTCCCGTTATGGATTTTTACACCCAAGAAAACGGTGTTGTGAAAAAACAGATGAAGTTCACGTCATTTTCGCAAGTTGAATTGGATGCCATACTGATGAAAATGCACGATTTGTCTACTGTTATGCATACCGAAAACTACGTGATTGCGTCAAAACCTTCCACTAGCGACAAATCGTCAAACCCTTTCAAAGATATTCGGCGTATCACGGTTGGTGTCTCCAAAAGAGATCTTTTGCAAACCAAACGCAAGACAAAAAGTGCATTTTACAACTGCTTTGTCATCATCTTGCGCATCAAGGATGCGAATTCGAAATATCGAGAATTTCATGTAAAAATATTTAATACGGGGAAACTAGAAATCCCAGGAATTCAAAATGATGACATGTGCAGAGATGTGATGAAGGAAGTGGTTCTTATGTTTCAGAAATTTACAGACAATTCCGATATTGATTATCGAATGGACGACCAAAATGTTCTCATTAACAGTAATTTCAAAGCAGGTTTCTTCATCAATCGTGAAAGACTTTATGACATTCTACGCGTGGAATATAATATCAATTGCATTTTCGATCCATGTTCTTATCCGGGTATTCAATGCAAGTATTATTTTGAAAATTACATTTCAAATAAAGCGGTAACTAGCAAGAAGAGAAAACGTGAAAAGCACAAAGTGTCCTTTATGATATTCCGTACGGGAAGTGTTTTGATCGTTGGCATGTGTAGTGACGAGATGTTGCTGGAAGTGTATGCATTTATAAAAGGGATGCTGGAAAAGGAGTATTTGCGAATTGTTACTGCTGGTGTTCATTTACCAAAACAGCAAAAGCGCAATTGTAAAAAAATCACGTTTTGGAGAGAAATCGTGTAGTTAATTATATTTTTCATGTTTTTTTTTACTTTTTCCTTTGAAGCGACGATATTTGCGCGTTTTCATCAATTTTCCCCTCCCTCCTTTTTTTAATGCGCTGTGTGAATTAATTTTTTCGGCTATTTCGTCTTCGTCATTATTTGCAGATTGAAAAACGTAAATGGAAACAGCATCTCTTTGGTCTTCTAATACTTCTTTGATATTTATATATTTTGTTCCATCAATTACAGATGCTTCACATTTCAATTTATCCAATTCATAAACATATGAACTTTTTGTGTGTTCGAAAACGATATGAGTACCTAAAAACACCATACATACAGCTTCTCCGTCCTTTTCAGCTTCTCCTCCTTCTACAGCTTCTCCTTTTTGTTCAGCTTGGTCTCCGTTTTTAGCTACTTTTTCTACTAGTATTAATTCATGTACGACCTTTTCACGATTGATTTTGCCAATTATTATTGATTGAAATAAATTTCTTAAAGTTTCTATTTTTTTTTCAATTGGTTCATTCTGTTTAATATAATCTTTACATAACATTAAGATTGTGAAATACTTAGAATCATTTCTTTGATTTGTCATTGCAATCACTGCCAAAAGATATAATGATACACATCCATATCTAAGCTCAAAATGATCATCAGTTTTGTCTCTAGTAATCGGATGTTTTTGGGAAGCAGCATCAAACACTTTGTTAAATTCATCTATGAATCTTTTTTTACAGGATTGGTACTCTAAACGGGGGGGGATGTTGGTTGGTCGTATTGTTGATACTATCGTAAAAAGTTCATCCATGTATTTATCCACAGTTTTGCTTATGTTATTACGATCATGCGTAAATTGATCTAACAATGTATCATAAAGTTGATTACATACGTCATTTAGCTTATCAGACGCGGTTTTTAACCTCTGAAGATCTTCCGGTTTCATCGCTTCAACCTTTTCTTCTTCGGTAACTGCTGCCGGTTTCATCGCTTCACCCACTCCTTTTTCATGAACTTCTTCCGTTTGCACTGCCGCAACGACTTTTTTTTGAGTATCTGCTTTGTTAAACCTAAATAAAACCGGCTTTTCGTTAAAATCTTCTTTTGCGATAATAAATTCATCTGAAGTAGGACGACTATTATCTTGGATTTGTTTTAATATCACCGATTTTTGTTTGACAATTGTATTTGTGATATGAGGCAAATGGTCCCTGTTGCCGTCTTTCCAAAAATCTCCTAATCTTTTTATTTGAGTTTTAAAGTTTGCTGAAAGTGCTTCTGTTTTCGTCGCCTTTATAGTTGTAAACAAAGCTTTGTCTAATTCAACGAATTTGTTTATAAAATTTCTGCCATTGTACTGTTTCGTAGATGATATCAGTAATTGCAATTCTCCACAATATATTTTCCACGCTTTTATCATTTCTGACAAATTTTCCAATTGAGACTTGTCATGTTTTTGCTGCTCTGCCTCCTGAACCTTAGCGGCCTTCGCATTCAAATATATCTTCGTCATTCCAAAATTTTGATATGCTGCTGTCACTCTAGTTGTAGTAAAATGACGACAAGAATCTTGAGTTGCCAATAATATTATTTTCTTTTCATCTTGAAGTAATTCTTCTAGTTTTCCTATGTCTGTAATGGATTGTGTTTGTGTAGTTGACTGTTCCGTCAAATTTCGTTGAATAGACGGCGTTATTTGTATTTCATTCATTTTTAAAGCTTCAAAAAACTCTCTGCGTAAGTCAATGAATGTTTTTTTCGTTTTTTGGGTTGTAGACTGCTGTAGCAGTTTTCGCAATCGCTCATAATATGTTGAGCACGCTGTTTTTATTTGTGACAATTTAGTGAGTTCAGCGTTATCATTTTTGCGCAGCTGTTCCCTAACCTCATCAAAAAGTCTATACTTCAGCAGCAATTGATCACATGCGGTGTTCACGTCAGTTGATTTACTGGAATCTATTATATCTAATACATAGCCTTGTTCCATTTTAAGATATTCTTCGAAGCTTTGTAGCATTGAAAGTCTGATGCGGGTTTCATTAACATATTCTGATATTATTCCTAACTGACGAGAAAGCAAATATGTTTCCTTAGAGAAATCTATCTCTAGAGTTGTATTCTTTTTTATGTCAACAAAGAATTCTTGTCGGAATTTGGTGAATTCTTCTATCGTGTTTTCTTTTTTTAATGTTAGCAGTTCTCTCAATTGACGATAATATTTCGAGTACGCTATTTCTATTTTTGCCAATGTTTCGAATGCATCCTCTTCATAAGCTTTCTTCTCGGCCTCACCTCTGGCTTTCTTCTCAGCCTCAGTTCTGGCTTTCTTCTCAGCCTCAGTTCTGGCTTTCTCCTCAGCCTTACCTCTGGCTTTCTCCTCAGCCTCATCTCTGGCTTTCTCCTCAGCCTCAGTTCTGGCTTTCTCCTCAGCCTCACCTCTGGCTTTCTTCTCAGCCTCAGTTCTGGCTTTCTCCTCAGCCGCACCTCTGGCTTTCTTCTCAGCTATCCTTTGTGACTGCTGTGCTTCATCCTCCCTTTTTAACATCGCTGCTTCATCATCCCATCCTTTTAACTTCGCTGCTTCATCATCCTCCCATTTTAACTTCGCTGCGTCATCAATAATAAATCTCTGATTCTCCTCAAAAAAGTCTTGATATGCGACAATAACTGCATTTGAGGTAGGAATACTTAAATCTAGGATTGGCTGTAATATTTCCCTTTTTTGAGTAGCAAGTGAAAGTTCCAATTTGTGCAATTCGTTAGCTTCTAAACATTGTTTTTGTTCCTGAAACATCTCTAAAAGGCTGTCGGTTTTCACCACTTTTATTGCTTGAAAGAAAGCTTTGTCTAATGCAACGAATTTGCTTATAAAGTCGGCTTCCGTCTCCACTCCTTTAGATAATATCAGTAATCGCAATTGCTGATAATATGCCGAACACGCTGTTTGAAATTTTAACAATGTTGCCAATTTAAACTCGTCATGATCTTTCTGCGCTTTCTCCTGATTCCTAGCTTTCTGCGCAATCAAACATATCTTCGTCTTTCCAAAATTATTATATGCGTCTATCACCCTACCTGTAGTAAAATGACGAAAAGAACCTTGATCTGCCACTAATATCACCCCCTTTTCATGTTGAAGTAAATCTTCTAGGTCCTTTATGTTTTCTTGTCGTAGTTTGCTCAATGTAGTTAACGGTTTTGTCAGTGTAGTTAACTGTTTCTTCAATTGTTCATCCAATTTACCTGCAATAGACGGCATATTTAAATCAGCAAAAAACTGTTGGCGTAACTCAATGAAACTTTCTGTCCGGTTTCGGGTTTTCAACTCCTGTAGTAGGCCTCGTAATTGCTCATAATATGTTGAGCACGCTGTTTTTATTTGTGACAATTTAGTGAGTTCAGCGTCATCATTTTTGCGCAGCTGTTCCCTAACCTCATCAAAAAGTCTATTATCATTCTGCTCCACTTTAGCATATGCGGTGTTCAATGCAGCTGAAGTATGTTTACTGTAATGTTTCATATCTGATAATAATCTCCAGTTTTCAAGTTCAAAATATAATGTGAAGTGTCGTAGTTCTGAAACTCTGTATCTGCGGTAAGCAACAAAACTTGATATTGCCCCTAACTGGTCCGCATAATAATATTTAGAGGGATCTATGTTGGCTAAAAGTGTATCCGTACTTATGTCAGTAAAGAATTGATTTCGTAATTTGGTGAATTCTTCTACCGCGCTTTCTGTTTTTAATGTTAGCAGGACCCGCAATTGCTGATAATATTTCGAGTACGCTTTTTTTATTTTTTCCAATGTTTTCAATGCATTTTCTTCATAAGCTTTGTTCTCAGCCTCAGCTCTGGCTTTCTCCACGGCCTCAGCTCTGGCTTTCTCCTCGGCCTCAGCCTCAGCTCTAGCTTTCTCCACGGCCTCAGCCTCAGCTCTAGCTTTCTCCTCGGCCTCAGCTCTAGCTTTCTCCTCGGCCTCAGCTCTAGCTTTCTCCTCGGCCTCAGCTCTAGCTTTCTCCACGGCCTCAGCCTCAGCTTTCTTCT
>Ga0214919_10005872_pt1 | contig 17122 bp, 9 predicted proteins | sample LL1503_MetaG_FD_177994 | JGI IMG/M metagenome (GOLD analysis project Ga0214919, IMG submission 177994) | Freshwater microbial communities from Lake Lanier, Atlanta, Georgia, United States - LL-1503 | ecosystem: Environmental > Aquatic > Freshwater > Lake | place: USA: Georgia | collected 2015-03-15
ATGATATATTTACATTATTATTAATATTATTAATAGTACTAGTATTGTTAGATAGTTTAGATAATGTAGTTTTAATTGTATCTATTGATCCAGAAAAATAAATATCATTTCCTAAAAATAAATTAGAGCTAATAGAAGTATTATTAAGTAATGTTAGACCAGATACATTTAAATCAGAATTAATGGATGTATAATTTAATGTTGTTAGACCAGATACATTGATATTAGAATTAATGGATGTATAATTAAGTGTTGTGATGCCAGATACATTGATATTAGAATTAATGGATGTATAATTAAGTGTTGTGATGCCAGATACATTGATATCAGATTTAATAGATGTATAATTTAATATTGATGAACCAGACACATTGATATCAGACTTAATAGAAGTATAATTAAGTATTGATGAACCAGAAACATTTAAATCAGATTTTATAGAAGTATAATTTAATGTTGTGATGCCAGAAACATTTAAATCAGATTTAATAGAAGTATAATTTAATATTGATGAACCAGAAACATTTAAATCTGAATTTATAGATGTATAATTTAATGTAGTTAGTCCAGAAACATTTAAATCTGAATTAATAGATGTATAATTTAGTATTGTAATACCAGACACATTGATATAAGAATTTATAGATGTATAATTAAGTATTGATGAACCAGAAACATTTAAATCAGAATTTATAGAAGTATAATTTAGTATTGTAATACCAGAGACATTGATATCAGACTTAATAGATGTATAATTTAATGTAGTTAGTCCAGAAACATTAATATTAGAATTAATAGAAGTATAATTTAATGTTGTTAGTCCAGACACATTGATATCAGATTTAATAGAAGTATAATTTAATGTTGTTAGTCCAGACACATTGATATCAGATTTTATAGAAGTATAATTTAATATTGTTATACCAGAGACATTGATATCAGATTTAATAGAAGTATAATTTAATGTTGTAATACCAGACACATTGATATCAGATTTAATAGAAGTATAATTTAATGTTGTTAGTCCAGACACATTGATATCAGATTTTATAGAAGTATAATTTAATATTGTTATACCAGAGACATTAATATCAGATTTAATAGAAGTATAATTTAATGTTGTTAGTCCTGATACATTGATATCAGATTTAATAGAAGTATAATTTAATGTAGATGAACCAGAGACATTAATATCAGATTTAATAGAAGTATAATTTAATGTTGATGAACCAGAGACAATTAAATCAGATTTTATTGAAGTATAATTTAATGTTGTTAGTCCTGAAACATTGATATCAGATTTTATTGAAGTATAATTTAATGTTGATGAACCAGAGACAATTAAATCAGATTTTATTGAAGTATAATTTAATGTAGATGAACCAGAGACATTGATATCAGATTTAATAGAAGTATAATTTAATGTAGTTAGTCCTGATACATTGATATCAGATTTAATAGATGTATAATTTAATGTAGATGAACCAGAAACATTAATATTAGAATTAATAGAAGTATAATTTAATATTGTTAGTCCTGACACATTGATATTAGAATTAATGGAAGTATAATTTAATATTGATGAGCCAGAGACATTTAAATCTGAATTTATAGATGTATAATTTAATATTGTTAATCCTGAAACATTAATATCAGAATTAATAGAAGTATAATTTAATGTAGTTAGTCCAGATACATTAATATCAGAATTAATAGAAGTATAATTTAATGTTGTTAAACCAGACACATTGATATCAGAATTAATAGAAGTATAATTTAATGTTGTTAAACCAGACACATTTAAATCAGATTTAATAGAAGTATAATTTAATGTTGTTAGTCCAGACACATTTAAATCAGATTTAATAGAAGTATAATTTAATGTTGTTAAACCAGACACATTAATATTAGAATTAATAGAAGTATAATTTAATGTTGTTAAACCAGACACATTGATATCAGAATTAATAGAAGTATAATTTAATGTTGTTAAACCAGACACATTTAAATCAGATTTAATAGAAGTATAATTTAATGTTGTTAGTCCAGACACATTGATATCAGAATTAATAGAAGTATAATTTAATGTTGTTAGTCCAGAAACATTAATATCAGATTTAATGGATGTATAATTTAATATAGTTAGTCCAGACACATTAATATCAGAATTAATAGAAGTATAATTTAATGTTGTTAGTCCAGAGACATTAATATTAGAATTAATAGAAGTATAATTTAATGTTGTTAGTCCTGAAACATTAATATCAGAATTAATAGAAGTATAATTTAATGTAGTTAGTCCAGACACATTCAAATCAGATTTTATAGAAGTATAATTTAATATAGTTAGTCCTGAAACATTAATATAAGATTTTATAGAAGTATAATTTAATGTAGTTAGTCCTGAAACATTAATATTAGAATTAATAGATGTATAATTTAATGTTGTTAGTCCTGACACATTGATATCAGATTTTATAGAAGTATAATTTAATGTTGATGACCCCGACACATTGATATCTGAATTTATAGATGTATAATTTAATGTTGTTAGTCCTGACACATTGATATCAGATTTTATAGAAGTATAATTTAATATTGATGAACCAGAGACATTTAAATCAGATTTAATAGTAATATTATCATTAAAAATAGATTTACTTGATATTGATAAAATATTATTAGTATATTTAATAGAACTAGTTTTATTATTTAATATTGAAATAGTTGTTTTTAGTGTATCTGTAGAACCATAAATATGTATATCATCATTTATAAATAATGTATTATTAATTAAAGTACTTCCCATTAAAGTAGTTTGCCCAGATACATGTAAAGTTGAATCTATTACAGTATCACCTTTAATATTTGTATTTCCAGAAACATTTAAAATTGACCCAATTGTAGTATTTTTCATTACATTTAGTGTTGATTCTATAATTGTATATCCTGAAATATTTAAAGATGAATTATTAGTTGTTATATTATTATTTAAAATAGGAGATGAAATACTTAATATATTATTTATACGTTCTAAAGTTTGTGTATTATTTATTAATTTGGTAATAGTAGAATTATATGAATCAGTACTTCCTTGTATAAAAATATCTTTATTTACATATAAATTAGTATTAATTGAAACATCTTGAAAATTAGAAACATTATTAACTTGTAATGATGATGATAAAGCTACTGGACCTACTATTTTAACAGTGCCAAAAACATTTAAAGAAGAATTCATAGAGATATCACTATTAAAAACTCCAACTCCTCTAAGATTTAAATTTGTTTTAATTGATAATTGACCTTGTAAATTAGTATTACCTGATATATTTAAATTATTATCTAAATCTAAAACTGCTATATATCCTTCATCAGATGTAATAGCAGGTGCATTTATTAAAAAACGTTCTCCTGTATTATTTGTTTTAATATAACCATCACCTAACCTACTTCCTATTATTAATCCACTATTAATACCGTTATCTACTGGTAAGCCACTACTATCTTTATTTAAAATTATTATTTTATCTTGAATATTTGTATTATTAATAGTATTTTGCACACCAGTAATATTAACTATAGAACTTGGACCACCGATTGATATAGTTGATGCATGTATTGACAAAGTATTAGGCGTACTTATTGAACTTGTTATCAATGTTCCTGCAATTTTTATATTATTAGATACATGTAAATCCGAAGATACTGTAATATTTGTAGAATTTAAACCTTGTGGAAAATATACATTATCTTTATTAGCTGTAATTAGTGTATTATTATTTACATTAATGTTAAATAAATTATCATTAGTAAATTCTAAATTACTATTATTACTAGTTGATGTTGAAAATATTAATGATACCGCTGATATAGTTTCATTTGAATTTTTATGTTGTAATGAGTTAAGACCTTGACTTGTAGGAGCTTTATTTGTTAATGCTACCGCTAATGTTCTTGAACTATCATAATTTATCATATATTATATATGATAAAAAAATGTTTTTTATTAAAATATAATTAAAATTATATTTTAATATAAAAAATTATTATGTTTATATGTTATAATGATTACTGATGAAATTATAGAAACACAAAATAATTTAATGTATTCAATTAAATATTATCAAGATACATTTTTATATACATTTAATAAAATAATAAATAATAAGACTGGACAATTATTTATAAATAAATTTATAAATAATTATTATATTTTTAATTTCAATAATTTTGATATTGTATATTCATCTACTGATAATATATGGATATTATATAATAATTCAATAATTATATATAATCATCCTAATTTAATTGAAATTATTAATCAATATTTATTAATTAATAATAGATTATCTTTATGTTTGCATGTACAATCAATGGATACTGATATGGAAGAATTAAATAATATATTAAAAAATATTAATTTATAAAAAAAATCTATTATATATGTATATATGTCTAATTTAGATAAATATTTAAAGTATAAAAAAAAATATTTAAATAGTAAATATTTATTGTATGGCGGTGGCTATGGTACTGTAGATGTATCTATTGATTCATTAAGTATAATTGATTTAATTAAAAATATTAAAGAAGACTCCTTACCTAGTATTAAAAATAAAGACGATGAAATTTATATAATTCATCAAACTAATTGTACCAATTTAAAGGGTCCCGAAGGTTTGGCAAGCCCTATTTTTTCTCAGTGTCCAAAAGGAGGATGGCAATATTATAATAGAAATAAATTTAGAAATATATTAGTATTACAAAATTTGATAAATGTTTATAAATCTCAAATTGTAGATTATCAATTAAAATTAGATACTGTACAAGATACAACAAATGAATCATTATGGTATCCCGCTATAGATTATACCAAGCTACAAAACTTTATTGTTAATTTATTAAAACATTTACCACCACATATAGCAACTTACATAAAAATTATAGTTGGTAAGACTATCCAAAAAAAGAAAATAGAAATAAATAAAATTCTAAGAGAACATAATGACTTCTTGTTTATATTGAATAGTATACTATCATTATTAAAAAACATTAATTTATTATCAGCCGATACTGATTTTGAAACTCTTAATAAACTAAAGGATATATTAACAAACATTAATGCTTTATTAAAAATAATTGCACCAATAGAACCACTAATAGAATCACCCGTATTTAAAAAAACAAATAAAGTATTATTTAATATTGTTAATAAATCGGAATTATTTTTTAAGGAGAATGATATTGAAGAACTTAAAATTGAAAAAATTGCAGATACAAATAAAAAAAAATCCACTATAGAGATATCAGACTTATTAATTAATAAAACTGAAAGACAGTCTGATGAAAACAATTTAGAATCATTATGTAATAAAATAGATACTATAATTTTAGATAAATCTAAAAAAACAGGTATAGAAGAACTAAAAGAAGAACAAAATACTGCAATAGAAAATTACTTATCAAAATCTGAATCTGAACGTATTAAAATAGATACAACATATACAGATACAGATATAAAAACAAATGTATGGATATATAAACTAAAATTATTACAAACTCTTAAAATAGAAGAAAAATTTAATCAATTAATAGAAGAAAATAAATTATATTTTAATAATATACCAATTCCTGGTAAAATAGATTTAATGCCGATAGAAGTAAATGGCAAAACAAAATTTACTTTAGTTAATTTTAATTCACAATATTTTCCAGGTAATTATAATAAAGACGATACACCAATAATTAATCCAAAGGATGGTGTTAATCAATATGACCATTTACTAAAATATTATAAGTCTTTTCCAACTATCTTAGATAAACTATATGATGGTAATACAGTATTTAAAAGAAATATTGAAAATCCTAATATACGTCTTGATTGGCTTGATACATGTTTTAAACAATTAAAAAAAGAAATAGAAAATAGTAGTAATCCAATACATATTTATTGTCCATTACTTATAGGATGTGATATGGCTGGAGGAAGTTACAGAGAATATAGAAAAAAAATATGTAATTTTATAAGTAGTCTTAAAGATATATCTCATAAGGTGAGTATAACTTTATTTTATAATGAAAGAAATTTAGGGGATATTAAAACAATTATTGAAACTTATAATGAGAAATTAAAATCACCGGATATAATCCAATACCTAAAAAATGTTCCAGACTTAAAATTAGACCTACCTGACCAACCAGACATAAACCAATATATACAACAATACTTGCAAATAGATCCAAATGCTTTAGAAATGCAATTTAAAATGTCTATACAAGATATTATTTCTAGTAAAACTAAAGATTTATCTAATGAAGAATCATTTAATACATTAATACATAATTTACAAAGTAATAATGATTTAATAGATAATATATTAAAAATATTTACAACAAAAGATAAATCAATAGCAGTAAATTTAATTGATATTTCAATACGACAATTTATTGAGGAATTGTTAGAATTAACTAGTACCAATTCTGAATTAACTAGTACCAATTCTATATTTAATAAATTATATTATTTTAAAATTATTAGCTCATATTTTGAAAGGAATAAATTACCTAATATTATTTATAAACTTCATAGTGACTTTTTAAAACAATTACAAAACATTATTAAGTATTATTATGAAATAAAATTTTTAAAATTTTATTACATTAATCCTAATCCATAATATTCATAAAACATAATATAAATAATATTATGTTAATAATTATATTATTGTATTAGTTACAATAATAAAAAATATGATAAATGTATCAAATAAACAACAATAGTATTTATATATAACTTAATATTTTATTAGTAAATATAAATCATAATATTATAACTTTATTTATATTATGTTTTATAAATATTATGCAATAAAATAATTATATTTAAAAGTAATTTATAAATAAATAATTTTTATAAATTATTTTTTTTTTATTTTAAATTTGTTATATATGAAGAGGAAGATAAAAATAAAAGTTGGTACTGGAATCAATCTACAACCAATATTTAAGCAACTAAATAACTCATAATTAATATAAAATTTTACTATATGTAGTAAATAAAACTTTCTAATTGAATTAAGGAATATATACTACTATAAAATTAAAACTTATAAATAATTTATTAGTTATATTTTTTAATTGAGAAATTATTGTGATGCTAATTATGAATGTAATTCTTCTCTCAGTTTTTGTATTAATTTACTCTTACTAGGATTTATACATTGTTGCAATACTTGATAAACTTGCATGGTATGAATATTTGCAAGAGAATGTATTGCATTATCACCTGTATCTCCATGAGGCATAGCAACCCTAACTGCGGGATGTACACCTTTATCATTTTTAATCTTAAATAATGGTTCATCATTAACTGTATCACCAAACACAGCCACATCAGTAGAAATATCCAGTTTTGAATCTGCCGCAGTTTCATCTGTAACTTTTAATTTTCTATTAAGATAATTAATAAAATTTTTTAAAGTTTTTCCTTTATCTACATCTTTATGTGTTATAAATAATTCATCAACTGGGGCTTTTAAACTTGAGATTTTATAGGTATCATTAAAGTTATGCAATGATGACTTATTAAAATCCTTAAATAATTCATCTTTTAAACTTTCCGAACTTGCAGTAATTATAGATATTTGAGTTATATTTGAATCTAAATTTAATAATTTAAATAAATTCTCATAGGTATCACATTCAGTTACAACAGTTATTACTTGTAAATGTTCTAAAAAATGAATTCGATTTTTTTCAGCAGTTATTATCATGGCTTGGATATTACTATCGTTAGTGTTGCCAGTGTCTTTAAATGTGTTTATATCAAGTTTAACAGTATATAATTTATGTGTTGTATAGAATAATAATCCAAAGTTAAATTTATAATTAGAATTATGTAAGAAATAATTAAGAAAATTTATATAAAATTTGGTTGAGATTGAATTAAGCAGTATTTTATTAGGAAATTCAGTTACATTTTCATTTAAAAAATAGGTCATTTTATGGTTAGCGTCATCAGATATTAAGTTGCCATCATGATTTATTATATATGCTCCATTATTATAAATACCATAATTTCTATCTAAATTCCAATCTGAATCAGAATCTGTTGTTAAATCACATAAACGTTTTGCGCTTATAAATTTTTGTTTGGCCATTAGTAAATTATTTCCAGTAATTGGAATTACAATACCTCCCTTTTCCTGAAATTGTCTTTGTTCTAAAATATTATTTTTATAAATATTATTAAATCTTGTTTCTATTACTTTATCTGTTTGTTTATGTTCTATATATTGACTAGGATAAAATGTTTTATCTAAATCTACAGCAGCTATAGAAAATGTGTAAGTAGATACATTTATTAATTCTTGTGCTGTTTTTAATTCTTGATATGTTATCTTATACAATGATTTTAAATATTCTAATATATTCATCTCTTCTATTAGTTTTTTATTTATCATATCATTTTCAGGTGAACACTGTGTTACAGATGTTTCCGTAACTGCTACCTCAATCATCCCACCATCTTGTTTTTTTACAAATTTATTTTTTAAATCTAAATAATTATTTTTTAAATCAACATATTTAGATTTATATTTATTATATTTTTGATTATCCAACATATATATATATACAATATATTAGAAATTATTTTTACTTAATTAAATAATAAGTTATTTTATTTTTATCAGTAAATTTATCAATAAAAATAAATTTAATTTTATTTTTTATTAAATATGAAATAATTGCTATGTTAATTTCTTGTTCCATACTATTATTTATTTTAATTTGTGAATTTAATAATAACAATCTAATAAAAAAATGATCTGATGTATCAGTATTATCTAATTTAAGTCCATAATTTAATAATTCTTTACTTAATTTTGTATATTCATTACTAATTGATGGTATTACCCAAGACCATTGCCATATTTTCTTCTTAAGATCAATAAATCCTAAAATTTCATAGTATCCATCATGTATGACTTTACCAATTTTATCATAAAAATAAACAAATGTTTTATCAAATTTAAATGAATTATAATTTAATAAAATTATATTATCACATTGTTCATCATAATATGATAATGCATTTTTTATAAAATTATTAAATAATGAGTTATCCATTAAAATAAAATATATATTAATTTTATTATAATCTAAATAAAAGTTGAGTTATATTCATAATTAAAGGAATATAAAATTTTCCAATTATTCCATATATCATTTGTATATTCAATAAATAATTCATTTAAATTATCATCTAAATCTTTATTTAGTGAAATATTATTATAATTAAATTCAATAAAATCATCATCATCTAATATTATTTTCATATTATATGTAGTATTAATAATAGGAATTGTTGATAATATTACAGAATAATTTTTCATAAAAATTATAACCTATGTAATTAATAAAACATAACATCAATTTTTTTTATTAGTAATATAATATAACTAATAAAAATTATGATATAATTATATATTTAACTAGGAATTGATATAATTATATATTTAACTAGGAATTGATATAATTATATATTTAACTAGGAATATTATTTTTATTAATAATATAAGTTTCAACATTATTAATTGTTATCATTTCATCTAATCCATTACCAGGTGGGACTAATGGTAAACAAAAATCACTATTAACTATACAATTAAGTATTACTGGGTTAGTTTCATTAATAAATTTTTTTAAAATATGTTTAATTTCATTTTGAGAATAAGTATTATTAATTTCCAAATACTTAATATTGTAAGCAAGAGATAAATATTTATAATTAGGATTAACTATTTCTGTTGCTGTAATATTATTATTAAAAAATATTTTTTCCCAAACATTAACCATTGATTGTTTTCCATCATTCATTATTATTATTTTTAATGGAATATTATAATTTTGAATCATATTTAAATCATGCATCATATTAAATGATTGGTCACCATCAATAGATAATACTATTTTATCAGGATTTGCAAGTTTTGCCCCAATTGCCATAGAATTACTAGAACCCATAGTGCCTAAACTACCAGATGTTATAAATCTATTTGGATAAACATGTGTTAATAATTGTGCTGAATACATTTGATGATTTCCAACACCTGTAGTTATTATTAATTTATTTTTAACATATTCTAATTCTTTATCTAACATTGTTAAAATATCTTGTTGTTTTAATTCTTGTTGGATATATGGAAAATCTTTAGAATAAGAACATAAAAAATTATACCAATCATTATTTGATTTATGATAAATATATTTATTTAATTCTAATAATAATAATTTTGAATCTCCGTATACATTTATAGTTTTTTGTATAACTTTATTAAAACTATCTAAATCATTATTAATATGTATTATATGTTTTGCATTAGGTGCATATTTATCAACATTTCCAATAGTTCTATCATCAAATCTTGCACCAACACATATAATACAATCAGAATTTTGTATTGCAACATTTGCCCTTTCAGAACCATGCATACCAACCATTTTAAGACTTAAATCATTATGTTCATTAATAATACCTAAACCATGTAAAGTAGTTGTAACTGGAATTGAAGCTTTATCTGAAAGTTCCCTTAATTGCATATATGCTTCATTGCATCCTCTACCAACATATAATACAGGTTTTTTAGATTTATTAATAATATTAGCAATATCAATAATATTATTATCAAATTGATCATAATAATCTGATAAATTATTATTAAAAAATATATTATCATTAATATCAATTAATTTATTTAATTTATGAGAAATATTTATTTTTTTCTTTGATTGTGAATAAGTATTTAATATATCTTTGGGAATATTAATATGAACTTGTTTATTTTGATTAGTTAAAGTAAAAGCATATTCCATAACCTCTTCTGTCTCATCAGGATCTAAAATAGTATAATTCCAATAAGTAATAGGTTTAGTTAATTCCATAACTGGTGCTTCTTGAAAAGCATGTCGCCCCATCATACTAGTAGAAACATCGCCAGATATAACTAATAAAGGCACATTATCTCTATTTGCATCAGTAAGAGGAGTTATAACATTAGTTAATCCTGGTCCGGAAGTTGTAATTATTACACTATCTAATTTATTTAATGATTTATTATGACCAATTGAACAAAAACCTGAACTAGCTTCATTAGAAGGTATAAAATACTTCATTTTATTATAATTATTTGAAGGATGAAAATGATCAATTAGTTTCATAATACTACCACCTGAAAAGATATATGCAGTTGAACATTTACGAGATATTGATTCATAAATTAATTTTGATACTAATGTCATTAAATAATTAAATAAATATCTTTTTACATCATTTAAAATTTAAATTAATATCTTTTTTATTAGACATCATTTAAAAATTATATTAATATCTTTTTTATTAGACATCATTTAAAAATTAGATTAATATCTATTTTATTAGACATCATTTAAAAATTAGATTAATATCTATTTTTTACCATCATTTAAAAATTAGATTAATATCTATTTTTTACCATCATTTAAAAATTAAATTAATATCTTTTTTATTAGACATCATTTAAAAATTAAATTAATATCTTTTTTATTAAATATTATTTAAAAATTAGATTAATATCTTTTTTTTTAAGATATCATTTAAAAATTAGATTAATATCTTTTAAAATTTAAATTAATATTTTTTTTTTGCTATCATTTAAAATTTTAGTTCTTTAAAAAATAATAGATAAATAGTGCTTTCATATGTCCTGTGAATTAATGCATCATTGTATAATGTATCTATTATCAAATAATAACTTGTATTTATATCTTCAATATTTGATTCTATTATATCAATTTGCCATTTATCATAATCTATATATGAATAATCATTCACATTAAATACTATCTTGTATTTATATATAGAAATTTAACCTAAACTAAAAAATATCATTATCATAAATTATCATTTTTTTATAATAGATAGTAATTAGTATTAAACACACCTATATAACTAAAAATAATTTTTTTAACATTTTAATTTTATAATTATTAATTATTAATTATTTATTTTAATATTTAATAATTAAAATATAAAGTTTTTTAATGAATAAATATTTAAAATATAAATCTAAATATTTAAATTTATAAAAATTATCTGGAGGTGGTGATGAGACTAAAAAACCCAATATATTATTACAAATGAATTTTATGTTTGATGGTTCTGGTGATTTTTCTTGGTGTATTGAATATATAAAAATGTTATATGAAAAATTTAATAAAATAAAATTAGTTGGATTGTTAGAATATGATTTTAAACCAATTAGTTTTACCGAATCAGAATTATCATTTTTAAAAACATTAAGTATTGAATTTTTTTTTATACTTCAAGCTTTTTCAAAATATAATATAAAATTTTTAGATATTATAGAAATAATAAATTTTTATAATAAATTAAAAAATCAATATATTAATATTGAAGAAATTAATATATTTCATCTTAAATATAATTTTGAAGGCATAATAATGCCTCTTTCAATGTTTATAAATTTAAATATATTAAATTTATATAATCAAACTAATAATCCAAAACATGATTTTAATTCATTAATATTCGCAATAAATAAAAATGAAATTAAGGAAGATAATTTACCACCAGATAATGTTATTAATTTATATAATTCTAATAAATTATTAATGTTAAAAATAATTTATTTATTATATAGTTATTGTAATTTTATGGAAAAAAAAAATATATTTTTAAAAAATATTAATTTTGATAAAATAAATTATAAAATAGATAAGATTTTTATTAGTAATAATTATGATGCAGTACTTTATCAAGAAATTGATTTACCTAATACATTAGTAATTTCCACATCTCCTAATTATAGATATATTAAAAAAGGAATAATAATTAATAGAAATAATAATTTATTAGAAAATTTAACAAATAATGTTAAATTAATTAGAATTATAGAAAGTGGAGTATGTTGTGATATAAGATCTTATTATCCAGATACATTATGTTCAGGTATTGGAGAATGTAGTGGAAATAAACTTTTTGGAATTTATTATACAGATACCACTAATTTATTATCTAAATCAGAATTACTTACTGAAATAAATTATCCTGATATAAAATATCATTTTGGATATGGTAGAGCAACATCTTTAGATAAAGAAAATTTTGTATTTCATAAATTTATTTTATATCAATATTTACTATTAAAATATTATGAATCTAAACAAACTAATGAATCTAAACAAACTAATGAATCTAAACAAACTAATAAAATAGTTTATATTTATATGAATAATATATTTAATTTTAGAACTACTGAAAAATATCAACTATTATTAATTCAAATTTTAAATTATTTAAATCCATTTATTCAAATTAATAAATTAGATGGAAATAATTATGATTATGAACTAATTTTAAATAAAATAACATTTATTATTAAATTTTATTCTAAATATGATAAAAATATATTTTTATCATTAATAAATTATTCTGAAAATCCAGTTTTTACAACTGGCGATTTATCAACACATGAAGCATTATCATTAGGAAAATATATTATTCATTATTACCCGTTTCATAAAACTTTTTTTATAAATGCATTTATAAAATGTTTTAATGAATTTATTGATAAAAAAACTAGTTTGAATAATAATTATTGCACATTATATGATTTAAAATTATATAATGAAAATTCAGATCAAATTTTATCAAAAGAATTCTTAGTACCAAATTTATCTGAAATAAATGAAAAAATAGATATTTTAATTAGTACTCTTAATTTACATATAAATAATTATACAACATTTAAAACAGAAATTATTGATTTAAATTTTAATTTTAAACAAAATTTTTATACTGAATTAAATAAAATGATTAGTAGTAAAACTTATTTTCATAATAATAAATTAATTACCTATGAAGTATAAATTTTCTTAAAATTATAAAGTTAATTGTATTTCATATCTATGATTTATGTTAATTACTTTAATTAACATAAATCATAGATTTATGTTAATTCCTCTAATAAAATTATTATTTTTAATTTATTAATAATAATAATTTAAATAACATTACCAGATAATTTAAATAATTTTAATTTTAATTGTAGATTTTTATTTTATAATTCTATTTGTTTAGTTTTCTCTTCTTCTATTTTTAAATTTAAATTTAAATTAATATCAATATCTTTAACCGGACAAGCAGAGTCTTTGAGGGTGTGACCCATATTATCTAATTTAAATTATTTCAAATTGATAATAATAATATTATTTAAATTATTATTATCAATTTCATGTTTTAAATCACAGTAATATTTATTAATTTTAATAAAAACTATTTATAGCTTTTTTAGATTCATAAATAGTTTTTATTAAATAAAAACATTTTACAAACAATTCTTTTTTTAATTTCTAAATAATTATTATTTATTGTAAAAATTTCTATTAATTTTGCAGGACTTAATTTAACATTACATATATTTTTTGATTCTTTAATAGATTTATATATTTGACAATTTTTTATTAATTACATATATTTTTTGATTCTTTAATAGATTTATATATTTGACAATTTTTTATTAATTACATATTTAATACATTCTAAACTTTAAATATTAATGAATGAATAAGCAAGAAACTATAACTTCCTAGCTAGCGTTTTTATTTATTCATTTTAATTTTAATTAGCTTGCACCACATTGCACCACATTGCACCACATCAGGGGATTTAGGACAAGAGTCATTAGATTTGCATTCTTGAAACGCAAATAAGTAGGTGCTTAAATATTAATTATTATTCTATTAAAAAATAAATTAAGAAAAATATATAGTGATACTTATGATGAACTGCCCTATGAAGTGGTGTGGTAAAGATCTATCTAATAATGTATCAATGAATCTATATAATAATGTATCGATGTATCAATATAAAAATATCAAAATATAATTAAAAGAGCTTACATAAGATCTTAAGTGGAGCCAAAAGTTTACAAATATAATTAAAAACCGATTTATAAATAGGCGTTTTAAATGTGCAAAGGTGTAAGATATTATTTAAAAATTAAATTAATATCTTTTTTTTAAGATATCATTTAAAAATTAAATTAATATCTTTTTTTTTTTTAAAATATTATTTAAAAATTAAATAATATTTTAAAAAAAAAAATATAACTTTATATAATGTTCAAAAATAAATATTTAAAATATAAAAATAAATATTTAAATAAAAAAAATATAAATTTCACAGGCGGTGGCAAAACTGATAATTTTAAAGGAGGGACAATAACTAAATTATCAAATGATGATTTTGATAATTTTAATAAACCAGAATTTACGGAATTTACAACAATTTATGATAAAATTGATAAATTAGACAAAGTATATCAAATTGCATTAGTAGATTTTTTATTAAATGCAAATGAAAGTAAGGCAACATCTATAAAGGGCTCTAAAATATATGCTGTTAAATATATTACAGATACTTACGGCCAACGGGTTTTAACAGAACTTTTATCACCTGATGTAAAACAAAGTATTCAAGATTTGACTGATCCTGATACTAAATTATCACCCAATATGATAAATACAATCAATTTTAAAAAATATTTGAATTTTAGCCCAGATTTAACCTATTTTAATGATATTAATGATATTAAAATATTAAATATTGATAAATATACTAAGGATAATTATTTTATGATATGTTATAATTATACAACTAATATTTTTTATTTTATTGAAAACACTGAATCAGACGTATCACATTCTACTAATTATAAAATTTATAAATTAAATTTTAATAAATATGACTTATTAAATATTTTTAATCTAGATAACAATTTTTATAATGTATTAGAAAATATGAACTTAATTAAAAATAGTATACGAATTACAGTTAAAGAAAACAGTATAAAAACGCAAAAAAATGATTTAAAATTAAAAAAAGCAATATGTAAATTTTTATCTGAAGAAGATATTCGTAAATTTAACATAAATGATGAACCATATAAGGTTGAAATTGATAAAATAATAATAGTTGGTGAAAGATATCCCGTTAAAACATATCTACTTATTAACTATGATGAAGCTAATGAATCTATAATTTATAAATATAGTCATCGGGAATCCAACATAGTTCATAAAATATATTTAAGTAATGAAAGTATATTATATTTATTTAATATTATTAAAAATATACAAGAATCTGATGTTAATAAAAAAATTTTAAATAATAATAAAATTAATGATAAAGATATATTTGATATATCAAATATTATAAATAAAGTAAAAGAATTATTATCTAATATAAGAAAAATGTCTACCAATAAATTAGTTAATATAAAACAACCCATAAATAAATTAGTATCAAGTAAGATAAGTTGTCTTATTTATATGGACTATCTCAATTATAGAGCAAATGGTGATTTATTTTTTAATTTAAAAACTATTTTACCAGAGACAACTACTATTTTACCAGAGACAACTAATAAAATATACATTATTGTTCCTGGTAATTGTGGGCAACCAGGTGGAGGTCATGGACAAAAATTATATGAATTGTATGATTCTATTAAAATTGAATTAAGCAAAAATATTGATTTATCTAATTATATAACCAAAAATTATCCTGGTTTAGATTCTGTTTTTGTACTATATAATTTAATAGATGAAAATAGTAAAATGAGAACTGACCTTAACCAGAAGTCAAAATCAGGTACTATTCCTAATCATTCCAATATTATAGATAATATAGGTAAGTTGAATGATTATATATTGGCACAAGTACAATGGAGAGATTTAAAAATAAAAAAAAAACCATTAGAAGAACAAATAATGTATAATATTATTAATCGTGAAAGTTTAAAAAAGAGAATTTTACTTAGATGGGGCTTATTTAAAAAAGAAAATGGAACTATAAGTAACGATACATTACAAGAAATAAATTATACTGAAAGAAAACCAGCAAGTACAGACATAAATGAATTAGCACAAAAATATAAACAATGTTTTATTGTCGAGAATATAAATTTAAATTTAAATGAAACATTTTTGAAAGAAGACGAAAATGATATTAATGAACAAACTGTTGATTTATTATTTACATTTGCACCAAATT
>Ga0214919_10005873_pt1 | contig 17121 bp, 17 predicted proteins | sample LL1503_MetaG_FD_177994 | JGI IMG/M metagenome (GOLD analysis project Ga0214919, IMG submission 177994) | Freshwater microbial communities from Lake Lanier, Atlanta, Georgia, United States - LL-1503 | ecosystem: Environmental > Aquatic > Freshwater > Lake | place: USA: Georgia | collected...
TAAAGCCCATCAGCTTGCACAAATAAGGCAGCGCCGGGTCCCAGCTGGTAGCGAAATGCCGGCATTGCCAGCAATTGACCGCTTGGTTTGCGGGCGTGGCTAGGGTGGGGATGTTGGGGGGCATGGGCTGACCTAAGCAAAAGTAATGCCCAAATCTGACCGTGTCTAAAATTCCCGCACTTGGAAAAATGAACGGGAAAAAGGACTAATGTTCCACATCGGCACGAAAAATGCTAAATTGCAGATCAGTGTCTAAAAATCTGACAATTGCGTGGAACCTGCACCTTGTGCGCGGAACCTGCACCTTGTCTTACTGAGCGACGCTGGATTTTTGATCCATGGTGCCCTTAGTCTGAGCTGAATTTATGGACGGACCTGGATTTTGGTCCGGGCCTTTTTTGGAGCTTCACAAATGATGCCGTTACTACTTCAACTCAGTAAGACCGCTGAATTAAGTGCTTCCGTAGGGACGTATTTTTATGAGCTAACGCGAGGTCGCGACCTGAGTTACGCCAACGAGGTTAGCATCAAGGATCAGATAAGAAAATATTTTGATATACCCAGACCGTAGTTTATACATAAGCATTTAAATTCGCAAATTAAATATGCATTAGATTTCCAGTAAGATGCATTCAAACAATTCCTACTTTAATTGAATTGCCGCTCATCTTTAATAGAAAATCTTATAATCAAATGTTAAAAAACAAAACAATTTTAATTACGGGCGGCACAGGATCATTTGGAAATACTTTTGTCCCAATGACGCTGTCTAAATATGATCCGCAAAAGATAATAATATTTTCCCGTGATGAGATGAAACAGTGGGAAATGGCAAAAAAATTTGAAGGAGATCCGCGCGTACGTTTTTTTGTCGGAGATGTTCGTGATAAAGAGCGACTTTATCGCGCGCTCGACGGCGTCGATTTTGTAGTTCATGCTGCAGCCACAAAGATCGTACCGACTGCCGAATACAATCCTTTTGAGTGCGTAAAAACAAATGTTATTGGCGCAATGAATCTTATCGATGCGTGTATTGACAAAGGAGTTAATCGGGTAGTAGCGCTATCTACTGACAAAGCTAGCAGCCCAATTAATCTCTACGGCGCAACAAAGTTAGCATCCGATAAACTTTTTGTCGCTGGAAATTCATACTCAGGTGCTCATCGAAGCCGTTTTTCAGTTGTACGATATGGAAACGTCATGGGCTCGCGCGGCTCGGTTATCCCATTTTTCATGTCGATAAAAGACAGTGGCGTGATTCCAATCACTGATCCTCGGATGACGCGTTTCATGATCTCACTTGAGCAGGGTGTAGAGCTTGTATGGCATACATTTGAAGATATGGAAGGTGGCGAGATTTATGTCAAAAAAATACCATCAATGAAAGTGGTGGACCTCGCTAAAGTTATTGCACCTGATGCAACTCAAAAAATAGTTGGGATTCGGCCCGGAGAAAAGCTGCACGAACAAATGATCAGTCCGGAGGATGCGTTTTACACGTATGAGTATGACGAGCATTTTAAAATATTGCCAGTAATTAATAATTGGAGTAGTGACCCATTTCGCATTAAGGATGGTAAAAGGGTAATTGAAGGTTTTGTATATGCCAGTGATAATAACCCAGATTGGATGAGTGGCAGTGATTTCAAGAAATGGCTTGATTTAAACCAGAAATCGATTGGCAATTTTTGATGGTAAATATTCCCTACGGACGTCAAGATATTACTGAAGCGGATATAGAAGCCGTAGTAGCGGTCTTGAAATCTGACTTTTTGACGCAAGGCCCTTTGGTGCCCAAATTCGAGCAAGCGGTTTCAAATTATTGCGGTGTCCATTATGCGTTAGCATTAAATAGCGCCACATCTGCACTGCATGTTGCCTGCTTGGCATTAGGGCTTGGACCAGGCGATTGGTTATGGACTTCGCCAATAACTTTCGTTGCCTCGGCCAATTGCGGACTTTATTGCGGCGCAAAGATTGATTTTGTTGATATTGATTCACGTACCTATAACCTTTGCCCGGTTGAACTTGAACGCAAACTAGAGAGGGCAAATGCTGAGGGGCGGCTGCCCAAGGTTGTCGTGGCTGTTCATCTTTGCGGCCAAGCGTGTGACATGGTGGCTATCAACAGACTGGCGCAGCGATACGGTTTCAAAGTAATTGAAGATGCATCGCATGCAATTGGTGGACGATTCCAGGGCGAGCCGATAGGTAATTGTCGTTATAGCGACGTCACTATTTTCAGTTTCCATCCGGTCAAGATTATTACCACCGCCGAAGGCGGGATGGCCTTAACAAATAATGCGGAGTTGGCGAAGAAAATTTCCCTTTTTCGAAGTCATGGTATCACGCGTGACCCAGCGCAAATGACCTGTGAATCGGAGGGGCCTTGGTTTTACCAACAAATTGAACTTGGATTTAACTATCGATTGACTGATTTGCAGGCGGCGCTTGGCCTTAGTCAAATGGATCGCCTACAGCACTATGTAGCACAGCGCAATGAATTAGCAAGTCGGTATGATGAGTTATTGTCTGCACTTCCCGTTACCACGCCCTGGCAAAATCCTAATAGTTATTCAAGTCGGCACCTATATGTCATACGCCTACCACTGGGGAAATTGAAACGATCTCGACTTGAAATTTTTAATTCTTTGCGCGCAAGTGGGATTGAGGTTAACTTGCACTACATCCCAGTTTATACGCATCCTTATTATCAGCGCATAGGTTTTAATGCATCCGATTTTCCTCATTCTCAGCAATATTACTCCGAGGCAGTAAGCTTGCCTATGTATGCCACCCTGACTGAGAGCCAGCAAAACAGGGTAGTTGCGGCGATTAAGTCAGCTATTCAAATATGAAGTTGGCGGTCATCCCTGCACGTGGCGGAAGTAAGCGAATTCCCCGAAAGAATATCAAGCTATTCAGCGGGAAATCAATGATAGCGTGGTCTATCGCAGCTGCATTGAAAAGCGATTGTTTCGATCGGGTTATAGTTTCAACCGACGATGAGGAGATCGCCGAAGTCGCCAGGCGCCATGGCGCCGAGGTACCTTTTGTTCGGCCAGCAGCGTTGTCAGGTGACCATACATCGACAATCCCTGTCATCCGACACGCTATCGAATATATGAGCGAAAAGGGACAAAAGCCGCATCAGGTATGTTGCATTTACGCGACCGCTCCCTTTATCAGTGCGGCGGACATCTGCCGAGGTTTAGCAGTACTTGAAAGTACTGCATGTGACTATGCGTTCTCGACGACCAGTTATGCCTTTCCTATTCAGCGAGCGATTCGAATCAACGAGCAGGGCAAGGTGGGCATGTTCTTGCCAGAGTATGCCAACACCAGGTCTCAGGATTTAGAAGAAGCTTATCATGACGCCGCACAGTTTTACTGGGGACGGGCAGAAGCTTGGACGTCGGAGAAGGCAATTTTTGGGGCTAATTCAGTGTCCGTTCATATCCCTAGATACCGTGTTCAAGACATTGACACTGTTGAAGATTGGGTAATGGCTGAATACCTATTCTGTGCAATGAGTCTTGAACGTGAGAATGCTCACAATTTACCTAACAGGAATAAAAATGACATTTAAGACTGATCAAGAGGCATTCTGGGCCGGCGAATTCGGTACCGCATATATTCAACGCAACCAAGGTGAAGCATTGCTTGCGTCAAACCTCGACTTCTTTTCCAAAGCACTGAGGAACGCAAGAGGCATCCGCAACTGCATTGAATTTGGGGCAAACATTGGCATGAATCTAAGTGCAATGAGACTTCTTTACCCTACGCAGGAGCAATACGGCATCGAAATCAATGCCGATGCAGCGCACGCATTGGCGCACTTGATACCCGCCGATCACGTCTATCACACATCGATATTGGACTTCGAACCCAAGCAAACTTGGGATTTGGTTTTGATTAAGGGTGTATTGATACATATGAATCCGGAGATGCTTTATAAAGTTTATGAAAAATTGGTGGCTGCTTGTGGACGCTACTTGCTTTTGGCTGAGTACTACAACCCCACGCCTGTTGCAATACCTTATCGCGGTCACGTCGAGCGCCTATTCAAACGCGATTTCGCAGGTGAAATCCTGGACCGCTTCCCCCAAATGAAGCTCGTAGATTACGGATTCGCATACCGAAGGGACCCCAACTTCCCGCAAGATGACATCACTTGGTTTTTGATCGAAAAATCGGAGTAGACATGCTTACCTACTGCAAACACTGTGTCATGCCGAGTACCAAGCCCGATCTTCAGCTTGATGAAGAGGGAGTGTGTAATGCATGCCGTAGCTATGAAAATCGCAAAGACGTTGACTGGAACGCCCGCCACAACGAATTGCTACAAGTGTTGGCTAAATATCGGTTGAGAAGTCGAGGTAATTGGGACTGCATCGTTCCTGTAAGTGGCGGTAAAGATAGCACTTACCAAGTGGTGCGAATGCTCCAATTGGGCTTGAATCCACTTTGCGTGACTTCCTCGACGTGCGATCTCTCGAATTTGGGTCGCCAGAATTTAGAGAATTTGAAGCGATTGGGTGTCGACCACGTTGAGATGTCACCCAATCCCTTAATCAGAGCGAAGTTAAATCGCTTGGGGCTAATGCAAGTAGGTGACATATCTTGGCCAGAACATGTTGGCATTTTCACTATTCCGGTTCGTGCCGCAGTTCAGTTTAATGTCCCTTTAATTGTCTGGGGAGAGAACTCGCAAAACGAATACGGCGGCCCCGCGGCTGCGGCAGGGGACAACGTGCTCAATAGGCGTTGGCTGGAGGAATTCGGTGGCTTACTAGGTATGCGCGTTTCGGACATGATCGGCATGGAGGGCATAGAGGAAAAGCATTTAATCTCTTACACCTATCCTAGCGACGAAGAACTTTCCCGCGTTGGCGTTACCGGACTTTTTTTGGGACATTATTTGCCGTGGGATGGTCTGTCAAACGCATTAATTGCGCAGGCTAACGGTTTTGTTTCCTATGGAAAAACGGTTGAAGGCTCGATGGTAAATTATGAAAATTTGGATAATCACCAAACTGGTATTCATGATTACTTCAAATTTTTGAAGTTTGGCTTTGGTCGTGCGACAGATCTCGCGTGCCTACACATTCGGCGCGGTCGCCTCAATCGGCAGGACGGACTTGATGCGGTGAAGCGCCTTGATGGTCTATTTCCTTGGGAATATCTTGGGAAGTCGCTGGAGGACATTCTTAAACCGCTGGACATATCGCTAAATGAGTTTATTGGCTTATGTGATAAATTTACCAACAAAAAAATCTTCAAGCGTGATGGAAATGGCGCTCTGGTAAAAGATCATCAGGGAAATCTTTTGAAGATTAACTACGATAACTTATGAAGGTAGGTGTCATAGATTACGGCGTTGGGAATCTGGGCTCAGTAATGAGTGCGTTGGAGCAACTCCGGGTCGCGCCGACGCTGGTAACTAGACCAAATGCGCTTGGGTCCATGGATCGCATAATTTTGCCTGGCGTAGGTAATTTCTCTGACTGTGCCCACCTTCTAGAAGCGGGCGGTTGGCGTGTAGCGCTAGAGGGCGAAGTCAGAGATGCCGGTAAGCCTCTGCTTGGAGTTTGTGTTGGTATGCAACTGCTTGCATCTAGTAGTATGGAGGGGGTCATTACGGATGGCGATCGTAAGAATCTTGGCCTTGGGCTCATCCCTGGAAAAGTAGAAAGCCTCCGAAGCTTAGGCTGCACCCTTCGTGTGCCGCATGTTGGTTGGAATTCGGTTACTCCCTTAACGTCGCAGGAAGGATTGTTTAAGGGCATTGCGCATGACACTGATTTCTATTTCGTGCATAGCTTTACCTTTGTACCAGAGCTTGAAGAGCATGTGCTGGCTCGCACCGAATACGGCATTCCTGTGGTAGCCGCAGTGCGCCACGGTAATGTTTGGGGGACGCAGTTTCATCCTGAAAAAAGTTCGCGAGCAGGACTCCGTCTGCTTCGAAATTTTATTGAAGGTGCGACATGCTGAAAGTGCGAGTGATTCCCACTTTACTTTGGAAAGAGTTTGGTTTGGTGAAGGGAGTGGCTTTTGATAGTTGGAGACGGGTAGGTCCAGTCTTGCCAGCGGTAAAAGTTTATAACCAGCGGGAGGTGGATGAACTAGTGCTGCTTGATATCGCCGCGCACAGCAAGACGAATGACCCAGATTTTGAATCCATCGATGAATTTGGACACGATTGTTTTGTCCCTCTCACTGTAGGTGGCGGAATTACCCGAATCGATCAGGTTCAAAAGCTATTGCGTGCAGGAGCCGATAAAGTCAGCGTGAACACTGCATCGTACAGCCGCCCTGAGCTCATCACTGAAATCGCCATGCGCCACGGCGCACAGTGCGTAGTTGCTAGCATTGATGTTCGTTCAAGCCCTGAGGGCGGTTGGACGTGTTTTAGTCATGCCGGGGTAAGGCCTACAGGGCGTAGCGTTCGTGATTGGGCACGAGAGCTCGAAAGCCGCGGAGCCGGGGAGATACTCGTTACCTCTATTGAACGCGACGGCACATTTCAGGGTTACGATCTGGCGCTCATTGAAGCCGTTGTATCGACGGTCAGCATACCGGTCATTGCTTCCGGCGGAGCTGGAAATTATCAGCACATGGTCGAAGCAGTGACGCAAGCTGGAGCTTCAGCGGTGGCCGCGGCGAGTATGTTCCACTACACGGAGCAGACACCAGCAGGTGCCAAAGAGGCGCTCGCCGCAGCCGGTGTTCCGGTTAGAAGGACGTTTTTGGGCTTGCCCTAATCCTAATGACTATTACTGTCGCCTTTCGTACTGATGCTTCTTTCACGATTGGCAGTGGGCATGTCTTTCGCTGCCTTACGTTGGCCGATGCCTTAAAGTCTAAGGGCGCCAACTGTCACTTTCTTTGTCGCGAGTACCCCGGCCACTTGATGGATGTTATTCGTCATCGCGGCCATGCTGCTATTGTCATTTCAGCAGGAGTTGCAGATCTTTCAGGCAGCGACCATACCTTTCCCAATGCGCTGGACTATGCGTGGCGAACTGATGCACATCAGAGCCGTGAAGTCATGGAAAAACTTCGGCCCGATTGGCTGGTTGTTGATCACTATGGCATTGATGAGCGCTGGGAAGCAGCGCTTCGCATGAATGATTGCAAAATCATGGTTATCGACGACCTGGCGGACCGCAAGCACTTCTGCCACCTACTTCTGGATCAAAATTTGGGGCGATCTGCAGAGGATTACCGGCCACTGGTGGCCAAACAATGCACTGTGCTTATCGGCCCAAAGTTCGCGCTAATTCGCTCAGAGTTTTCTGAACTCCGGGCTTGGAGTTTGCATCGACGCCAACAAAGTCAGTCGCTTGGGCGCTTGCTGATATCCATGGGGGGGGTCGATGCGCCAAACGCAACATGCAAAGTTCTGAAAGCTCTAAATAGTTGTAGTTTGCCGGCAGAATGCCGCATTACGGTAGCCATGGGGTTGAAAGCGCAATGGATAAACCATGTCCGGGAATTTGCGAAAAATATGCATTGGCCTACGGAAGTCCTTGTTAATGTGGAAGATATGGCATTTCGAATGGGTACCAGTGATTTGGCGATTGGCGCGGCTGGCAGTACCTCATGGGAACGTTGTTGTGTGGGGCTACCGACAATATTAATTGTTCTCGCCCAAAATCAGGAACCTGGTGCTACCGCATTAGAAGTGGCCGGAGCTGCGCATCTGATTGGGTGGGTGAGCGATGTGGATGCTAATTTACCTTTGGCTTTAAAGAAACTGATGACTGCAGGAGCACTATCTGCCATGAGCAGGGCGGCAAGTGCTACTACGGATGGCCATGGCGCTCAAAGGGTACTCGTTGCCATGGGTCTTAAAAATGTCTAATACTAAAAGCCTAGAAAACCAGGTACGACCCATGGTCCGAAGCGATCTGCCTCTTATTTTGGCATGGCGCAATCATATTAGTGTCCGTAGTTATATGTATTCGCAGCATGAAATCAGCGTCGCAGAACATGAAAGCTGGTATGAAAAGAGCATATCCGATTCAAATCATCACCTGCTAATTTTTGAGTACGAGGGAGAACCTATTGGGTTTGTGAAGCTCGTCCAAATTGAAAATACTAAGGATGTGGATTGGGGATTTTATGCCGCACCGCATGCGCCTGTTGGCACGGGGCGAAATCTTGGATATGCAGGTTTAAGGTATGGATTTGAAGAATTGGGTTTGCTAAAAATAAACGGCCAAGCTCTTAAGCATAACGAACGATCCATCAAAATGCATCTTGCACTCGGGTTCAAACAGACAAGCAGTAAAGAAACGACATACTTTGACGGAAAAGAATATCACCAAATCGTTACCTTCAGCATTCTGCGTGATGATTGGATGCAGTCCAATAACAAATAATCATTAGCTATGACAAATAGAAAACAAATACATATCGCAGGGCGTCGTATATCGGCGAACGATCCACCCTATATGATTGCTGAAATGTCTGCCAATCACAACGGAAATATTGAGACTGCTTACAAAATAATTGCCGCATGTAAAAAAGCAGGCGCAGATGCCGTCAAGATACAAACCTATCGTCCTGACACCATCACCCTAGACTGTGCCACAGAAGATTTTGTAATTCGTGGTGGCCTGTGGGATGGAAGAACTCTTTTCGATCTCTATCAACAAGCACATATGCCGTGGGAATGGCATGCACCATTGTTCGAATGTGCCCGCAAGCATGAAATAACCATTTTCAGTTCGCCATTTGATAAAACCGCTGTCGATTTATTGGAGGGCCTGAACGCTCCCGCCTACAAGATTGCGTCCTTTGAGGCTATTGATTTACCGCTCATTAAATACGTTGCCAGTACCGGAAAACCTATGATCATCTCCACTGGAATGGCCGATGCTGAGGAGATACAAGAGGCCATTGATGCGGCCCGAGAAGGTGGGTGCTCAGAATTAGCAATCCTTCACTGCGTTAGTGGATACCCAGCCCCTGCATCAGATTACAACTTGCGTACCATTCCTGACATGATGGAGCGTTTTGGGACGGTTACTGGCTTATCCGACCATACCCTTGATAACGCCACAGCAATTACGAGTGTTGCCATGGGAGCCGCAATATTAGAAAAGCATGTTACCCTGAACCGACAGGGTGGCGGTCCGGATGACAGTTTTTCGCTTGAGCCATCGGAGTTGCATGCCTTATGCAGTGATATCAAGTCTGCATGGCTAGCGTTAGGTGGCGTGGACTATGGTCGCAAATCGAGTGAGCAAGGGAACGTGCAGTTTAGACGCTCATTGTATTTCGTAAGGGACTTAAAAGCCGATGATGTTATAAGTTTGGATTCCGTACGCAGCGTACGTCCCGGGTTTGGACTGCCTCCCAAACACTTAGCAGCCATAATTGGCAGACGTGTTGCTCATGATGTTCGTTGGGGAACACCGATTACCTGGGAAGCAATTAAAAATGAGTAATGATTAAAACGCTATTTAAAATTCGTTACGCCAAAAAATGAGCATCAAAAAATTATTTCAAATGTAAAAAATTGAATAAACCAAAAAAAACATTATGAAATTAACCATTGCAATTCCTACGTACAACAGAAAAGAAATAATAATTGAATCGTTGGAGAAAATGCACGAGTCTGAAGTGCTGCATGATGTAGCTTTAGACTTTATTATTTCAGATAATGGGTCTGACGATGGAACTTATGACGCGCTCTTAGATTTCAAAAATAGGAGTGAGTGTCACAATTTGCAAATAATTGGATCAGATAAGAATTATGGTTATACCGCCAATTTGAAAAAGGTATTATTTGAGTCTTCAAGTAAATATACGGTCATCATTTCTGACGAAGATCCGATAAACAGAGAAAATATAACCAAACTTTGGCTGGAACTTCAAGAGATGGATTATGGCTTTGTTTCAACCTTGTTCCATCTTGATGGACGAATATATCGAGGCTTGAAGAACCCAGAAATTAGCGTTATCGATGGAAATACAATTCGAGAGATGAGCAATTATTTATCTGGAATCGTTTTCAACACAAAGCTTGGGAAATTGGAATGGAATAGAATTGGATCGTATTTAGAAGATCCACGCAACCAGTATCCACAAGTCTGTTTGGCTGCGGTACTTTCAGCAAGGTATGGTGGTCATTATCTGCCGATTGAGGTGTCCTACAAGTTAAATCAAGCGGAGCCGGGGCAAATATACTTCGATATCGATTATAACTCGCCTAAATCGAGGTTTAATGAATTTATCTTTTTTTGCGAGTTTTTTAAAGAGCAGATGAAATTTGCCGAATCAACTGTGGAGACGGTTTTCTATAAGAATGCAATTGAATGGATTTCTGGTGGTGCGTTCCCCTATTATTTTAATTACCTTTCGAGCGAATTTTCAGAAACAATGGGAAAATTTATTAAGAATTCTGCGGAGTATATCCTTGGAAGTATACAAAAAAAGGAAATTACATTGAGTCCAGAGGATATTAAAAAAATATTTCACTAGTATAGATAAATTATAATTAAGTATAATTCCAGTGAGAGTTTTTCTAATTTAAGGTATTTTGAGTGAGGTCGCATGATGTAATTAAAAATTTAATTTTAAATATCACTCAATCGGTAATATATTATAGTAAAAATCCTGATGTGATGTTTGAAAAATTACAAATTCTAATTTCAAATAAATGTAATATATATTCAATTTATAATTCATAAAAAATTAGATAGATTTTACCCTTATGCAAGATTTTGAGACTAGGTTTCGAGAGGCCAGAGGACTGCAAGAGGCCGGACTTTACTCAGAGGCGAAGGCTGAATATGAAAAAATTGTATTAGATTATCCTAATCGATTGGGCCCGTTGCAGTTACTAGCTTGGGTCAATTCACAACTTGGCTTATGGCCAGAGTCCATTGATTCGCTTTCTAAAGCAATTGAACTCAGTCCGAATGATCCGCATTCCTATTACATCATGGGCGTTGTGATGTGCAAGTTTGGCTCTTGGGTTGCAGGGATTGAGTGCTTTGATAGAGCGTTAGATTTGAACCCCAATCATTTAGATGCTCTTTGTGATCGCGGTAGCGCTCAATTAGAACTAAAGCAGTTTGATTCAGCATTAGCGAGTTATAAATGCGCATTAACAGTTAATAATAAGTATGCCGCAGCATATTTTGGGTGCGGCAACGCCTTGTCAGAACTAAGGAGAAGCGACGAGGCAATTGAATGTTTCAGTGCGGCGATCAGTCATAACCCCAGTTATTATGAAGCATATATTAACTTAGGAAATATTTATCATGAAGAGGGTTCATTTGAAAAGGCTTTAAAGTGTTTTGAGAAAGCTATTTCTATAGAACCAAATGATTCACTTGCACATGCAAATCGCAGTATACAATTGAAGTATCTTCATCGACTCGATGAGTCACTCGCAAGTATTGATATTGCAATTTCCTTGAAGCCTGAGTATTACGATGCTTATTGGAATCGAGCTTTGACGCATTTGCTAATGGGACATCTGAAACAAGGTTTTAGGGATTATCAATATCGATGGGAGACAATGCATTTTCAACCGATTAAGCGAAATTTTCATCAGCCAATTTGGTTGGGTGAAGGATCTCTCGAAGGCAAGACTGTTTTTATTTTTAACGAACAAGGTTATGGAGATTCAATTCAATTCTGTCGTTATGCTACGCTGGCCAAAAAAGCGGGTGCATCAGTAATTTATGAAGTTGAGGATGCGCTACTGCCACTCTTCGCTACGCTAGATGGCGTTGATCGATTAATTAAAGTGGGTGAGCGAATTCCAAAGTGTGATTACTATTGTCCATCCATGAGCCTACCCATTGGATTTGGCACCGACATCAATTCAGTGCCTTGCTCAGTTCCCTATTTACATGCTGACGAGGAAAAGATAAGAACTTGGGAGAATAAATTAGGAGTGCGAAAACGACCAAGGATTGGTTTATGTTGGTCTGGAAGTTCTACACACAGGGGAGATAAACGTCGAAGTATTCCGCTGATTGAGTTATTTAGTTATTTACCTGCTGGCTTTGAGTACGTCAGTCTTCAGCGAGAAATTAGAGAATCTGATAACTTTGATTTCAAAAATCGTTCTGAAATCAAATTTTTCACTCAAGATTTAATCGACTTTTCAGATACTGCTGCCCTAGCTTCTACATTAGATTTGGTAATAACTGTCGATACCAGTATTGCCCATTTGGCCGGCGCATTGGGTTTAGATACATGGGTTTTATTGCCGCACGCACCAGATTGGCGTTGGATGTTAGCAAGAGAGCATAGCATATGGTATCCGACTATGAAACTTTATAGACAAGAAAAAGATAGAGACTGGAGCTCGTGTTTGGTGAAATTAGGACAAGATCTCTCAAATTTCCTATTGGATCGAAGTAATCCTTGAAATAATATGGATTTAATTGATTAAACCATTTGTTTGAAGTATTGCGGAGTAATTTGCGTAACCGTTTCTTAATGTTAATATAATTGGAAATAAAATGAGTAAATATTTAGGATCGGTTTTACTCTTCATTATTTTTCTTTAGGCACACCATATGGATCAGACTCCTGCACACGATAATGCCAATTTAACTGTATTGGAAATAATTCCTGCACAATCTAAGAGAATTATTGAGATTGGCTGCGGATCTGGGGCCCTTGCGAGAGAATTCAAAAATGTCAATCTCGAGTGCCACTATATTGGACTTGACATAGTTGACCACTATGCGGGCATAGCTGTGAGATATTGTGATGAAACAATTGTCGCCGACATTGAAGAGCAGAACGACGTTTTTTTCGAAAAATATCGAGATCGCGATTGTTGGATTTTTGCTGATTCACTTGAACATCTTAGAGATCCTTGGCTTGTACTAAGGAAAGTCCGAGAAGTAATTCCTGACAATGGTTGTATCGTAGCATGTATTCCAAACGCACAAAATTGGAGTGTAGTTGGTAATTTAGCCATCGGCAATTTTAGATATCAGGATTCAGGCTTATTAGACAAAACACATTTGAGGTGGTTTACAAGACAAACTATGTTTGAGCTTTTTGAGGGTGCAGGCTTTGAGGTTGAGTCCGTTACGTCACGAATAATAGGCGACCCTAACAATATCCCCTTTTTGGCTATCGTTAGAGAAATAGCAAAATTTGCTGGTACCGATGGTGATATTGCGGCAAGAGATTCAATACCTTTTCAATATGTTTTCAAGGTAAAGCCAAGGTAATTACCAAATATATCTGTGGATTGTTGAAATCAATAAGATCTCAATTAATATTAGGCATAATTGGTTATACGCTTCCCGTATGCCGTCAGGAAAAATTCGATAACTGTGGATTTAGTAAAAATATTCATTTCTATTTCGGAATATGAAGCAATCATATATCTTTATAATTGAAAAATTTGAGATGTCCCACCCCCCATACTGCTTAAATAAAAATAAAGTAGCAATTCAAAAAATCAACGCCGCCTTGCCAACTTCTGATCGTAAATCTTTAACCCACCTTGCTAATTCTTCACTATTTAACGTTTGTCCTTCGTGAGAGATTCGTCCGTAGAGTTCGCCAGAAATCCACTTTTCGTAAAAATAAATTATGTCTTTTATCTTTATTAAATTAATATCATAATCGGAAGATTTTCCAGAACTGCTTATGGCATGCTCAGATCGAGCGGTTGGGACAACGGTAACATCCCAGCCACGAGAACGAGCGGTGAATGAGTAGTCGGAGTCAGAGCACATAAACCTTAGATTCTTGTCAAGTATTCCTATTTCTTCAATCACTGAGCGGCGTATCATCATGCATGCGCCGTTAGCCCAATAAGTTGGAAATGGATCGTAATATTCTGCAAGCGGCAGTTTAAAATGCTTTCCTAAAGGAAATGCGTCAAGTGACCCGCCCCAAGTTACATTATTATCCTTATCCAATTGCAAGGGACACGCTATGCCGCAGTTCGCAAAATTGACTAGATGAGACGCCAAGGTCTCGATAGCAAGCGATTCTAAATAGCAGTCCTGATTTAATACGAGAAAAAAACCTACTTCAGCGTTTGCCATTCCGACCTTTAACCCCTCGTTGACCGCGGCCGTGTATAGTATATTATCATTTGAGTTATCTCTCACAAAAATCTCTAAAGATTTAAATGTACTATCTCGTATTTTTTCAATACAACGCGATAATGCTTCACTATTGCGGTAGTACGGAATAATAACCAATATCTTATTTTTCATTGTTTAGTTGCTCTTCGGGTATGGCCCATCGTTATACCGTGTTGCACTTTAAACTTGAATTTGCCGATGATCTAATAATTTCGCATGATCCGTTGATTTAAATTCTTTAATCGATTTATTCACATCTTTTAGAGAATTTATAACATATGGTTGAATCTTCTTGATTTCGCGAAGTATTAATTGGTACAGTTGCTTCGAAATATCTAGGTTCTGTTTAAGAGAAGTTGCAGACGCATTCACTCTAAGTATATTTGATATTTCCTTCTGAATCGCGATTGAGATAAAGTTAGACTTTTTTAGTTCGCGCATTAGCTCATGCTCTCGTTCAGACAAAGTTTCTTTTGTAGCACGACCTTTTTCAACCTTTAAGGCAATATTATTACACTCGGTTGCTAGTGCGACACTTGTTTTCAAGGATGCTTGCGTTTCCGTAAGTACCTTTTCTATTCGATTCAATCTGTTAGATCTATCTACTGATTTAAATACTTTTTCAAACAATTCATTTTTATCCAGTATTGAGTTTTTATTTTCTTCCAAGTCCTCAATGGCCGTTAGTAATGGTATGTGCTCAAATCCCTCTATAAATGCACCGCCCTCAGTACAGTTGAGAAGTTTTGAAGGCATTACAGCGTCTTTCATTGCAGCTGCGATACGCTCAAACTCGTCATGAAACATGACGTAATCATATTTGGAATTCACCCTGCCACCGAAATAGCCAGGTAGCGTACAAATGCTGCCACCATAGTATTCTCCAGCGACGGATTTCATGAGCTCATCGAATTCTGGGTTAACCTTAGAGTAGTTAAAGGTCTTCGTTACTTCATCGAACGCCACTGTAACCTCGCCGTCGATTGAGCCTTTTGAATATTGCTTCCCATCTGCAAATGCTAGATCTTGTCCCACTAATATTATGGGATCGCATCGCATTTGTCCAGCTAATAAAAATGCCATTGATGAGACTGAGCCACATGCGCCAAGTGGATGATTGTCATTGAAAATATCCGATATCCATCTATCTATCGGTCCATTAACATTAAATGAAATTATTTTTTTGTGATACCTTCTGTATATCTCTGGATGGCAAGAGACTCCAATCAATATGCCTTTGACTGCAGACATATCTGATCCTTCGAGCATATAGAGTAGATCGCAAGGATCTGCAATCATCACTATATCGGGTGTAATTCCCTCTCGCTGCAAAGCGGCGACCGATTGAGCGGGAGCTAATAATATAGCTTTACTCTTAATTCTATTTAGGTATTTTATATTTTTATCTAGCGAGGGTCCGGGTGATATTATTACTAATGGTATATTACTAATAGTAGAGGCAAGGTGCATGAAAGACGGCTGCTGCGCGATATGTGGTAGATTTTCCACGCCCTGGCTAAGCCACATGTTTCCGAATGCGCGAACGGTATTCCGGTTGACTAATGCACGTTCATAGGCTGTTTCAATTTTTTTTATGTAGTCGTCGTAAACTTCTTGCTTTTCTTTATCTATTTCATCTATAGGGGTAATTATTTTGTCAAAGATTATTAGTTGTCCAGGAGTCATCAAAGCGGCAAAATAATGGTTAACTTCGCCTACGGAATTCAAATAGGCTACGCCCTCAAGGCGGTTAGTCTCCTCTGTTGGTTCGGTGCAATATACTAAAGCCCTTTTTTGTCCCCGCGACATCATCGATTGAATCACCCGCTTGTCGCTGCGATCGCTAAATGCGATGATATCGTTGCGCCAGTCCCATACCATCGGTAGCGTCATATCTAGTATTCCGCCAGGTCCGTCTGGTAAGTCGAGTAGTATTTTGATTGGTCCTATTTCTCTATATCGTTGTGCCCAGGCGTGACAAAATTCAGCACTCTTGTCATATTGGGCTAACATGTTGCTAATTTGTGCTTTTTCTTTTTCTGGCCTTGTGTCAAAGTAGGCCCTATATTTCCTGTCCACTGCATGCAAATCGGATCTAAGCTGTCGTAGCTGATCTACTCCGATTCTTACAGCCGATTCATCGCCATCTGAGCCTGCTTTAAGTATTTGTGCACTTGTTTCAGACATTCTTTGAATAGTGTATTCAAGTTCTCTGGTATTTGCATCTGCTTTATTGGTAGGCATGCTGCTCTTTCAGTAGAATTTAAAATGGCTCAGCCCAACTATGTCGGGCCAAGCCATTTTTTAGATTATTCGTTAAGCGTTAGCGCTATTAACCCTTTAGCAAAGCCATCACTGACTGTGGTTGTTGATTGGCTTGTGCCAGCATTGCAGTGGCCGCCTGCTGGATAATCTGTGTCTTGGCTAGTTGGGTGGTTGCTAAAGCGTAGTCGGTATCCATGATGGTACTACGCGATTGTGTTGCGTTAGATGACACGTTCGTCAAATTGTCTGCGCCGTAGGCCATTTGGTTGATAGCCGCGCCGATACCGGCGCGCTGATTATTGATTTTTTCTAGTGCGGTGGATATTTTGTTCAAGGTAGTGGTTGCTGTGTTAAAGGTAGAAATACCAAGACCCGATAATCCATAGCCGTCGATATTCATCGGCCCGATGTCCACCGTGATGGTCTGGTCTTCGTCTTTCCCGGCTTGAACTGTGAATGTGGCATGGAGCTTGGCGGGTGGCAAGCTCCACCCTAAGGACACACCACTTGCATTAACGACATTAACCGCGACGCCTGAATATACTGTCGGGGCACTGGCGATGCTACCAGCGAACGGTGGCTCCACTAACGTTCCCGGCACAAATGCCGCGCCTGCTGGCCAATATCGTGTACCGGAAGCTATCGTTGCGCCCAAATAATCCGTTTGTGTGCCAACTGCAATGATCCCTGATACCTGTCCGGCAGCATAAGCAGTAAGTGTATTTGTTTGTTTGAGGTATCCACCACCAGCCAATAATTTCTG
>Ga0214919_10005874_pt1 | contig 17121 bp, 35 predicted proteins | sample LL1503_MetaG_FD_177994 | JGI IMG/M metagenome (GOLD analysis project Ga0214919, IMG submission 177994) | Freshwater microbial communities from Lake Lanier, Atlanta, Georgia, United States - LL-1503 | ecosystem: Environmental > Aquatic > Freshwater > Lake | place: USA: Georgia | collected...
CTTTCCAACTTGAAAGGCTAGCGTCCTGACCGATAGACGAACCGAGCATAAATGGTGGAGGATAACGGATTAGAACCGTTTGCTTCTGCTTGCAAAGCAGATGTGTTAGCCAAGTATACCAATCCCCCGAAAAATTTAACGCACTGTTGCCAATGCGTGTATTAAAGCATACTAAACTACTTAGGCTGCAATAGGAGCCATTGTTCGCAAAGTATGCTTTAATACACTACGATTTTTCATCTCACACAAGAGACTTCATCCCGTAGGCCGCCCGTTTGCCCCATGTTTAAAGTGCAGGGCCCAGTCCGCGTTACTGGAGTACTTCACACTATTCGTCAATCACAAAACAAAAACCCCAGGGTGTTTAGTCCTGGGGTCCTTTGGAGTTAGAGTGTATTTTTACTACACTACGGTCTCCTGGGACCCCTGGCTAATATAGCCCTCTGGTGTGCGATCATTAGACAGACTATTAAACGCTAACCAGCATGAGGGCATCTGCCCGAGTTTGGCTATTGTATGTTTAATGTTTCTTACTGCTGATTGCATTTTGCTTTCCAATTTTCCTTAAATTACACACGGCATTATTGCTGCGTATGTGTCTATTGTATATTTATTTAGTCCTGCTGTCAACCTCTTTTTGCTTTTTTTGTGAAAAAATTAAAAAAAGTTTAATAGCCAGTTAGGAAAGTGCTAAAGGAACCTTTCAAACCTCAACACCACATATCGGTTCTACAGTCATTATTTCCTAGCAATCCGCCGCCTTCCTGGAGTTTAATAGTCTTTATCCTCGGGCTCGATGGTGTCTCGCCGTACTTTAAGACCCTCCTGCTTCATGGGTTACAAGGACCGTTTTAATTCATCCTTGCTGTTCACCCCTAGCGGACTAGGTAACCTTTAACTCTTTCCTAACTGTCTATACGTTTATTATAACAGGATCCTAAGACCCTGTCAACTGAAAGCGTATGCCCTAACCCACTCAAATTTGGTGTCAGCCGGCACCCACTTGAACTCAGTCCGCTTACGATAGGTCTTCTCAAAGTCCATACAGACCATAACCCAACCTCTGTCAGGGCTGAAGCTTACCTTCTCAGCGGCCCGGACGATTTCAACCACCCGGCCGTCTGTCATCTTTGCTACTGTGATCATCGTCTGCTCCTTGCTGTCTATGTGTGTATTATAGCACCGTTTGAATAACCTGTCAACCTGGCGGGTCAATGGGTGCTACTATATGCTGGAATTTGTTGTATTTTTACAACAAATTACTTATTTTCAAGCCACCAGCACTTGTCGTAGTCGGTGGGCACTTGGCATGCATAGTCAGCTTGGACAGGAACATCCCGAGGGTACTCTGACCAACGATCGCCCATAAACGAGCGATTCATAGTGTAAGGCAACCAGGATGCACCTTGATGTGGCCTTGGGTCTGCTGGGTGACCTGCAACTGCTTCGTAGGGCATAGAGGTCAAGTCGACAAAAGACTGCAAGTATCTGCCAGAGATAATTTGTATGCCAGTTTCTGCTATTCCCCATTTAGGACAATAAAGTGCTTCCCAGCCATGTTTAAAATTGTTAAAATAGTTGCCTAAATTTTGACTAATAATGTATGCGTCTGCCTCAACGTGTATTACTTTTTCAAACCCGTACTTTTTTGCATAGACCGCAGCAAACATAAAAGATCTATACCAACCAGGATAAACAAAAAGATCTTGTCTGCCTAAGTTGTCAGGGAATCGATAAACAATCTTCTTACTAGTGGGCTCTACGTCTGTTAGCGCACCTTCGTTGATGATTTCGACTCCGTCCATCTCTGGTATTTCGGGGCTACCGTCATCGGGGATTAGAATAGTGTCAAACTTCAAAGGTCCCATCTCGGCGCCTTGTATCCAACGACTGTGTTTAGCTAGCCATTCGTCGGCTGTCTTGGCGTAGGCTGTGCAATGTAATAGTGTTTTCATAGTATTTTATTTAAGTTAAATTTATGCCCACCGCAATAAAAATGCAGTAAGCTGTTCATCGGTGGCAAATACAAAGGTGTCAAAACTCAAACGTTTTGCACCAGGCAACGATTCTTGACACCATTGGTGTATTGGATCCATGTCAGATTCTTTAAGTCCATATTCGTAGCCACGTGATTGCACTTCCCATGTAGCTTTTAATTTACGCCCCGGTAGCGAATGCCAAATTATTTTTGGTGGGCGATTATGCATGTCTGATATCGCATCAAGTGCATCTCTTAGTGCTTTGACTTGTTTTTTTATAGCCATCGTAGTATAAACAAAAGAGATTGATTTTCGTTGTCAAAGGTAATAGTCATGCCTTCAGGCTTTAGGTTCTGTTCGTTACACCAGGAAATTAATTCATCGTAGTGGTCATTCCAAAATTTTACGTCAGTTAACACTATCAAATTTGACCCAATTCCCAGTTCAGGTGGTACTGTTACAAACAAACTGTGTTTAAAATCTGCCATTATATCCCCCGAATTGGTCATGGGCCCCACCTTAGTAAGAACAGTAGATGATCGTTTTTGTCTTGAAATTCAAATACACCTTCGCTTAAATAGTGCCAATTTTGACCCCCACCAACACCAAACTGGGTTTGGCACCATTCTATGCAAGGTGTCCACCCCATGTATCGTGCCCTTGAGCCATCAGAAGATACAAGAGCGGGCCCAGGAGATGGGATACTAGCTACATGCCAACCATTGTAATTTTTCATTGAACGTATTTAAGTACAAAAAATGATGCGTAGGCTTCAGTGTAGAAATTAAAAACAGCATAGGGTCTGGCGCCTGGTTCAATGATACCATCGTCGTCATACCACACACGATGATAACTATAGTCAAAATCTTTGCCTAGCACCAGCCCTTGACTTTTAAGATCACGAACTAGGTCAAGAGTGCCAGCAGCATCGGTGTGTATGCGAATAGGTGTCATTGATTAGAATTGATAATCATAGTATATGGTAGTCCAACGATTGTCATTCCATCTTGAATTAACTTGTGCTGTAGAACCCGCACGCCGATCATGATAAAATAATTTTGCATCAGTTAAATTAAACATGCTATCTACCAGCCAAAAGAAACTGGTGTTAACACAATGAATTTCTTTGGCATTTTTTATTAGATCGACATAGTGCAACATGTTGGCAGTGGTTCCAATCTTTACTTCAATCAGTTTGATATTTGGTAACATGTTGGCTTGCCTGAAAGAATCTAGGTCAATGCTCATTCCATTTTTGTGATGTCCAGTCTGCTGATTCCATAGTACATATTCTGTTGCACCACCAGTTAACTGATCATATAATTCTTTTGAACCTGAAATTAGGTCAGGTAAAGTGAATTCACGATATCGCTGCGAGTACAGTATGTTAAAGTATTCGTATAGCTGTCGATCCCAATTAATTGAGGATTGAACATATCTTGGTGGTTTGTCCCTGAAGACCATTGTGGATTCAATGGGTGGAGATTCGATCCTGGTCAAGTTACGCTCTGATACAAAATCATTTTCCTGCTGCGGGCTATCAAACCCTACAACTTCTATATTTTTTTCATCAGCATATAAAGTCTGCAATGTTTCAAAATTTTCTCGCAAGCATGGTACATACATTTTTTCTGTAGTCCTGGCAATGATTTTAGCAATTGGGTAGCAAACAATTGCATCCCCCAATGACATTGCGCCACAAAAAAATAACTTATTTAATAATTTCATACTCCCCACCTTAATGTAAATAAAAACAAATCTTTTTCTTTTTCAAAATAAAAATACCGATTACATCTATGATACTCACCAAATTTGAAATTTTCAATACACCAACGATCTTTTTCAAGCCAGTTGCTGCCCTGATCAACTTTATAGTCCAGCGCCACACGCTTGACACCGTAATCAACAATCAATGTCATGACCACTTCAACAAAAACAAAGTGCGATCTTGTTCTCGACGGAACCAATACTTGCGATCACTACCCACCCAAACGGCATTTTCTTTGAGCCAGTTTGAGTCACCAAATGTTTCTGTCATCCAACCACTCATTGCCTGCCATTCTGATTCATCATAGTTGTATGGTCGAACCCAATAGGGCCATCGAGGTTGATTGTCAGCGTAACCAGTTTCAAGACGTTTCATGTTGATTTCGTTTATCCATTCGCTGGCCATGTCGGATAACCATCTATCTTCTGCCATAGCACGTTTCTTTATCATTTAGTCTGGTGTTCTTTGAGTAGTCGTTTAAACTCTGTCATGTGTGCTAACTGTATGGTGTGCAAATAAACATACAGTTTAGTATCCACAGGCCACGTTTTTACTTTTTCAACAAAGGCAGGATTGACTTGCATTTCAAGAAAATCAACATAGTCTTCCAAGGTCATTGCTTGACCTCTACAATATGATATTTGCTGTGCGGGTAGTGTTCCACTAACCACTCAACAAGTCCAGGCTCGTAGGGAAGAATAACGTCTTGGTATTTGTTAGTGATGTCGGCCCCTGCCTTAACGTTCTCGTTCATCGTGTGTCCTTGAACTGCCGTTCGGCCACCATGGTTTCAAACGTGGCCCAAAGTTGCTTGAATTTAAATTCATACACACAGGCCAAGCTGGTCATGTCTGCCACGTTGGCACCCTGAGCTTCCATCATGGGAATTTCATCGGTGATCTTCCAGCAGTCTAAAATCTGTTGTTCCAAATCAAATCTATCAGTCATCATTCAACTCCAAAATAATATTTAATATCTACGCTGGGCTGGTCCGAGCCATGGGCAATGCCAGCACATTCCTGCACAATCAACTCGGCGAACTTTTCGGCAAACTTTCCGTATGTTGAAAACTTGTCATCAACAATGTTCATCCCAGCCTGTTCAGCAAGTAGTTTAATTCGTTCGTTCATCTTTTGCTTTCTTAATGAATAGTTGCGTACCAGCAGGAAGATTCTTAAACATCATAGGCACAGTTCGTTCGTCAGATTGATCAGTATAGACTGTATGCCCGTTCCATAATTGTCTAACTTCGGGAAACTTTTCTGTTCCTATCACTCCTGCTATTTCAAATTCTTCGTTCATTCTTCAACTCCGAAATGTTCTTTAATCAGTGTGCCGCAGTCATCAGCAATATTGTGCCCTGACATACCATGCTCTAGCATTCCCCATCCATGTGTGTGGCAAACACCAGCACATTCCCGAACAATCAACTCGGCGAACTTTTGGTAATTGAAGTTAAGTCCGAATTCATTGTGTTCCCAACATTGAGGTTCAAGTAGTTTAATTCGTTCGTTCATATTACACCTCAAAGTAAAAGTCGGGTCTAAAGCCACTAGTATCTTCAAATCCAACGTATCCACGGGGATTAGCAAGAACACGAGTGTTGCCAATCATGTAATCCGACGGATCATGCATATGGCCATGTACCCAAGTTTTGATGTTAGGAAAATCTAAAATCAATTCACTTAGGTCACTGGTATATCCACCATTCATGGTTTGATCGTTCTTGTATTTGTCATTGATACTTGCATAACTAGGACCGTGGTGAGTAATGACAACAAAGGGTTTGTCACGATTCATTTCCAATACGGTTTTAAAGTATTGTTTAGTCTTAAAATGTACTCCAGCAGTATGCTCAGGTGTTAGTTTATGATACACATCTTTAGCAGGATAATGATTAGTTATAAGTTTGTAATCATTCATAAACTGCTTGAGAGTAAATGCGGTAATGCTGTCACCTTTGTTAAGGTCGGTCCATAGCGTAGCACCCATAAACATAACACCCTTGTAATTAACAACCTCGTTTTCTAGCAAGGTGACATTCTTAGGCAGGATGCTTTTTAGTTCATCATAGGTTTTATCAAATCTCGAATGGTAAAATTCATGATTGCCAAGCACCATAAACACTTGGTCGTATTTTTCACATTCCCACTTGAAGAACTCCGAGCAACGATAAAAGGTGTCTGGGGTATCTTGTATAAGTTTTGTGCTGTGGTGATGTTTTTTAATACTCTTGACTTCGGCGATATCGCCAGCCAATATGAGTACTTCGCCACCGGGTAATTCTTGGTAGCCGAATTCTAAATGTAAATCTGATACTAAACTAACTTTCATGTTATCTTAACCTTGTATGTTTCTATTCGATCACTATATAATTTATGTCCACGCTCTCTGATCAATTCTGCCGTAAATTGCGGCTGGTCTTCCCATTGCTCTCGCCAAAATTCTTCGTCCATTTCTTTGGCACAGTCAATAGCATAGATTTCGTGGTGACGGTGTGTGTTATATCTGGCTCTGAGTAATAAATTTTGAACAATACTAGTTAATGGATTTCTTACAGTATCTTCACTGGCAATCATTCTCAATAGATTTTCTTGATCATACTGTTCATACTGAGAAATGGGGATAATAGCTTCGATGCCCAATTGATCCCAAGAAAAGATAAAAGCGTTAGTAGTCATACTTTATTATAAACGAAAAAGGCTGCAAGAGCAGCCTTTTCGATCACATTTTTTTACAATTAAGCAAAAACTGTGGCGCGACTGCCACTAACATCACGAGCGCTTACGCTATAAGCACCACGACCCTCGGTGTTAGGCTTGCAGCTAACTTTAAGTCCTGCTTGACGCAACTCGGTCATACGTGCGCGAATGTTACGAATACCATAAAGGCTATTCGCTTGCTTGGCGCTGAGTGAACGTCCGGTTCCGCGGAGGTGACTCTCCAAGAATTGATTTTGTGTTGTTGATAGTGTAGTAAAAGCCATTTTATTTTTTTCCTTTAAAAAGTAGCTAATTTAATTAGCATACAGGTATTATATACGACTTTGCTGCACAATGCAACAATCAATCTTGCCGTTTACACTGCTGGTTTTTTCAAAATATGAATCATACGTGTACGCCACAACATGGCATCGTTTTCAAAATCAAACGGTGGGCTTAACTCAACATTGTAATTGTTAGCCTCAACCCATACCCAATACTCTTCAAATTCCTTATGAATTAAAATCATGTTTTCTCTCTAATTACTGTCCAACCTAGCTGATGCAGATCACCAAGAATCTCATCAGTTACCTTGCCCTCAGGAGCAAATGCTTCGCTGTCTTTTATGTACTTCTGTTGCTCAAGTGTGAGATTTGCCCATTCTTCGGGTGTTCGGCGTTCCTCGTCATCGAGCCGGGCTGGTATACCACTACAGTACCAATCCATATAGTCACCTTTGCCCTGTACATCAGCAATGATGCCACCAGCGTACCTCCAGCTGCACGACCACGTTTGATCATTTAGTATGGGCCACATTTCTAGTCGCTGGAAGACATTGTTACACAATGCAGCATAGAGATTCTGCGCATACACTTGATCACCACATACTTTTTCTACCATCCATGCACAAGACTTGATGTCTGCTTCCATGTCGTGGCTAACTTCATCGTACATATTTTATTTAAGAAGATTTACTAGTAGACTGCATTTTTACTTATTGTATAGATCATTGACTTAAATTGCAACCAAAACAAAAGGACCGAAGTCCTTTTGTTATCCGTTTATTTTACGGTATTTGCCCAGGGCTTTTGCTCGGGCAACTGCTAAACGAACAATAACATAGTCCGACAATTCATCTGATTGATCATGCACAACTTGTTTGTCTGTACCAACCAAAGCGGGTCTTCGGTAGGCAATCTGCAAGTCCGGGAAGTCATTGGTGTCGTCATTGTCGTCGTCATCTATTTCAGATGAATTACTTCTTAGCAGGCTCAGCTGTCTTTGCTGCGTCCTTAGTAGCAGGTGCTTGACTTTTAGAAGGCTTGGCATCTTCTTTCTTAACTTCTACCTTCTTCTCGTCTTTCTTTGCAGGTGCAGCCGGTGCAACAACAACGGCAGGAGTAGTAGCGGCAGGAGTAGCGGTCTTAGCAGGCTCTGTAGCGAAAGCAGATACAGCAATTAGGCCAACAATTAAAGTTACAATTGATTTCATGATAAATTTCCTTTAAGGTTAATGTACAGATTTTTGCTGTACATATATATAACGCCTTACTAAGTGGCTTCGTTGACATCAATTGCATCTTTTTTTGCAATCGACCAAGTGCCATCTTTGTTGTCAATCCAATCCAAAACGTCACCTTCTTTCCATCCCTGAAGATCTAGCATTTCCTGAGGCAAAGGCAAAACAAGATCGCCACTACCATCTTCTGCTTCTCCTACTGTAACAGTCCAAGATTTGTTTGTTGTAGTCATTTCATTTTCCTAATACGATTTATAACTGCTAGTGCTTCAACATATCCGCTTTTCTCTAATAGGGCTTCGGAGTCAACTGTAATTTGTTTCAGTGAATAAGGTTGTTTCCATTTAATAGTGTACGAGATAATTTTGTTCATTGTATTTCCTTAATTTCAATTACATTCATTACACGAAAGCTACGCCATTCATTTTTGTCTGTGCAAAACACGCTGAGAGCTTCGTGGTTGGCTTCTCGTTTAGCCCTTGCTTCTCGCACATAGGAGGTGGGCAACCGATCTGTATTTAAGGTACAAGGCATTACTCTTTTGTCTCCATCGACTTTAGTAAAGGTAACTTCGTATGTACGTGTAGCAAGAATATTACGCAACCATTTGTTTCGTTCTTCTGCGGATTTATGTTCTGGTATTTCTATTGTCATTTTGTATTCCTTTGTAATTAAATTTTTTCTCCTGGGACAAAGCCACGGAATCGCAGGAAACGTGGAAATCGTAAGCTGTAAGTTCCGTCTTGATTTTGTGTAATAGCATCTGCTCTTACTTCAACAACTTGACCAAGCACACTATCACGAACGTCCCATAGCTGAGTGCGCAGATCATCGCTAAAGCCACTGCCAACATTGACTCGTACATCTCGATCTTCGTCGTTACCGGAGCAAACAAGAGCTCCAAGTCGTCCCACATTCTTACCAGTGCCTTCTTCAACATTAGTTATCTCCAGTGACACCTCAATAAAAGGTTTTAGTTTAAGCCATGCTACGCTACGTTTACACTCGTAACCGGCCTCGGGATCTTTCAGCATGATGCCTTCGTATCCGCCAGCAATGGCCTGTTTGTTAATCTCTAGGTAACGTGCCTGGCCTGCATCGGTATCCAAGTCAACCAATTCTTGCGCTACAACTGTTATATCAGGCAAGTGAGTTTCGTGGGCAGCAAACCAAGCAGCAAGCCATTCACTGCGTAAAGTTTGTGTAGAGACACATTTACCAGCTTCAAATTGTGAAAGTGGCACAGCATCGAACAAATTCAAAACGGCATCGCTGGCCTTGGCATTGCTTTTACGATGAATTTGTTTCATCAAGTCTTGGAATGTGCCCGACATGATCTCCCCGTCAAGCACCATTGGCTCTGTGAATGTGTTAGCAACTTTTGCCAACTGTTCTTTTACGTGAGGGAAATTGACCAGCTCTTTGCCGTTACGACTAAACTGATCAACACGACCATCGGGGTACACAATAGTAAGAACCCGTACTCCATCAAGTTTAACTTCGATGATCTTTTTGCCAACAACTTTGGTTTCGTGATTGGCGCTGTCGTGTGCCAGCTGACAGCTAAACACAGGAATTGCATATTGCGGGAACTTCTTGCCCACAACTTTGTTAACAGTATTTTCACCAAAACCAGCTCGCATGTCTTTGATAAGAATACGACGATACCAGCCATTCCATTGTGCCCGAGTGGCTCGAGCCATCATGCGTAGAACGGTATCCCGTGCAAGGTTGCCGGTAAAGCTACGATTAACGAAACCAGTAATAATGAGACTAAAATTATCCCAATCCAGGCCAGGGCCATCTTTATCTTCATCTGTTTTTTCCGGTATTTGTTTTAACCCAAATGTAATCATTGGGTCTAATGCAAGTCGACATCCCTCAAAAAATTCATTGTTGCCTGCTTCGGCCTGCACATGAACAATTTGTTCTTTGTTGAGTCGACTTGCATGAAGTTCTAAATCACTAATAACTTGCCAAGGTGTGTCCATGATTGTTCCTTGTTAAACATGCAAAGGATTGCGACGGCGCAGATGTGCAAGTGCCTGTTCCTTGCTGTCAAAGCGACCACTAATGGGAGTCTGATGTGCTCCGCGCACAATGTACCAACCACCCAACAGACCGTTGTAAATGACTTTCATATTACATGCTCCAGAATTTTGGCAGCAGGCCCGAAGCCAACTGATGAGCATGCCAAACAGCACCTGGGCGGCCGTGCCAATGTTCGGTTGCAATAAATTTTGTTCGATTTGCTTCAAACAAAAATATCTGCCACTTACCGCGTTTAGTACGGTGTTTACGTATTTTGAACACGCCGTTGGGGCCGGTAACGGTGCTGGTAGCACCACGTTGTGTCACTGTAGTCATATCACATGCTCCAATAAGTTTCGCTAGCAGGTGAGCAGTAGTAAGGAGTGTTGACATCTTCTTGGAACTCAACACCGCTCATCAAGTTCTTGCGGGTAACCATTTTAGGTTTATAAGTTTGGGTGTCTACAATGTCCAGCTCGTTAATGCTCCAACCTGATTTATTGCAAAGACGAGTGCGGGTTGCTTTGGCAGCGCCAAACGTGTTGTATGCACGAGTGCGATTGGGACCGTCGGAAACAATAAGTCCAGTACCTTTAGCGATAATGTAGTAGCTCATGATAACTTCCTTTTTGCTGTTTAAGTATGTATTATACTAGATTTCGAACGTCTTGTCAACCGTTTTTTAGTGGGTGTTGAGTGCGGGTGCAAACTCGCGGATCAATTCACGCTCACGGGCGTGAGCTGGCTTACGTCCACGAACAAATTCAACAATACCGTATTCGTGCGCATCGGAACCGTAGTTACGAATTGAGCGGCACAATTCCCAATTTTTGTTCTCAGTCAATGCACGACGAACGTGCTTTTGAATGCGAACTTTAAGGGCTTGCTTTACCTTTTGACCGCAAACTGTAATACCAACATATTGTTTTTGTGTCACTGTATTAGTGATTACATAGACAACATGCTTGGTGTCTTGACGACGTTTACGGGTTGTTTTTGTGCTGTTCATGTATGTATTATAGCCGAGATCTGCCCGTTTGTCAACCGTTTTTTTTGTTGTATTTTTACAACATTTTGAAGTTTTTTTGGGCAAATCCAGCTGTTGTACAAAAACAACAGAGTAATTGGGTGTAACTCAGTGTAACGTTACACTATTATTAGTAATACTCGATTCGTCTAGCCCAAAAATCTCCAATATTTTCAGCACAGTTTCGGGCGCATTTTCGAATACATCAGTGGGCCCAAATACTGTTTTTAAATTGCCATCACTGTCAATTAAAAATCCATAATCTTCTTCTCCAATATCCAATTCTTCAATATCTATATCAGATTCTTCCATTTGGATTATCTCTTTTTCAGACTGATTTGACATAATAGGCTCCTGTTTGCTTGATATTTAATATCAATATTACTGACAATTATCGCACTAGTTAATTACTTAAACAGAATTAAACTCATTATTACAGTCTGCGCAACAAATCCCAAACAAATAGTAGATATATATAAAAAATTACGTTCAATTAAACTCTTAAAGAATAATGTAATTAACCCACTCCATACAAATAACATTAAATCTACAGGAGGTAATTGATCACTTTTATTTAATAATACCGCCAATAATGTAGGCACACTGGCTAAATGTAATAATATAATTGTAAGCAGACCTAATGTATGCGAGCTAATTTTAGCTAGATTATTTTTTAGAAAATCCCATGTCATATATGGAATTTGACTAACTACTTTAATAACTGAATTGATAGGCATGAGTTTCCTTATTGATAAAAAATATGATGTCCAACTTGTGTGATACGTTCTTTACGCCAACCCGGATTTATATAATCCGCATGATAATACATGGCTTTGGTTAAACTAGGCAATCTAAAATCTTCCAATAGAACTTTCTTAGCTACTATCATTGATTCTTCGTAGGCTTTTTTATTCATTGGCTTGAATGATGATTCTCTATCACAATACCAACTAAACTGGCAAACAACTTTTTCGTAGAATATATTTTTCTGATAAATTACCTGACATATATCGTTAGGGAATAATCCACTCTTTACTCTGTTCAATGTGACCTGTGCAACTGCTACCTTACCTTCAAATGGCTCCGAACCTGCTTCGTGATAAATGTTTTTAGCTAAACAGGCTAGTTGCTTTTCTCTTACTTGTGCTGTAATTTCTGTATTGGTAACGGGTGTTAACTGTTCGAACTTATTGTTAATAGTCCACTTTAATAGTGCTGCTGAATAAGTTAATCCAATACACATTAAAACTACAGTTATCATTGCAGATAGAAATTTTGGAAAGTCTACTACATTGATGTTTTCATTATTCATAATTCCTCCTTTTACGGTGTTACAACTAATGCGTGTCAGCTAGTGTAACAGTTGATACCACTAAAGTCAAGTAATGTGGCTAACAATTTGCAGCGGCTGCAACTTCTGCTGCGTATGCTATTGTGTCAATCTTGGTATACGATGGAATACCATAGTTGTTTAGCTTTGCAATGTTTTTACCTTCGACAATTGCAGCAGCGACGGCTTCACCATAGACATCATCGGTTATTAATCTGTTAATTAAATCGCCGTAATGCAATGACATTGGATCATCGTATACAGTATGTAACGAATCTACAAATGACATTATGATAGAAGTGTTTTCAACAATTGACTGTGTTAAATCAATGTTGAGTGTATTTAAATTTTTTCTTTCTTGAAGTAATCTATTAAAGATAGATGCAAACTTAATTTCGCCTGTTTGTATCAGTGTACTTGCTACTGCTGCTAAGTTATTATAGGCTACTGTAACATTATTCAATGCAGGCGAACTATTTAAATTATTTCTTAATACAGTTAATGCTGTGTATAATGCTTGCCCTTGCGAGTTGGAAATCAATTGGCCGTGTATATTAAGTATTGAATTTATGTCATCCTCGTAGCCATAGCCAGCAACAGCACCAAACAAATCATACATAGTTGGGTTACTAAATATGCCGCTGCCAACTCCTAAGGTTGGAATAGCATTGGCAAATAAACTGCTGGGTCCCAGGGTAGTCTGTGCATTTAATGTTGGTGTAGTTGATTGTTGTACAGCAGAAAACAAATCTTTTAATTCAGCAAAACTGTTAAACCTACCACCAATGTTGGTTAATTTTCTTGATAGTTCTGCAAATGACCCCCCGGCAGCAACTAAGGCTGCTGTGCTTAATACGTTACTGGCAGTTAACACATCGGCTAAAGATGTAATTGGTTTACTAGGTACAAAATTTGTAACCGATAGTATTGCATCTAACTCAATTCCTTTAATTGATGCTAATACATCTAGTACGTGTGCTCGATCAGAGGTTGCTAAATTTGTAACATCAATTGAATTTGCAGTAAGTATCTCGCTGATTAAAAGGAACCCTTGATTTAATAAATTTTGGCAAAGGACTCTAGGATCATCTAATGCAGCTAAATTAGTAGCATCATACATTGTGCCAAAGTTTTGAAACTGATTAGCCAATGCTTTAAATTCTGTGCTAGTAGTCCCACCTGGAACAGAAGCAAACTGACTGTTTACTCCACCAGTTACTATATCTTTATAATTATTAATTGTAAACCCAAAATTAGAATACGTGCCTGTTTGCATCTTTCCGTATGTGCCTAGCAATTCGTATGAATTTATGCACTGGGTCTGTGCTTGCGACAACAGGCTTGTTAGCCCAGTAATTCCATTTGCCAAAGTCAAATTGGCTTGTATTGCAACATCTGCAATTAAGTTATTGTAATGAAATTTGGATGTTAAATTTGCAGGTACAGTGCTGGATAATGCCGGCGGCACAATACCTGTAATACAATTGGCAATGTTATTTAATACTGCACGAACATTGGTGTTGTTAGTAGCGGCTAGTATAGCCTGGCATTGAGCTGTTAGTGCAGAAGAATTAAATCCATTGACTGCTGCTGTTAAATTTCCAGATATGCCAATGCCCCGACCTTGTAGGAGGCCTGAACTTGCAATAGCCAATACTGGCGTGTACTTTTTAGACATAATAGTATTTACCTGTTTAAAACAGGGGTAAAATGGATTACCCAGCTACTACATCGCCGCTGCCTTCGGATCTGTTGTGCCCGCAGGTATCCGGATTGCCAATGATATTAATTGGAATACCATTGGCAATAACAGATTGTAATCCGCCTGACGTTTTTGGGTTATTGTGTTCCATCCAAGGCCGGTGCCCGCTCACTGGGCTACCGTCAACTGAAATAGGTCGACCATTAACCAAGACAGAATCGACTCCTTTGGTTACTGCGCCGCCGCCACTGTCTTTATCACCTTGACGGACCACACCTGACATATTATGCTTCGCCGTTGACTACAAGATTATAGTGATCTCTCATCTTCTCATGTGTGCGGCACATAGAAATGATATGTTGATCTCTGAGTAACATATTTTCTAAATCTGGGTCTAGACCGAACATAGCTTGAATCAAGCCTATTCCTTCTGGACTGGTGATTACCAAACAGGGTTTGTTTAGTTCGTAGGTTCCGTCTTCTACGGACATTAGTTGTCCAAGAACTTCATCGCCATTAACGGTTTTAAATGAAACTATTTCACCTAGGTTGTACTTATTTTTGTTTTTTTCAATTAGCATTGATATTTTCCTTTAGTTGTTGAAAAACTGAGTTGTCTAAGGCGGCCAAGCCTGTGTAGCCACCTTCGACAAAAACTTTACCATTTAGATAAATTTGCGGAACAGTTCTGTGTCCTGCATCGACTATAAATTGTTTTGCTTCTGGATCAAGATCTACTCGAACTTCTTCAAATTCTACGCCCTTACTTTCTAACAGTGCTTTGGCTCTGGTGCAAAAAGGGCAATGGTCTTTACTGTATACTGTTAGCATATTGTTGATTAAATGTTTGGCAATTCGTCGTAATCTACAGCATCGCTCATTACACCAATAACATAATTAGTGCTCTCCGATTCTTGTAGTGCCGTTTGTTTCTTATTAATATTTATGTGCTTGTTAAACCATGGTATAGGATTTGTTCTGGGGTGGTCAGCAAGATATTTAATACCAATATCTTTTAATTTAGTAAATGCTGTGTAGTCAACAAAGTCTTTAAGAATTGCAGCGTTAAGCCCAATGACTACACCTTTCTTAAACAAATAGTCAGCCCATGCTTTTTCTTCTACGATTACTTCTAAGTAAAGTTTATAAACATCCCCTGCGCATTCTTCTGCAATAGCAACAAAGTCGTGATCGTCCTTGACTACTGTATTAATTAACCAGGCAGTCCACTCGGTGTGTAATAATTCGTCTTGAAGTATAAGACTAATAATGTTACCATTACCGATATAAATTCTATTTTCTACCATAGCCAGGCTAGTGGCAAAGCTAACCATAAAACGCAATGCTTCTAATGCATAGCTGGCATGCAATGCCATCCATATAGATTTCTTATAGGTATGTAGATCAATTTCTTCGCCTAATTCTGCACGACAATTCAGAATGTGCAAGTCCTCGTAATAGCGACCAATGTTAGCCGCCATCTCAATGATTTCTTGTGTGTCATGAATCTTATTAAATTCATCCTTAGGCACGCTATAGATATTTCTAATAATGTGGCTATATGACTTACTGTGTATGCTGGTTTCAAAGAAACTCCACGTTAACACTAACGCTTCTAGTTCTGGTAAACTACATACAGGCCCAAAGATTTGGAATGGTGCTCTACCTTGTATGCTATCCAGTGCGGTTTGTCTAAGTAGGTTACTAGTAAAGATATGTTTAATTGCATCGTTTGATTCTTTATGATCAATTTTATCTTTAGTCAGACTAATCTCTTCTGGAACCCAGAAAAAACCTCGTGCAAGTTCTTCGTACTTTTGAAGTTTATTATATTTTACTTCTTCAAACCGTTGTACAGTTACTGGTCCAGCTGGATCCAGGAACATGGTACGTTTTAAATAATTTGTTGGTTTACTAATGTTATATTGTGCGTTGGACATATTTTTCTCTATAATCTGCTACTGCCGCTTTGATTGCATCTTCCGCAAGTATTGAACAATGAATCTTAACTGGGGGGAGGGCAAGCTCGCCAGCAATTTCGATATTCTTAATCGATTCCGCTTCGGCAAGTGTCCGTCCTTTGAGCCATTCAGTAACAAGCGAACTTGACGCAATCGCGCTGCCGCAACCATATGTTTTAAATCTTGCATCTTCAATAATACCGTTTTTATTTACTTTTATCTGTAAACGCATAACATCACCGCAGGCAGGAGCACCAACCATGCCAGTACCAATGTTATCATCATCTTTTCCAAACAATCCGACATTTCGGGGATTTTCATAATGGTCTATCACTTTATCAGAATAACTCATAATACACACGCTTCGCAATTTTCTTCATCTTCAAGAAGAACGGGTTCGGTCAACAGTTTTTCAGTTGAGGCAGATAACATATATTTTGTACCTACCTTATTGATTAGACTATAATAGATAGTCTTCAAACCCCATTTGTATGCTAACATTAAATTCTTAGCAATGAGGGTGCCGGGTACTTTACCATCCTTAAAATATTCAGGATTGTAAAATGTATTTGTACTTAAACTTTGATCAATATATGCTGCTAGTACCGCTGATGTTTTTAAATAATCTACGCAATCATGTTGATCCCACATGGTTTGATAGCGATTCTTTAAACGCTTATATTCAGGTACAACTTGCACAAACGATCCTGCTTTGCTTTCTTTAACGCTAATTAATTCCATTGGCATTTCAATACCATTGGTACTATTTAACACAATACTAGAACTTTCTACTGGTGCTACTGCCATTAATGTGGCATTACGTATGCCGTATTGTTTTAAACGTGCTCTCAATGGTTCCCAATTCATACTAGGCTCAAAGCTAGTTAACTCGTCAACTCCAGGGTTACGTCGCTCCCATGGAAAGATACCTTTGCCGTAGTAGGTAAATTCACTGCGCTTGCAGGCACCGCGCTCTTGTGCTAGTTCAACACTGGCTTCGGTGAGATAGTAGGCCTGATGTTCCATCCAACGTTTAACTTCGGCTAGTGCCTCTGGTGTACCATACTTGAAACTCTTACGAGCATGCCAGTAGGCTAAGTTT
>Ga0214919_10005875_pt1 | contig 17117 bp, 12 predicted proteins | sample LL1503_MetaG_FD_177994 | JGI IMG/M metagenome (GOLD analysis project Ga0214919, IMG submission 177994) | Freshwater microbial communities from Lake Lanier, Atlanta, Georgia, United States - LL-1503 | ecosystem: Environmental > Aquatic > Freshwater > Lake | place: USA: Georgia | collected...
ATCCCAAGTGGCGTCAGCAATGGGAGTTACCCCAGGCCCCATTGGTTTTTGAAATACAGCTAAATGCTTTGTTAGAGCGTCCTGTCCCCGTGGCAAGCCCTGTGCCAAAGTTACAAGCGGTTGAAAGAGATATTGCGGTGGTGGTGAAAGAAGATACCAGTCACCAAGCGCTAATGAATTGCATCCAATCTGCACCGACACAAGGTTTGCTGCAAGAAGCGGTACTCTTTGATCTTTACCGTCCAACCAAAGAAGGCGGCAGTGTTGCCATGGATGAAAAAAGTTTGGCCGTTCGCCTGACCATACAGAGTATCGACACCACACTGACGGATACTGAGATTGAGCAAGTGGTTCAATCTGTGGTGAAACATTTATCCCAACAACTTAACGCCCGTTTGCGTACCTGAAGGAGAGAGTGGTATGGAAATTTCTTTTGAGAGTTTAGAAACACCTGCCTTGACTAAAGCGCAATTGGCTGAACTTTTGTTTGACCAAATTGGCTTGAATAAGCGTGAATCCAAGGACATGATTGACGCTTTCTTCGATTTGATCTCACAAAAATTGGTGGATGGGGAAGACGTCAAAATCTCCGGTTTCGGTAACTTTCAGATACGTACAAAGGCTGCTAGACCAGGACGCAATCCGCGTACAGGCGAATCCATTCCCATTGAGGCACGCCGCGTTGTGACTTTTCATGCCAGTCACAAACTTAAAGAGCATATTCAAGGCACTTCTGGAGAAGATGCCGAATAAAGTACACATCTCAGTTGAAGCATGCGCAGCAAATGTCCAAACAGGGGCAAAAATCGCCGCTATATAGTCCTTATTTATGAACTGAGCGGCTATATTTTCGCAATATCATGCCGATTAAGCTTAACTTGTTAGACGACTTCGTGTAACCTCTGCCTTCCCTTTTTGAATGAATTTACCCATGGAGAGTTCTCTCCCATCGATTCCAGCAAAACGCTACTTCACCATTGGTGAGGTCAGCGAGTTATGTGGTGTTAAACCGCATGTGCTTCGCTATTGGGAACAGGAATTCACACAATTACGACCCATGAAGCGTCGTGGTAACCGGCGTTATTACCAACACCATGAGGTGCTGATGATTCGCCGTATCCGCGACCTTTTGTATGAGCAAGGTTTCACCATCAGTGGTGCGCGAAACAAATTACAAGAGTTGGTGCAACAAGAGCGTGATAAAAAACGTGCTGGTGAGGTGATGTTGCAAGGTCTTGACGATTTAGAAGACAACTTATCTTTAGGCGACTCTCGCCTTGAAGACAATTGGCAACTCACCTCTGCAGACAACGATGCCAGTAATCTCCAGTTACTGCGTCGCGAATTGTTCGAAATTCGAGACTTGCTGAACTGAATCTCGCTTCAGCGAGGCTATAATTCATCTATTCGGCGTGTAGCGCAGCCTGGTAGCGCACTTGCATGGGGTGCAAGGGGTCGCGAGTTCGAATCCCGCCACGCCGACCATGATTGACAAGGGTTAGTAGCTTTTAGCTGCTAACCCTTTTGTCTTTATCAGCGTGAAGATGTGATCGTAATCATTTTCTTGTCTGCCAGGGTTTGGAGTTGTTCAGGGGAGAGGGCCCTGAGTTGGTTGATATCCATGGAGGCGACCTGTGTTTTGGTGAGTCCAGTGAGCTGATCGGGGTTGAGCAGACGTAAGACGGTGTTGAGTTGTTGTGTATTGAGTTGAGCGATTTGTTGTGGGCTGATGGACTGCAGCTGGGTGTTGCTCATGGCCACGAGTTGGGCGGGGTTGATGGCGGCAAGCTGAGCGGGGCTGAAGGTTTGCAGCTGGCTGGCGGAGAGGGCGGCGAGTTGCTGGGCGTTGATGGAGGCGATTTGGGCGTTACTCAAAGCATTGAGTTGGGTTTCACCCATGGCGGCGATGGCTTGGGGGGTAAGGACAGCAAACTGTGTTCGGGTGAGGGCCTCGATTTGGGGTTTGCTTAGCAGGCCAAACAGGCTGGGTGTCAATGCGGTGATTTGGTTGGGTGTCAGGGCTTGCAACTGCGTGGGCGAGAGGGCATCTAGCTGGGCGAAGTTCAGCACCGCGACTTGGCTCTCTTGCAGCGCTTGGAGCTGCTTGACTTGCAATGCAGCCACTTGTGCTGGACTCAAAGCCGCTACCTGCGCTTGGTTCAGCGCCAAGACTTGCTCGGGGCGCAAGGCGCTGATCTGGGCCTTGCTTAAAGCCGCTATTTGGCCCGGCACCATGGCGTTGATCTGCGCTTGGTTCAGGCTTTGCAGCTGAGGCGCTTTGAGTAAGCTGATTTGATCGGGCGTGAGCACCGACAGCTGTGCGGGGCTGAGGGTAGCGACTTGCAGCGGATTGAGGTTGGCGACCTGCTCTGGGGTCAAGGCTTGGAGCTGTGCTTTGGAGAGGGCTTGTACCTGTGCGCTCAGCAGCGAGGCGGTTTGCTGCACCGCTAGCGCCTTGATTTGCTCGGGCGAGAGCATGGCCACCACCGAGGTGCTGAGCGACTGCACTTGTGTAGGCGACAAGGCTTTGAGCTGAGCTGGGGTAAACACCGCGACTTGGCTGGGCTGCAGGTTTTGTACGAAGGGGGTGTCTAGGCTGGCCAAGACGGTGGGCGAGATGGCCGCGATTTGCTCAGGCGTCAGGCTTTGTAACTGGGACAGGCTTAAGGCGCTGATTTGCGCCTTGTTCCAAGACTTGATTTGCACATCACTGACCAAACGCAGTTGCTGGGGCGTGAGCACGGTGAGTTTGTCGGGCGTGACCTCAGCAGGTGTGAGATCGTTCAAGCGCTTTGCAATGGAGAGGTCTGCAGCGGTGATGGGTTGGGGCACCAACAAGGGGTTGTTAAACGCTTGGCGCTGCTCGGGGGTGAGCAAAGCGAGTTGATCGATCAACAAGGCCTGTTGTTGACGGGGGCTGAGCAAAGCGATTTGGTCTGCACGCAAAGCAGCAAGCTGTTTGTCACTCAAGGCGGCGAGTTGCAGGTTTTGCAGTTCGACGATTTGGCTAGCGGTCAAGGCTTTGAGCTGATCGCTTTGCAATGCGGCGATTTGGTAGGGCAGCAACACCCGCAACTGCGATTTGCTCAGTTGGGCCACAAACTCGGGGGCGAGCGAAGCGATTTGCACGGTTGAGAGCGACTGCAACTGCAAAGGGTTAAGCAAGGGCACCTCGGTCACCGTCAGCTTGGCCACTTGTTGCGGGGTCAACGCCTGCACCTGCTCGCTGGTGAGCGACTTCAAGGCCACGCGCAGTTTGTCGCTGCTGAGGGCGGCCACCTGCACGGGCAGCAGGGTCTGTACCTGCTCGGACTTCAAGCGCTGTATCTGCACCGAGGTGAGCACACTCAGCTGTGTGCTGCTAAGCGCTTGGAGTTGCTCGGTGGTGAGTTGGGTGATTTGGTTGGTGGAAAGCATGGCCATTTGGCTTTCGCTCAAGGCGGCGAGTTGCTGGGGCTTGATGCAAGTGATCTTGCTGCTGACCAAGGCTTTGAAGACGGCAGGGGGGAGGTCAGCGATTTGTTGTGCGCTGAGGGCTTTGAACTGGTTGCAACTTAGGCACTGCAACTGGCTCTTGTCCAGCGAGGTGAGTTGGGCGTTGGAGAGCGCGACCATTTGGGTGGTTGTCAAGGCTTGAAGCTGGCTCTCACGCAGCTTGCTGAGCGTTGCGGGTGTGAGAGCCGTCAGTTGTGAGGGAGTGAGCGAGGCGATTTGCGCCTCGTTCAAGGAGGTCAACTGTGCGTTGCTCAAGGCCTGGACTTGGCTGAGCTTCAAAGCCGAGACTTGTGAGGGGGTGAGGGCGTTGAGCTGGGCGGTTGAGAGGGCTTGGAGTTGCTCCGGGGTTAAGGCAGCAACATGGCTGGTGCTGAGTGAGCGCAGTTGGCTGGCACTCAGAGACTGGAACTGTGCGGGGGTGAGGTTAGCGACTTGCGCGGGGTTCAGCGTCGAGAAGTTGGTAGGGGAGATGGCTTGCAACTGCGCTGGGGTGAGCTGGGGCATTTGCGCGTTGGCGATGACGGTCAAGCCCGCCTTGGCCAAGTCAGCAGTGCGTGCCGTGTTGGCAGCGCTGGCAGGCGCAGATGTGGACAAAGCGGTGGAGGAGGCCACAGGTGTGTTGCTGGTGGACTTGTTCAGCGCATCGCTGGTGAGAACATTGAGTTGCTCAGGCGTCATCGCCGCAAACTGCTGCACCGTCAACATCCCCAATTGGCGACTGCTTAAACCCCCTAACTGCTCAGGCGTTAAACCACGAATTTGGTCGTTGGTCAATGAGGCAAATTGGGCGGGCGAGAGGCTTGCAATCATCGCGGGTGTGAGCACCGCCATTTGGGCTTGGTTCAGATTCAAAGGTGTTCGGCTGATGTCGGGGTAATTTATCGCTGCCGTGGTTTTTAGTGTGCTTGGCAGGGTGTAATTGGAAGCAAGTCCACCGTTGTTGCCATCGCTGACAGTGATGCCTGTTACGTTGACAGTTTTGCTTTTACCAATTGAGGAGGTATCGAATTGAGCTACCGCCCCTGTGGTAGTCAAGTTTTCGTTACCCACCAAACCATTCAAGACAATACTTGGTGATGCCGTATTGGTGCCGTCGTAAGTCTTGTTAGGTGCAGACAGGGTTGCGTTTAGTTCTTTGGCGTTGATAGAGGCTGCACCTGTGAGTCCGCTGACCAAGCTGTAGTTGGAGGCGAGGCCACCGTTAGCACCATCAGCCAAGGCGACAGTGTTCAAAGTTACTCTGTTGGCTGTGGCAACGTCCTTTGAGTTGAAGGTTGCAGTACCAGTGGCGGTGACGGTTTCTGTGCCGACAAGTCCACTGGTGATGCTGATGATAGGTGATGCCGTATTGGTGCCGTCATAAGTTTTGTTAGGTGCAGACAGGGTTGCGCTTAAGGCTTTGGCGTTGATAGAGGCGGAGGTGAAGATCCCTGTGGGTAGGCTGTAGTTGGAGGCCAGACCACCGTTGGTACCATCAGCCAAGGTGACCGTGTTCAAAGTCACCTTATTGGCTGTGGCAACGTCCTTGGCGTTAAAGGTGGCGGTCCCTGTGGCGGTGACGGTTTCTGTGCCGACAAGTCCACTGGTGATGCTGATGATAGGTGATGCCGTATTGGTGCCGTCGTAAGTCTTGTTAGGTGCAGACAGGGTTGCGCTTAAGGCTTTGGCGTTGATAGAGGCTGCACCCGTGAGTCCACTGGCTAAGCTGTAGTTGGAGGCGAGGCCACCGTTAGCACCATCAGCCAAGGCGACAGTGTTCAAAGTTAATCTGTTGGCTGTGGCAACGTCCTTGGAGTTGAAGGTTGCAGTACCATTGGCGGTGACGGTTTCTGTGCCGACAAGTCCACTGGTGATGCTGATAGTGGGTGTGGCAGCAGTGGTACCGTCGTAGGTCTTACTTGCAGTGACCGAAGCGCTTAAGGCTTTGGGTGTGATCGTTGCATTGACAGTTGAACCAACTACATTTAGTGAATAGTTAGGGTTGGATAAGGTTAAGTTGCTAGATGTGAAACTTCCGAAGTTACCAGTGTTTTTTGAGCTTACAAAAGCACTGCCAGATACTGTAGGCAATGTATCGCCATTGACCATGCCTGACAAAATAAATCCTGTGGTGAATGTGCTTGTGCCGTCATACACTTTACTGACGGTGATACTTAAAGGTGCGGGATTGATAATCCAGTTATTAGCAGTACCAGACAAGGCAATAACGCTACTGCCATTCAAAGAATTGTTGATGGCTCCTCCGCCGGTGTAACTTAGGCTGTATGTTCCCACCGGGGATGTGCCACTTACGGATGTTGACCAAGAGGGTGTTCCGCTCAAAGTAAATCCAGTGACTTCTGCCCCACCTGTAGGTTGGTTGAAAAGCTTGTAGCTCAGTGTCGGCGTAGAGCCATAAGTGCTGGAGTTGTTTACCAGGCGTACATAGACTGAAGTGGCACCAGCTGATAAAACAGGGAAATTGTTGTTTTGTTCATTGATGATTTTCCAGATGCTTGGATCCCAACCAGCCGATGTGAAGGTGGAAATATTCTGCATTTGGGTTGAAGAAATTCCAGTTTGTCCTGCAAATCCTCCAGATGTTATTCCAGACGTTGTAGTGTTCCAAAAGTTATTTGAAGAAGACCCGATTGCATTGCCGCTAAATCCCTTGGCTGTCCCACCAGCGACAGTTACAACGCTACTGGCATATGAATTACTGACTGAATTCCCCGTCCCATTGCTTCCTATAAATCCACCGACCAAAGTTGCATTTGGTGCTGTTACAGATCCTGTTGAATAACTGTTTGTAATTGTCGAGCTTACGCCATTGCCAATAAACCCACCGATGTCTCTTCCGCCAACAGTTGTCACAGCACCTATCGCATATGAATTAGACACAGACGCATTTGCTGCATAGCCGATCAGCCCACCAAAATCTCCTGCATAGCCCGAAACATTGACAGAACCTGTGGCGTACGAGTTGCTGATCGTTCCTCCTAGGTAACCAACCAGTCCACCCCCACCTCTGTATGTATTTCCATTACCTCCTGAATTTGTACCCGCATAAATATTTCCGTTGGCAAAAGAGTTACTGATGGTTCCTGGACTGTCGCCTGCAAGTCCTCCCAGTGCTTTTGTATTTGAACCGCTTGTTACATCTCCGGTCGCATAAGAATCTTTGATCGTTCCTGGATTTGCGCCAACCAATCCACCAATCGATTCGGTACCGCTTTGAGATGTGACGGTGGCGGTGCTGTAACTTTTTGCTATCAATCCGTAGTTGGTACCTGCCAAACTACCCAAGGCGCTAGGGGTGCCGCGTGCTTGAACACTTCCGCCTACTAATCCAAAGTTATAGACTTTGCCGCCAGCGCCAATATTATAAAAAAATCCGCTGGCTTTACCTATGCCAACCGAGCTAGGCGCATTGATGAAAATATTCGCTATGGAATGTCCTAGGCCGTGAAAGACTCCATTGAAGTTACTGTTATTGGCTATGGGGGAAAACCCATCACCGTTGTTCCAACCTGACGTTGCACTGGCGTCAATATCACTGCCTAAGGCGTAATACCCCGAAAGGTTGCCTCGCATCCCTTGCAGTGAGCCGTCTCCACTGCTGCTGGATGTCCCCAAACTGTTAATCACCGTATAGCTTTGCCCTGCGATCGACAACGTGGGATTGCTCCCCGACAAGGTAATGGACTTGCCCATTTGCAAATTGAATTCACCCGTGCCAGAAGCCGTTTGAGTAACGCCGCCTGCGGTGTGTGTGGTTTTGGGCTTGATGATCAAACCGGCGGCATTTCCTGTGGCGTATAGATTGGCATTCACGTTGACATTGTTGGACGCAGTCAATGTCAATTTGGTGCTGGCAGTCCAACTGACATCCGAATTGATATTGATATCGCCCAAACCTGATGTAGCACCCGCTGCACTTTGCAACTCCACGTCAGTGGTAGCCAAACTACTTTGCAGGGCTGCAGGCGTCATGTCACCGCCCGAACTCGCGACTGTGAAATCCACAGGGTCTACCAACCATTGACCGGTTTTGCCTTGGGCTGCCAAGGTGGTGATGCGCACCTCGTCGGCAATTTTGACTTTGCCGGCCGAGGTTTCTATGAAGCCACCGTCGCCGCCGTTGGGGGCTGACGCATCCAAAGTACCGCGGACCTCTGTTGTGCCAGAGATCATGTCGCCCAGCAGCATGATGCGACCACCCTTGTTGGCAATGGTTTGCGCTTGCACCGTGCCGGTGTTTCTGACCACGCTGCCCATCAACACACTGGCGCTGCGTGCCGTCATCACCACCAAGCCGCCGTCGGCTTTGACGACGTGTTTGTTTTCTACCAGCGCGTCCATCACGCCTTGGTCAATTTGCAATGCCGTCAGGCTTTGACCCCTGAAAACCAAGGTGGTTTTGTTACCCCCCGCCATGGCGACCGTGCCCTCGCGGGCGATGATGACGCCCTCGTTGCGAACCTGTGGGGCCAGCAAAGCGATGTAGCCGCCAAGCGCTGCTTGTAGCGAGCCTTGGTTGATAACGCTGGCAGATTGACCGTTGCCCTCGAAGGTGGATTTACCCGCCATGAAGTCGGCATTGCTGATGCCGTGTGTGGTGATCAAAAGGCCACCGACATCGACCTGTGAAGTCGCGCCAAACAACACCCCATTGGGATTGACAATGAAGACCTGACCGGGGGCGTTGATGCGCCCCATGATTTGGCTGGGGTTGTTGTCCAGCACGCGGTTGAGGGTAACGGCGGCGGGGTTGGGTTGGTTGAAATTGACCTGAGCACCAGAGCCGAGGTTAAAGCTGTTCCAGTCGATGGCAGCGCGTTGGCTGCTTTGCTGAACCGTCAGCGTGCTGCCCGAACTGTTGATGGCCGCACTGCCGCCCACTACCTTACCGCCTTGAGGCAGTTGCGTAGGCGCAAGGGTGTTTTGCGCCTGCACTGCCATGGCCAAGCAAAGCAGGCTACTTGCCATAGCGGGGGCGCTTAGATTGCGAGGGCAAGGTTTGGACATGCTTTAAAACTGCTGAATCACAGATAACCAGAAGCGGTCATTGTGCAGTGTTCCATCCAAGTCCAGTCCATTGGCTTGTGCCGCTGGGTTGGTGCCTATGCGATGGGCCCAGGTCACACGCCATTGTGCTTGACCCCAGCGATTGGGTAAGGACGAGCCTACCCACAGGCCCGCACCCTGCAAGCTATAAGCATTGATGCCCGAACCTGTGTTGAATTTCAGCTTGGTTACATGGCCGGTATCCAGAAAAGCGCTTACCTTGAGGGGATGTTGCTGCCATTCCAAGGTTTTTTGGTATTCCATTGTCAGCAGTTGGGCTGTATTGCCATTGGCTTCGGACGATGGATAGGCCCGAATGGCTTGCATACCCCCCAAGGAAAACTTTTCGCTGCCATCCAAGTTTTTGCTGGCCATTTGCATTTGGTAAGAGCCGAACAATTGGGTGGTCGGGCTCAAAGTCTGCTGGCGGTTCAGGTTCAACCGTAATTTGGTGAAACGCCCACCCGTCATGCTGGTTTTGGCATCATTGGCTTCGTTGGGAGACCCTGACAGGTTGACCAAACCACGGGAGATTTGCGCGCTCATGCCGGTTTCGCCTCCGCCCATCCACTCGTCGCTGCGGGTGCCTTGGAGGTTGGTGGTGATGGTATCCATGAAGTAATCCGAAATCACGCCCACACTGGTGTTGTTGCGGAAAAACTTACGGTCAAAAGCCACTTGCAGGCTTGCACTGGCGCTGCGAGTACGCAGCAATGGCCAGTTCATGTCCATCCCCGCGCTGTTAGCCGGGCCTTGGGGGTTGAGGGCCAGATAGTCATTGGTCACGACTTTGTAGCGGCTCACTGAGGCGTTAACACCCCAACGGCTGCCCCAGTAGCCCAAGGGTTCGCTGTAGGCCAAGCGCAAAAAATCGGTGCCATCGCTGTGCATGTATTGCATGCTGCTGATGTCTGCACGGCCCAGCGCACCGTAGCGGTTAAGTTGGGTGCTCATGCGGTTATATCCTGTAGAGACGGGCCCCGCGTTGTCCCAACCGACTTGGCCATCCCAAGGCTTGCCCTCTGCCACTTGTAACAAGGCCTCGGTTTCCCCTTCGTTGTCACCGGATTTCAAACGCATGGTGGCTTGCACCCCAGGTACTTCACCCAGCAGCAAGCTTGCGCGGTCTAATGGGTCCATGCGCACCGCTTCGCCTTTGGGTTGGGCAGTTTCTACCAGTTTCACCAAATAGTCGGATGGAAGCTTGGGGCTGTTAGGCGTTTCCAAGCTGGCACCTGCGAACTTGCCCTCGGTGATGGTGATCAGCACCTCGCCGTCGGTCAGGTCTTGGGGCAGCAAGTCAACACGCGCCAAGATACCCTCGTTTTGGTAAAGCTGGGCCACGGTGTCTGCGGCTTTTTGCAAATCGGCCAAGTCTTGCACTTGGGGAAGATTTTTTTTCAGCAATTGTTCTAAGCGCTTGCTGGAATACACCTTGTTTCCTTCAAACTTGAAAGCTTTGAAGACAAATCCGTCATTTGTCACTCCTTGCGTCGGCGCATTGGCAGGTTGCAACGGGGGCAGGTCATCGCTTTTGCTGACAGGCGCAGGCTTGGGTGGCGGTAACGGTGGGAACTTGATCCAGCCGTCATCTGCCGATGGCGCTGTGGCGGTGCTGCGGGCGGCCTTGGGCTTGTCGTTTTGCACCTTGGGCGCTGCCGGCGCTGGTCGCGGCGGAAACTGCACCCATTCATCGTTGCTGCTTGCCACCGCTTGAAGCTCTGCAGGCGCCTTACCGTTGGGGCCGTTTTGTGCTTGCGCCAGCCACGCCGCAGCACCCAGTACAGCCATAAGGCAGGACTTGAGGTGGTGCCGTTGGGACAGCAAAGTGGATGGTTTCAAACGCAGCAAAAAGACCTTTCGGGCATGGCGAAACAGCTCAGAACAGAGAATCAGGTAGTCTTGGTTTCGGCACGTCCGCTGAAAAATGAAGATCAGAGAGCTTTGAATATGAAAAAACTTCCTATATTGTTGATTTTCTTGGGTTTCGCAGCCCATGCTGAATGGCAGTTGGTGCATACCGATGCGACTGCAGCCCGTTTTTTTGTCGATAAAGACAATTTACGCATCATCAATGGTTATCGCCGTGCCTGGATCTTGAACGATCTGGGTAAACCCAATGGCCAAGGTACCGAGTCTTTTCGTTCTGTGGAAGAGTACGACTGTGATCAGCGGCAGGCGCGGGTCATGCAAATTCATGCCATGTCTGGCCCCATGGCCACAGGCAATGTGGTGGCACGTCGCAGTGGCAACGGCCAGTGGCTCAAAGCCGAGGGCGAATCGATAGATACCCGCTTGATGGACGCGGTCTGCAGCATGCCTTTGAGCGAGAACCCCGCTCAATAACCGATGGCCGCGCCATCGCTGCGTGGGTCGCTGCCGCCAAAACGGGTTTGCTGTGGGCCTTCCAAGGTGATACCGTGGGCATGACCGGCCAATTCATTGAACGGTCCCCAACGGTTGAGTACATGGCCTTTGGCCGCCAACACATCAAGGTTGGCGCTGCCCAAGCGGCTCTCCGCATGCAAGGTGTCGCGGGCTTCGCCCAGCGCAAAACGCCCTGAAAGCCAACGTGGTGCTTCCACCGCCTGCTGAATATCCAAGCCATGGTCCATCATGGCGCTGTAGGCCTGAAACTGGATTTGCGGTTGTCCATCGGCACCCATGCAGCCCATGACGCTCCACAGCTTGTTGTGGCGAAAACCGATGGATGCAATCAATGTGTGTAAAGGAATCTTTCCAGGCGCCAGCACATTCGGGTGGCCGTCTTGCAAAGAAAAATACGCGCTGCGGTTTTGCAGCAGCACGCCTGTCTCGGGGCTGACCACACCAGAGCCAAATGCGCCATACAGACTGTGAATCAGGGATACCGCTTGGCCATGTTCATCCACCACCGCTATATAAACTGTGTCGCCGCGCAAACTGCCGTAAGACGGTACTTGGTCCCAAGCCAAAGCCTTTTCACGGTTGATCAAATTGCGTCGTTGGTCCAGGTAGGCGTCGCTTAGCAATTGCGCCATGGGCATGTCAGTGAAAGCGGGGTCCCCCAACCAGCGGTCGCGGTCGTGGTAGCTGATTTGCTTGGCCTGGACCATCAGGTGTATGCGATCGGGGTCGTCAAAATCCTTTTTGTGCAACTCAAAGGGTTCAACCAGTTTGAGCATTTGCAAAACCGTAAAGCCTTGGGTAGGGGCTGGCGTTTGGTAGAGCGTCAGGTCGCGGTAACTGCCCACAATCGGTTCGCCCCATTGGGCTTGTTGGCACTTTAAATCTTCCGCTGAGAAAAAACCGCCATATTGCTCAGACAGCGCTGCCAAAGATTTACCTGTTTCGCCTTGGTAAAAACCGGCTTGCCCTTGCTCGGCCACGGCTTGCAGGGTTCTGGCTAAAGCAGGGTTTCGGCGTGTCTCGCCGGTGTGGGGCAATTGGCCATCGGGTGTGAACAGCGCAGACCAGCCTGGCTGGGTACTGCAATCGGCTTGGCTGCGATGCATCCAGCCTGCCAAACGCTGGCTAACAGGGTAGCCGTTATGGGCATAGTCCATGGCCGAGGCCAAGATGCGGGGCATGCCCAACTTGCCGTAGGCGGTGTGCGCGGCGCACCAACTGGCGACAGCCCCGGGGGTGGTCAACGTGGCTGGCCAAATGCCGCGAAACGGTACTTCGCTCAGGCCTTTGCTTTTGAAAAATGCGGGGTCGGCGCTGGCTGCAGCTCGTCCCCCGCCATTCAGGTAGCGCACTTTGCCGGTACGGGCGTCGTGGATGAGCCAAAACGCATCGCCACCCATGCCCGTCATATGCGGGTAAATCACACCTAAAACCGCAGCTGTCGCGATGGCCGCGTCAACCGCTGAGCCACCTGCGCGCAACACATCTGCGCCGGCAGCCGAGGCCAAGCTGTGGGGGGAGGTGACCATGCCGCGAGGGCTGAGGGTGGCCGGGCGGCCGGTCTGCATATCCAAAACAAGCTCCTAAAAGCTTGAGGTTAACCGAAGCCGCTTACCGCAACTGACGTTGTTGCAACCATAAACTGCCAATTGCCAGCATGATGTAACTCAAGCAAGCCAACAAATACATGACGGTGCGCTGGCGCTCGGTCTGGGCGTGTTGAACATTGGCATCTTCCAGCGCCGAGCGTGCTTGAGAGAGCAAGCCATCGTTGCTGGCGCATTGCACCGCGTAATTGCGCATATCGGGATCCGCAAGCAAGTCGTAGCTGAACGACTGGTCTTCCCACCGCAGGTCGGCGATTTTCTTTTTGTACATATTCACTTTGGTGATTTCTTCGCGCACGATCATGCCGTTGGGGTAACCCTGCAATACCGCGTAATCCACCATGGCTTGGGCTTCGTTCAGCTTGAGTTTGAGTTGGTCGATCTCCGCTTGCAGCCTGTTGCGACCGTTGAGGTTGTAGGCGCTCAGTTGCTGCTGCAAAGCTTGCACACTTTCATCAGCCAAATTGCATTGGCGGGCATTGAGCTGTTGCCACAAAGTCCGTTCTTCAATGCTGTGTTCAATGTCCAAGCGCTCTCGATCGCTTTGGGCGTTTTGGGGCATGGCCCACAAAGTGACCATGGTGATGGCAACCACAAAGGCCACTTGCAACATCAGCCACATGGTCCAAGGGTTGAGGTGAAAGTGGGATACGCCGACATTGGCAGAGTGGACATGGGTATTCATCGGATTTATCTCACCAAAATAGAAGCGGTTATTTGGACAAAAGGCTGTAGCGCGCTGTTGGGTGCATGGCCAAAACTGGGGACATCGCCCGTGTGCAAGGGGCTTATCGTCAGGGAAACGGGTGTGTTTGAGGCATATCGGGGTACCTCGTTGTTGTCCGTCACAGGGGCATTGCCAGCCAATGCTGACGCCACATAGGCTTTGCAAGGGGCCGATTCGGGGGCGTTGGCGGCACAGTAACGCCAATGTTCGGCGTGTGCCAAGGGATTTAAGGCCGTCAAAACGACCAACAACATCAGGTTTTTCAGCATGTTTTCCCCTTTTGCCACCACAGAGCGGCGGTTAAAGCCAACGAAATATTGACACCGCTCAAAAATAAGCAAGTTCCACGCCGTGACTGTTTTGCATCAAAACGGCCAATTAAATCAACAAAATTGACTTCTTTGGGATACGATCATGCGAGTTTTTAGTTAAGGGATTGGGCCCAATGGCGACCAAAGTTTGCAGCAAATGTGGCGTGGCCTCAGAAGAAGCCAAACCGTTGAAATGTGCCAAATGTGGCTCTCGTGATTTTCATGAGAGCGCTGGTTCGGCTTTTGGCAAAAAGTCGACCCCTGCTGAGGCTGTTGCTGAAACGCCAGAAGCCCCACCGCCCAAGCCAGCTGAGGCACAAACACTGTTTGACAAATACGGCGGAATCCCTACTATTGCAAAAATTGTTAAAGCCTTTCACCATGAAATCATGGCACGTCACCACTTGGCGGCTTATTTCGAGGGCGTTGACTTAGAGCATTTGGCTGAGCACACGGTGAAATACGTGGCGTTCGTGATGGGCAAACCCGCGGAGTTTTATACCGGACGGGATATGTACACCGCGCATGCCAAGTACCACATCCATGGCATGCACTTCGATGAAGTCGCCGATGTGCTGAAAGATGTGTTGACAGCGGCGGGGATGGCCAAACCGGACATCGCACTCGTCATGTTGCGGGTTGAAAGCCTGCGGGAGATGATCATTGCCTAATCAGACCTCACAACCCGAACATTTCCAAGCTTTGGCAACGCTGTATTTGTCTTATGGTTCCCAAAGCTTAAGCCCCGGCACTTACCAGCGCCGTCGCACAGATTTTCAAAAGCATTTGCTGCCATTTTTTGGCAACACACCGCTTTACGACATCACCGCTATGCGCATTCGCAAATTCACTTATGCGCTGGAGGCGCAAGGCGTATCAGCCAAGCAATGCCAGCAATTGGTGGCCAGTTTACGGGCCTGTTTAAAGTACGCGGTGCGCATGTCTTGGTTGAGTGTGCTGCCATGGCCCAAGCACAAAGTGGTGGAGAACATGGCCCTCACCTTAGAGATGCCTATCCTCAGCGCCACGGAGTTCAAAGGTCTTTATGCAGACTTATTGGGCGATATGCAGCACGGCGGCCAAGGTCTTGGCGCCCAGTGACGGGCTTTAAGGACTTTTCAGCAGTCCTTGCAAAATCACAAATTTTGCAGAGAAAGGCGCCTTGGCACTGCCAACAGCCAAAGGCTTATCGTCTGCGCTCAAGGCAGTCACACTGAACTGGTATTCGTGGCCCAACGTGGTGAAGTTTTCGGGGCAGGGCCCTTTATAAGCCTTCAGGCCGCCGGATGCGATGGTGAAACTGTTTCCAAAAGGTTCGCTTAGGCTGATATCGCCACCCCCATGGTCGTTGTCTTTCTGGTCTAAATCCGTCATCTTGACCCGCAATGTCGTGGTGCCAGAGGGAATGTCCTTTAGGCGGATTTCCGGAGAAACGGGAGAGCAGCGGTGGCTGATGTTCCACGCAAAATCCACATCCAGTCGCGATTGGGCATAAGCCCCTGTTGCGCACAGCAAGACCGCGTACAGCCAGCTTTTTTTCATGCAGTTCTCCATCATTCTTTCAGGTGTATTTAATCGGGGTCAGACCCCTATTATTTAATCGGGATCTGACCCCGATTATTTTGCGCTAAGTCAAAGAGGGGCTTGTAAACTCTGCACAACAACTATTTTCAGTGAAGACAACACCCATGCGAAGTGATATTGAAATCGCCCAAGCTGCTCACCTGCAGCGCATACCTGAGTTGGTCAAGCAGCATATGCACATTGATGATGACCATTTGTACGCCTATGGTCACCACAAAGCCAAACTGTCGCTGAAGCACATCGCTGGGTTGCCATCCAAAAATGACAGCAAGCTTATTTTGGTGACCGCCATCTCACCCACACCGGCAGGCGAGGGCAAAACCACCACCACGGTAGGACTGGGTGACGCATTGTGCAAGATTGGCAAAAAGAGTTTGATTTGCTTGCGTGAGCCTTCTTTGGGCCCTGTATTTGGCATGAAGGGCGGTGCCACCGGTGGAGGCATGGCTCAGGTCGTTCCCATGGAAGACATCAACCTGCATTTCACTGGCGACTTTGGTGCGATTGCTTTGGCGCACAACCTGTTGTCGGCCATGCTTGATAACCATATTCATCACGGCAATACCTTGAAAATAGACAACCGTCGCATTGTGTGGAAGCGGGTGATGGACATGAACGACCGCGCTTTGCGACAAATGGTGGTCGGCTTGGGCGGGACCGCCAACAGCGTGCCACGCGAAGACGGTTTTGACATCGTGGTGGCGTCTGAAGTGATGGCCATTTTTTGTTTGGCTACCAGCTTGGCTGACCTCAAAACCCGTTTGGGACGCATCGTGGTGGCATACAACACCGAAGGTTCTCCCATTCTTGCAAGTGACTTGCAAGCCCATGGCGCGATGGCGGCTTTGCTCAAAGATGCCTTGGCACCCAATATCGCGCAAACCTTGGAAAACAACTTGGCTTTTATTCACGGCGGCCCGTTTGCCAACATCGCTCACGGTTGCAACTCGGTGATTGCCACCGCTACGGCCATGAAACTTGCCGACTATGTGGTCACCGAGGCCGGTTTTGGTGCCGACTTAGGCGCTGAAAAATTCATCGATATCAAATGCCGCAAAGCCGATTTGAAACCTTCGGCGGTGGTGTTGGTGGCGACCGTTCGCGCTTTGAAATACCACGGTGGCGTGGGTGTGAAAGAACTGGGCACCGAAAACCTAGATGCCTTGAAAAAAGGCATGGTCAACCTTGAGCGTCACTTGGCCAATATCAAAAACCACTATGGCTTGCCTTGTGTCGTGGCGATCAACCACCGCACCGAAGACACGCCTGCTGAAGTCGCTTTGCTGGAGAAAGCCTGTGCTGCCTATGGCGCACAGGTGGTGGTGGCCAAGCACTGGGCCGAGGGCGGGGCGGGTGCCGTGGACTTGGCCAACGCTGTGGTGGCTTTGTGCGAACAGCCCAACCATTTTCAATTTGTCTACCCCGAAACCGCTACGCTATGGGAAAAGGCGCAAACGGTCGCACAAAAAATTTACGGCGCACAAGGCATTTCTGCTGACGCCAAAATTCGTGCACACATCGATAAACTGCAAGAGCAAGGCTATGGCCACTACCCCATTTGCATTGCCAAAACCCAGTACTCGTTTTCCACCGACCCCAAACTCTTGGGTGCGCCCTCGGGCCACACCATGAACATCCGCGAAGTGCGATTGGCTGCAGGCGCCGAGTTCATCGTCATGGTGTGTGGGGACGTGATGACCATGCCGGGTTTGCCCAAAGTTCCCTCAGCCCACGCCATTGATGTGGATGCGCAAGGCAACATCGTGGGTTTGTTCTAATCTGTTGGTTATTTCACTGAAGGCTTGTTATGCATAAATTGACATGGGTGTTTTCTTCGGTGGCCGTTGCGGCGGTGTGCAGCTTAGCGCTGCTAGTAGGCACTTCAGCAGACGCCGCCAGCGACGACCAAGTTTTGTTGGACCGCGCCAAAGCCTTGTTCAAGCCCTTGCCGGACAGCGC
>Ga0214919_10005876_pt1 | contig 17117 bp, 15 predicted proteins | sample LL1503_MetaG_FD_177994 | JGI IMG/M metagenome (GOLD analysis project Ga0214919, IMG submission 177994) | Freshwater microbial communities from Lake Lanier, Atlanta, Georgia, United States - LL-1503 | ecosystem: Environmental > Aquatic > Freshwater > Lake | place: USA: Georgia | collected...
CCACTTCAAGGCGGACTTGCCGCCCCCTACTCGCCCGTGTTCCGTCATAGTCGGCTGAGTCTACGCCCCCATATAGATAGTGTCAAGGAAAAACTAACGTGTTGACCCGGACTTAATGAACTCGTCATTCATTCTGTTTCCTTCCCGAAGCGTCCTGAGGCCTGTCCCGAGGCGCGTCCTCACCACCACTCGCGGGGCTTCCCCCCGTCCCCGGCAACTCGGCCGGCAACTCGGCCAGCAACTCGGCCAGGAGGCTCTCCTGCTCCCGACGCTCCTGCTCCGCATCCGCACGCCGCAATCGCGCCATCCGCTCCCGATCCCGCACCCGGCGCTGCCACCAGAGCGGCCCCAAGAGCAACAACAGAACAACTGACCCCAGCGTGGCATCGGTCAGCATGGCGAGCGCCCCATAGCGCACCCGCGTCCGCGATCGCCACCGCGCTTCCAGCGCCTCTGATGTTTCCCCGTACGCCCGACGTAATCCTCGGTCGAACGAGCCGGTCTCCTTCCAATACCCGAAAAATAGCGACAAACCCCGCTCGGGGTCGCCTCGGGCGATTTCCTCGACCGCCCGAACCGACAGCGCATAGGCCGCGCGCGCTCTTCCCTCCCCATCTACGAACAACTCGTCCAACTCGCTCAGACGGGGGAGGCCCCGAAGAGCCAACGCCAAATTGACGGGAAGAATCCCGTCCCCCTGCTCCTCCCCGGCCACCAGTGTCGCGTACCCCTCGTCGAACCACCGTGGCGGGAGGTCCCCGAGCAGCTCATGGAGGGCGAGATGGGCCAATTCGTGCCGCAGCACGCGCACAGGGTCCCCTGCCGTGGACGGGGCCAACCGCCCCTGCATGACAATCCGCCCAAGCCCCGGATATGCCAGCGCGGCCCCCCATTCCGGGGCGCCGGTACCGTTCCAGCTCCGGAACGTCCGAGTATCCGGCGCCAGAAAAATCTGCACCCGTTGGCGCGGCCGCGGCAGCCCGGGAAACGAATCCTGCGCCACGGCGGCCATCAGGAGCGACTCGGCGAGCGTTGCATCGCCCGGCGTCGCGACCACCGAGACGCGGCCGCGCTCGCGAACCTCGTACCCGGTGAGGCTCGCCGGGCCCTGCGCAGCCGCCACCGAGGGGGCGACCGTTCCCAACAGGCCGGCCCAGAGCACACCGACGGCAACCACCCGGGCAATCAGGCGCGTACGGGCTCCCCGCCGTCGGCGACCACCTGCAACAGCTCGGCGCACCGCGTGCCCCACGGATTTAATTTGTTGGTCGTGAACCCGCGCGACCACGCCTCCGTGGCCTGCTCGCGCTGCGCATTCAGCCAGTAGGCCCAGCCGAGTTGGTAGTAGGCCTCAATCAGATTGGGCCCGAGGAGCAGCGAACGCAGAAAAAAAGTCTCCGCCTCCGCAAACTGCGCGCACTCCAAGTAGACCAACCCGATATAAAAATGCGCGTACAACGACGCCTTCTTATCGCTGTCGAGCCGGATCACCGTGGACAGATGCTCCATCGCCTCGGCGAACGCGCGGCGCTTGAGACAGATGTAGCCGACATTCACGCGCGCCAGCGCATTCTCCGGCTCCCGCGTCAACACCCGCTCGAAGTGCGCCAACGCCGGCTCGAATTTCTCCTGCAGCATTTGCGCCCATCCGAGCAAGGACTCGCTCGTTGGATCGTCGGGCGAGAGTTCCAACGCACGGAGCAACGACGCTTCGGCTGCCTCGAAATCCCCGAGCGACAGTTGACTCCATCCCTTCTCTGCAAAGGTCGATGCGCCAAGGTGATCGGCCTGAGTAACCGGCTGTGCCACACTGAACCGCGGCGCATGCGACGTCGTCGCGGCCACCTGTTGTGCCTTCCACTTCTCGACGAGCCGCCTGATGTCGCTCTTGAGCAGCGTACGCTCCGCGAGTTCCTGCTCGACCTGGCGGAAGAGCTGTGCGATCTCCAGCTTGACGGCCGGCCGCTCGCCCTCGCTCAGCCCGGCATCGAGGCGCTGTTCGAGAGCACTGCAGCGGGCCTGAAGCGCCGAAAGGGGTTCGTCAGCCATGGGTGGGATTGTTGGACAGCGCCGCGAGATGCGCAGTCGCCGATGGATTTCCGGGATCGAGCATCAGGGTACGTTCCCAGCAGCGCTGGGCATCGGCGAGCTGATGCCGCGCGGCGGCAATCTCGCCCAGTTTGATCCAGACATCGGGACCGAGCGTCTCATCGATCGTCACGGCGCGCTGGTAGGCGCGATGCGCGTCGTCGAGTGCCCCGAGGCGAAACTGCTCATCCCCGATATTCTTGGAGAGCTGCGCGATTCCCGGATCGATTTTGGCGCCGGCGCTGGCCTGCGCTAAGGCGTCGGCATACGCGCCCGTGCGCTCGTGCGCGACGGACAGATTGTTGTGGAGCCGCGCCGCACGCGGGTGCGCCGCCACGCCTTCGCGTAACGTCGAGACCGCCGCCGATGCGCGCCCCGCAAGCGCCGCGACGAGCCCCGCGTAGTGAAACCACACGGCGGGGACGGTGCCCTGCCCATAGGCCAGTCGAGCCTCCTCACAATGCGTCGACGCGGCGGCCAGATCTCCCTCACGGAGCGCGATGACGCCGAAGGACAACAGCAGACGCGGATCGCCCGCGCCCCCAAGCGCGGCAGCCTCGACCAACGCCTCGCGCGCCTGCGCGAGCTGCCCCAACCGCTCGTACGCAAGCGCGAGGTGATGGAACACCTGCCACGCGACAGGGCGTGTGCGAGAGGCGTCCTCGAAGTGCGCCGCAGCCGCGGTCCAACGACCGGCCCGAAGCTGCAGCAAGCCCAAGTAGCTGCGGGCACGCGGATCGCGCGGGCGCTGGTCGAGCACGCGACGGAACTCCTCTTCCGCGTCGCCGTACATCCCCGCACGGTACAGCGCGGCCCCAAGCGCGACCTGCTCCTCCGCGAGCGAATCCACGACGCGCACGACACTTTCGAGACGCTTTGGCACCGCCGTGAGATAGCCAGCCATCGCGAGCCCATACAGCGCCTTCCCAACCTCGAACTCGCCAATCCCGCACTCCTCGGCGAGCGCCGAAACGTCGCGACGCCCGTCGATGATTGGCAGCAGCCGTTCCTGCTCGCGGGAGAGCTCCGGCGACATCAACTCAACCTTGCGGTGATCCAGCTGAAACACGACACCGAATGATGGGATTTTTTTCTCAATCAGCGACCATTCGTCCACGCGACGTGCGCCCTCGAGCAGCATAGACTCTGCGTGCATTGCCACGAGGAACGCGTGCTCCTGCGGCATGACGTCCGGCTCGAAATTGAAGGTGCCGGTGGTCCAGCTGAAGAGAAAGAACACGATCTGCTCAATCTGCCCGCGCACGGCGCTCTCGAGATCCTCCGCGGAAATCGCGCCCATCGCCACCAGCACTTCGCCCAACTTTTGGCCACGACGCGCGCCCTGCGCGTCGAGTGCCCGTTGCAGTTCCTCGGCGCTGATAACCCCACTCCGCACGAGGACGTCCCCCAGTCGGTCGCGGCGATTCGCGAGCGCGGCATAGGAGATCCGTCCGTGTTCAAAGTAGATCGCACCCACGTTTTCGCGATCCGTAACCGACAAGCAGCCGGTTTTCTGTCCCATCGCGAGGAGCTGGAGCACGTCGGCCAAGCTTGCTTCGCGCAAACTACCTTTGATCGCCATTAGTCGAGATCCTCGACGAGACGCGCCGACATCTCCGGCCAGTCCCACACGATCTTCTCGGGGTCGGCAAACACGAGCAAGTCCTCGAACCCTTCGCTCGCACGCTCCAGATGCTCGGTGCGTCGCGTCGGCTCCACCATCACTTGGAAACGCTGCGTGGTGACCAAGCGTCGCACGTAGCCAAAGAGTTGGCGCACGTCGGTGACCGCGAAGCGTGCAATCTCGTCCATGGCCGCGTCAGTCAGCGTGGCGCCGTACTCGATCGCCGCGGCGCGCACGAGCGCGGCGCGCAGTTGGAGATCCGGTGGGTCCATGGCCACCTCCACGCCCGCCGCGAGCCGACTCAGGACCGAGGCCCCAAGCCCCGTGAGCTGCTCGACCGGCCGATCCGCGGTGAGCACAATCTGCGATAACTCCCCCGCGTCGAGCACGCGCGCGAGCAGCCGATTCGCGGCAGACTTGCCCTCAATGAGCGACAGGTCGTCGAGCGTGATCAAGAACGCACGCTGTGCCTGCTGCAGCAGATCGGCACGCCCCGCGGGAGACGCCGCGATGGCCTCGAGCGTCAGCGGATCGAGCACCAGATGCGGGCGCCCGGGAAAGCGCCCCGCCACGAAGTGACGGAGCGCCCGCAGGAGATGCGTCTTCCCTGTTCCGATGCTGCCGGTGATGACCAACGGGCTATCGGATCGCCCCACATGCTCCGCAACCGAGGTGACCGCCAGCACGGCAGCGCGGTTGCCCGCGCCGACGACAAAGGTCTCGAAGCGAAGACGCTCCTCAGCCTTCGACGGCATAGAAGCCAAGGAAATCGAGCGGATCGACCACCGTCTCCAGCTCCGGCATCCCACTCACCGCAACCAGCGAGGTCCGAAGATCCATCGGCAGCACCGATCGGAAGTCGAGCAACTCGCCGCTCACCGGATGCTTGAGTACCAACCACGCCGCATGGAGAAAGTGACGCTTTGGCGGAAGCGCAACAATACGGCGCGCGCCACCACCGCCGTAGGTGTCATCACCAACCACCGGATGCCCCACCGACGCGAGATGCACGCGAATCTGATGCGTGCGCCCCGTGTGCAGATGCGCACGCAAGAGCTCCACCGAGTCAAAGCGCGCGAGCTTCACAAAATCGGTCTTCGCCGGACGCCCGTTCACCAGCACCGCCATCTTCTTCCGGTCGTTCGGGTCGCGGCCAATGGCTTTGTCGACCGTCAGCGTCGGCGCATCGATGTGTCCCCACGACAGCACGGCATAGCGCCGCGAGACCCGACGCTCCGCCATCGCCTTGCTCAACACGCGATGCGCCACCTCGGACTTGGCCACCACAATCAGCCCAGAGGTGTCCTTGTCGAGGCGATGCACGAGTCCCGCACGATCCTCATCGCCCGAATCAGCCAACGCCTGCCCACGCCCCTTGAGCGCGTTCACCAGCGTGCCGCTCCAATGACCGGGCGCGGGGTGCACCACCATACCGGCCGCCTTGTCGACGACCATCATGTGATCGTCTTCGTAGACGACGGTGATCTCGATGTCTTCGGCCAGCACCGGATGCGCCGCCGGCTCCGGCGACGTCACCGAAATGGCGCTCCCCGCCTCGGCGCGGAACGAGGCTTTTTCCGCCGCGCCATTGACCGTCACCGCACCATTGGCAATCAGCGTCGCACTCTGCGTGCGGGACATATCGAGACGACGTGCCACGAGCACATCCAGTCGCTCGTCGTCCCCGTCCTCAACTGTGAATCGCTGCGTCCGTTCCATGGGCTCCCTCGGCAATTGCCTCGAGCGCTGCTAGCGCCGGGAGGTCAGCCGCCGACGAGGGCACAGACTGCGCCGCTTCGCTCCGGTCCCGCATATCTTCTTGCCACAACACGATCGCCAGCAACACCGCCCCGCAGGTCACGGCAATATCCGCCACGTTGAACGTGGGCCACCGTGCACTACCAATCCCGACGTCGATAAAATCGACGACGCCACGGGACGACTTCAGTCGGTCCAGCAAATTCCCGACGGCACCACCACAGACAAGCGCCACCGCAACCGTCCGCAGCCAATCGCCCGCACGAGACGCGCGATGCAGCTGCCAGAGCACGACGAGCGCGATGACCGTGAGCACCATAAAAATCCCACGCGACCACGGCCCAAGATGCAGGCCAAAGGCCGCGCCCGGATTGTACACCAGCGTCAACCGCAAGGTCTCGCCGATCACCCGGCGCGGCAGATATACGGGCGACAGGGCGTCAACAGCCACAACCTTCGTGAACGCGTCGGCGAGCACCACCACCGCCCCGATCGTCCAGAACGCTCGGCCTTGCGCCTCCGTCGGCTCACTTCTTTGCATCTTCCTCCCGCTGCTTGCAATCAATACAGAACCGCGCATGCGGCAGCGCATCTAGACGATCGAAATGAATCTCGCCCTTGCACTGATGGCACATGCCGTACGTGTCGGGCGACCGATACAACCGCCGAAGCGCCTGATCAATGTGCCAGAGGAACCGCCCTTCCTGGCTCGCGAAGAGCGCCGCTTTTTCACGCTCCATCGCATCCGTGCCCTGATCGGCCATGTGGAAGGAGTAGGACGACAGATCGCCGTCGGCCCCCTGTGGCGACGAGCCAAACGTTTCGTCGTAGTGACCGAGTTCCTTCACGACGCGACGGCGCTCTTCGAGCAATCGCTTCTCGAAGTAGGCAATCTGCTTCTTTCCCATGGGCTTAAACTTCTTCTCGCCGGTCGTGGGGCCAGTACCAGGCATCGTCAGCGGTCCTTGGTGAGAGCGATGTGTGCCGTGATACCGTCGAGATCGACAGCCACGGCGCTAGGAGCTACCTCGGTCGTGTCCTTCGTGACGAGCGAATCGGCGAGCACTTCGCCCGCAATCCACTCACGATGCGCGTCGACCGCGTCGCGCACTTCCTCTGGCCCGCTAATCTCGAGCCGAATCCGATCACTGACATGCAGCCCAGTTTCCTTGCGCATGCGCTGCACACGACTCACGACCTCGCGCGCGAGTCCCTCCCGGCGCAACTCCGGCGAGATCGCCGGATCAAGCGCGGCGAACCGCGTGCCATCCTCTTGTACCACCAAGGCGCCGCTCGCACGCCGCTGAATGCTGACTTCGTCGGCGAGGAGGTCGTGGTCCGTCCCATCCACACTGATGACGACCGGGGTCCCATGCTCAAAGGCACGCAACGTCTCGCTGTCGAGCGCGGCAACCGCAGCAGCCGCACGCGGGGTCTCCTTCCCCCACCGCTTGCCGAGCGTGCGGAAGTTGGGCTTGGCCTCGAGCGACACGAGCGAATCAGCACTGGTGGCGAACTCGATCTTCTTCAGGTTGAGCTCGAGCATCAGCAGCGGCGCTAATCCGCTGACATACGCGGTGGCGTCGGCCGACAGTCGTCCCGTGACGCAGATCATGGCACCGAGCGGTTGACGCACTTTCACACTGGCAGACTCACGCGCGGCACGACCGAGCGTCGCCAGGGCGCGGATCTCCACCATGGCGGCCTCAAGCTCCGGATTCACGGCGAACGGCGTTGCCCGTGCGTACGGCGCAAGATGCACCGACGTGCCCGTGAGCTCGCGGTGCATCCAATCCGGGAGGAACGGCGCCAGCGGCGCGAGCACGCGACACACCACGACCAAGCATTCCTGCAAGGTCGCAAAGGCCGCGCGATTGTCCGGCGCCGACACGTCGTAAAAGCGATCGCGCGAAAGCCGCACGTACCACTTGGACAAATCTTCGTCCACAAACTCCATCACGACGCGCGCGGCACTCGTGGCATCAAATGCCTCGAGGAGTCGGTTCGCCTCGGCCTCAGTCGCAGTGAGTCGCGACAGAATCCATTGATCCAGCAACGCCCGCTGCTCCGGCAGCGGATCCTGCGCACTCGGCGTCCATCCAAAATTCGCGAGCTCGGCGAAGAACTTGTACACGTTCTTCAGCGTGAGCAGGAAACGACCCGCGGTATCGCGGATCACCGCCTCGTCAAAGCTGCGCGGCTTCCAGATCTGGCTTGCGCTCACCAAGAACAAGCGCACGGCGTCGGCACCGTGGCGCTCAAGCACCGCGGCAGGAGCCACCGTGTTCCCACGCGACTTGGACATTTTCTGCCCTGCCGCGTCGAGTACGAGATCGTTGACGACCACGTTCTTGTAGGGCGCCGTGGCGTTCGCTTCGGCACCGGGATGCAGATCGTCGCCGAGCCCGGTGGCGATCGCGAGGAGCGAGTAGAACCACCCGCGCGTCTGGTCCACTCCCTCGGCGATGAAGTCGCCAGGATAGTTCGCGCGGAACTTCTCGGCGTTTTCAAACGGATAATGCCACTGGGCAAATGGCATCGACCCCGAGTCAAACCAGGTGTCGATGACTTCCGGCACGCGACGCATGGTGCCGGTGCCCGAGGGCGCCGGCCAGGTGTAGGCGTCGATATACGGCTTATGCGGATCGAAATCTGCGGGGAGTTCACGCCCAGAGAACGCCGCGAGGTCGGCGTAGCTGCCGACCACCTGCCGCTCGGTGGGATCCGCGTCGTTGACCCACACTGGGAGCGGTGTGCCCCAATAGCGGTCGCGCGAAATTGCCCAATCGATGTTGTTCTCCAGCCACTGCCCAAAACGTCCAGCCCCGACTTCGGGCGGATTCCAGTTGACGGCGTTGTTGGCCGCCATCATCCGATCCTTGAACGCCGTCGTCTTGATAAACCAGGATGTCCGCGCGTAGTACAGCAGCGGCGTCCGGCAGCGCCAGCAGTGCGGATACGGGTGCATGAGCGTTCCCGCCTTCCACAGCACGTCGCGCTTCTTGAGTTCTTCAATGATCAGGGGATCAGCCTTCTTCACGAAGAGCCCACCCACCACTGGCATGTCCGCGGGGAACTCGCCGCGCGCATTCACGGGCTGGAGGAAGCTCAGCCCATGACGCTGCCCTGCGGCGTAGTCGTCGGCGCCAAAGGCCGGCGACATATGCACCACACCAGATCCATCATCGGCCGACACGAAATCTTCGGCCACGATGATCTGGTTGTTGCCTTCCGGATATGCCGCCCAATCGAGCGGACGCGTATACCGTTGCCCCGCGAGCGAGCGCCCCGTGTGCGTCGCGAGCAACTCCCAGCGCTCTTCCCAGCCCTGCCCCAGCACGGCGCCCGCGCGCGACTCCGCGAGCACCAGCGACCAATCGTCACGCCCGTTCTTGCGAACCTCGACGTAGTTGAGGTCTGGGTTCACGGCGAGGGCGGCATTCGACACGAGCGTCCACGGCGTCGTGGTCCACACCACAATGCGACGACGCTTGACCCGTCCATCGCCGGCATCGGCGAGGTCGAGGGCGAGATACACCGAGGGATCTTCGACGTCCTCGTATCCCTGCGCCACTTCGTGGCTCGAGAGTGCGGTGCCGCAGCGTGGGCAATACGGAAGGATCTTATGCCCTTGAAAGAGCAGCTCCTTTTTGTAGAGCGTCGCCAAGGCCCACCACACCGACTCGACATAGTCGTTGGTGTACGTGACGTACGGATGCTCGTAGTCGAGCCAGTAGCCAATACGACCACTGATCTGCTCCCACTCCTGCCGATACGTCCAGACGCTCTCGCGGCAGCGCGCATTGAAGTTCTCGATCCCGAACTTCTCGATATCCTGCTTGCCGCTAATGCCCAGCGCCTTCTCGACTTCGATCTCGACGGGCAGCCCGTGCGTGTCCCACCCGGCTTTGCGACTCACGGCGTGGCCGGTCATCGAACGATGGCGGCAGAACAAATCCTTGAGCGTGCGCGAAAACACATGGTGGATCCCAGGACGGCCGTTCGCCGTCGGGGGACCTTCCAAGAATACCCAGCGCGGCTTGTCGGCCTGCTGCGCAAGCGTCTGTTCGAACAGACGCTCCTCGCGCCACCGTTCGAGGAGGGCTTCCTCCATCTCGCGGGCGGGCTGCTCTGGGGGCAAGACGGAATAGTGCGGCTGCTTGTCGGTCACGCGGGGAGCTTCTCCAGCACGCCCGTCACGAGCGTGGTCAGTACGGGTTCGGCTTTGGCAGCCACGGCGAGAATATGTTCGAGCGTGGCCGGTACGAGCGCGTCAGGCAGACATTGGTCCGTAATAATCGACAGGCCGAGCACGCGCATGCCGCCGTGTACCGCGACAATCACTTCGGGCACGGTACTCATCCCCACCACATCGGCGCCAAGCTGTCGCAGCATGCGATACTCCGCGCGTGTTTCAAGATTGGGACCCTGCACCGCGACATAGGTCCCTTCGCGCAACGTCACCCGATGCGCGACGGCCACCTCGCGTGCCACGGCACGCAACGACGCATCGTAGCAGGCACTGAGATCGGGGAACCGCGGCCCAAAGCACTCGTCGTTCGCGCCAATCAACGGGCTATCGCCGAGCAAGTTAATGTGATCGGCAATCAGCATGATGTCGCCGGGCGCCCACAACGGATGCATGCCGCCGCACGCGTTGCTCACGACCAGCGTGTTGGCGCCGAGCGCCTGCATCACGCGGACCGGGAAGGTCACCTGCTGCAGCGAGTATCCCTCATAGCGATGAAACCGCCCCTGCATGGCCACCACGTGTTTCCCACCCAACGTTCCAAACAGCAACCGACCGTGATGCGATTCAACGGTTGAGAGTGGGAAGCCGGGGATCTCGTCGTACGGAATCGTGTGCGACACCGTGATGGCGGCGCCGAGCGCGCCGAGTCCCGTGCCGAGAATGATGGCGACCTCTGGAACGATCGGCGCACGCGAGCGAATGACGCGCGCCGCAGCGTCGACCGCCGCGCGGGTGTGCGCGTGCGCAGCCCCAAACATGCGGCCGTCCGTGTTCTCGTTCGACGGGTGTTCCTGACTCACGCGCTCACTCGCCGTCCACAACCTTGGCATCCATCCACGAACTCCGCGTGCCGCTGTCGGGCGCATCGCTTGCCGGTAACGGCGCCGGCACCGGCGAGGGCGCCTGTTCGGCAGCCTGCAACTCGGCGAGCTGGCGTTCGGTCATCGTGCGCATCTGCGCGAGGAATCCGCGGCGTGCACGATCGAGGGCGTCGATCTCCGCGCGCAAACGCGCCGTGGATTCGCGCGCCTCGGTGACAATCCGATCGGCGTCGGCCTGCGCCTCGCGCACGATCAGTTCAGCCTCACGCGTGGCCTGCTCCTTCGTGTCGGCGCGCATCTGCTGCGCCGAGATGAGCGCCTCATTCAGCGCCTTGTCCCGCTCACGGAAGGCCCGTAACTGCTCGTGGAAACTGCGCGCCTTGGCTTCGAGTTCACCGTTCACGCGCGCGAGTCGCTCGAGCTCTTCCGCGACCTGGTCACGGAACTGCTCAACACGCGACTTGTCATATCCGCGCAACGCCGACCCAAAGTCAAAGCGGCGCGCGTCCATCGACGTCAGGTAGAAGGCTTCATCGGTCATGGTTATCTGGCTCCGAAAAGGATCGATCCCAGGCGCAGCATCGTCGCGCCCTCCTCGACGGCGATCTCGTAATCGCCGGACATCCCCATTGACAGCTCCTCGGCCTCGTGGCCGGCCGCCCGCAGAATTTCGCGCGTGGCGTGCGCGCCTTGGAACACTGTGCGCAACACCGATTCGGTGGCGTCGAGCGGCGCCATGGCCATCACGCCGCGCACTGTGAGCCCCGTCAGCGTGTGGAGGCGCGCCGCTTCGGCTTCGATCATGGCCGGTGCGTAGCCGCCCTTGCTCCACTCGCCCACCACGTTGACCTGCACCAGCACGTCGATGGGTGTACCGCGCTTCACCCCCCAGGTGCTGATGGTATCCGCGAGCGAGGTCCGATCCACCGAATGCACGAGATGGAATCCATCCAGAAAGCGCACCTTGTTGCTCTGCAGATGCCCGATCATGTGCCACCGCGCGGAGACACCAGCTCCCGTGACACGCGCGCGCTTATCGAGGGCCTCCTGCACCTTGTTCTCACCGACGTCGTGGATTCCCGCCTCGTAGGCGGCCTCCACAGCGTCCGAGCCATGCGTCTTTGTCACGGCGATCAGGCGCACCGATTGTCCGTGTCCGCCGCGCTGTACGGCAGCGGCGACACGGCCCCGAACATCGGCCAGTCGGTCTGGGAGTCCTAGAAATGGCATAACAGTATAATTTAGCCGTGGTTCAGGGGGCTGGGCAAGTGACCGAAATCACGCCGCGACAACGGTTTACCGCTCCGTGACGGCGGCCGTTGCCCCCCAAGACAGGAACGAGGGGAGCGGTCCTCCGCTCCCCTCGTTACCCGCATCAGTTCCTTTTCCTACCGGCTCACGCCGGGCTGGGTTCCGGGCCGCCGAGCAGCCCGAGCTCCGAGCGCCGCGGCTCAGGCATCGGAGCGGCCGGCGGGATGGTCGGTGGGTTGGTCGGGATCTCGACGCGAGCGGCAAGGGGCTCGCCCTTGAGCAGGCGGTCGAAATCATCGCGAACCAGCGTCTCGCGCTCTAAGAGCGCCGCGGCAATCGCGTCGAGCAGCGCGCGGTTGGCCGTGAGCACATCCTTGGCGCGGTTGTAGGCCTGCTGGATCACGCGCGACACCTCGTCGTCCACCGCCTGTGCGGTCCGTTCCGACACGGTGCGACGGCTCGTGAGCTGCTGGCCGAGGAAGACTTCCTGCTCGTTGTCGCCGACGAGGATCGGTCCGATAGAATCGGAGAGTCCCCACTGCGACACATAGCGACGCGCGATGCTGGTGGCCTGCTGAATGTCGCCGCTGGCCCCCGTGGTCACACGATCGTGGCCGAACACCAGCTCTTCGGCCACGCGGCCGCCGTACGCCATCACGAGGCGCGCTTCGAGCTGCTCGCGCGTCACGCTCACACGATCATCCTCAGGCAACGTGAAGGCGAGTCCGAGCGAACGGCCGCGCGGCACGATCGTGACCTTATGCAGCGGATCGTTGCCCTTCACCATCATCGCGCACACGGCATGACCACCTTCGTGGTATGCGGTCAGGCGACGCTCTTCGTCCTTCATCACGAGCGACTTGCGCTCGGTTCCGAGCATGACTTTGTCCTTGGCGTCCTCGAAATCCACCATGTAGATCTTGTCGTGATTGCGGCGCGCCGCGAGCAGGGCGCCTTCATTCACGAGGTTCGCCAAGTCGGCACCAGCCATGCCGGGCGTTCCCTTCGCCAGCGCAATCACGTTGACATCTTCGGCGATCGGCTTGTTGCGGAGATGGACCTTGAGAATTCCTTCGCGACCGCGGAAATCCGGAGCGTCAACGACGATCTGACGGTCGAAACGACCCGGGCGCAGCAGGGCCGGATCCAGCACGTCCGGACGGTTCGTGGCCGCAATGAGGATCACGCCGTCATTGGACTCGAATCCGTCCATCTCCACGAGCAGCTGGTTGAGCGTTTGCTCACGTTCGTCATGCCCGCCACCCAATCCGGCGCCGCGATGACGACCGACCGCGTCGATTTCGTCAATGAAGATGATGCACGGGGCACTCGCCTTCCCCTGCTCAAAGAGATCGCGCACACGGCTTGCACCGACGCCCACGAACATCTCCACAAAGTCAGAGCCCGACATCGAGAAGAACGGACGGCCCGCCTCGCCGGCGACGGCCTTGGCGAGCAACGTCTTTCCCGTGCCTGGAGGACCGACCAAGAGCGCACCCTTCGGCAGACGCCCCCCGAGCTTGGTGAACTTCTGCGGATCCTTGAGGAACTCGATGATCTCCTGCAAATCAATCTTCGCTTCATCGCAACCGGCGACGTCGGCAAAGGTGATCTTCGGTGTGTCACCGGAGAGGAGCTTGGCCTTCGACTTGCCGAACGAGAAAGCCTTGTTGCCGCCGGCCTGCATCTGTCGGAAGAAGAAAATCCAGATCGCGACGATCATGAGCACCGGCAGCCAGGCGAGGAGCAATGAGCCAAAGCTCTGCCCCGCTTCGCTCGACGACACCACGACTTTGTTGGTGCGCAGCTGATCACGTTCACGCTCGGTGAGCGGTCCCGGCAGCAGCACGTGGAACTTTTTGCCCGAGTGTCCGTCGACCGCCACTTTCTGACGGAAGTCGCCATTCACATGACGGTCCGACGAAATGTTGACCGCCGACACATTGTTGGCGTCGAGCTGTTGCTCGTACTGGGAGACGTTGAGTTCGACGCGCGCATCGCTGCGGGCGTTGGAGAACTGAAAGAATGCCACCGGCACGAGGAGTACGAGCACCCAGAACGCAAGCGTTTTGGAAGTGCTGCCCAGGTTGCGCGGCGGTTTCTGCGGAGTGTTGGACATGTATCCCTATCCAGCCTTATTGAAGGCTGGCAACATACGGCAGGTGTCGGAAGTTTTCCGCATGGTCGAGGCCGTACCCGACCAAAAACTCGTTGGGAGCGTCGAACCCGATGAACTTCGTCGGATGGGTCAACTCGGTGGCAATGTGCTTGTGCAGCAGCGCGCAAATCTCGATCGATGCCGGGTTCCGAGCGGAGAGCAACTCGATGAGTGTGCTCAGGGTCCGGCCGGTATCGACGATATCCTCAACTAATAGAATGTGTTTCCCCTCCAGTTTTGTTTCCGGATCGTACACCAAGCGTACGTTCCCACTGGAGACGGTGCCCGCGCCGTAGCTTGAGGCAACCAAGAAATCGACGTGGAGGGGGCGCTGGATCTCACGGACCAGGTCGGCCAGGAAGATAAAACTCCCCTTCAGGAGCCCGAGTACGAGCAGGTCCCCGTCGGGATACGCGGCGGTGATTTCGGCGCCCATCTCACGCACGCGACGCGCAATCGCCTCACGGTCGTAGGCGATGCGCTTCACCGCCCGACCGAGCAGTCGAGAATCGAGGGGGTCAGCCGGCGCGAGCGACGATGCGTCGGCCCGTTGGTCAGCAGTCATTGGGTCTAATATAGTAGCGTGACGGGTTGGGGAGGGCGCATCACGAAGCTGGTGGCGGTGCGTTCCACTGTCACCCCGCCGGAGAGCGGAATACTCCCCCCGCTCCCCTTTGCCATGGTAAACTTCGCGAGCCGTTCGGTTCCCCGGCGGTCAAAGGTCACCCCGACGCGAGCCCCCAGCGCGGGCCAGATCAACGCGAGGCCGTCGCGATCAAAACGGGCGAGGGCACTCCGTCGGACCACGAGGGTTCCGTTGCCGATCACCGGCTGCAGCCCGTCGACCATCGCCTCCACCTCTCGACGCCACGCCCCCGCGGCGCGCCCAACCTCGGCGAGCTCGTCGCGAAAGCCAGGGTGGACCGCTTCGAAGGCCGGCAGCAGGTCGTGCCGGACACGGTTTCGGAGGAATCCTCGGCCCGCATTACTCGGGTCTTCGACCCACTGGACCCGGAAAACGTCCGCGTAGGAGGCGATTTGCGGCCTCGAAACGCCGAGTAAGGGGCGCAGTGGCCCGGAATCGACGTCCATGGCCGCAAGGCCTCTGACGCCCGATCCCCGAAGAATCCGGATGGCCACGGTCTCAATTTGGTCGTCCCGCGTGTGCGCGGTGACGATTCGTGCCCTGTATTCCGTGGCCCAGCCCATGAGAAAGGCGCGCCGCGCCGAACGCCAGGTGGCCTCGCTTTCGCCCGGGACGGAGGTTCGGCGTCCGGTGAGCGAGGTGAGGCCAAGCCGTTCGGCTGTCTGTTCCACCAAGGTTGCGGCCTTCGTGGCCGCCGCGCCGGTGCCGTGATCGTAGGTGGCGACCGCCGCAATGGGCGCCCCCGCGCGGACCGCGGCGTCGAGCAGCACCATGGAATCGCGCCCTCCCGAGACCGCGAGCAGCCACCGCTCGGGGCCCCGAACGGACGGATGCCTCAGCGCAGCACCCGCCTGGGCACCGGCCTGGGCACCCGCCTGGGCACCGGCCTGGGCACCCGCCTGGGCACCGGCCTGGGCACCGGCCTGGGCAACGGCCTGGGCAACGGCCTGGGCCACCGCTTGCCCGACCGGGTCCTGTTGGAACAACACTTCCGTATCACGAGGCATTGTGCTAAGATAGTATCCGCACCGTTCATCATAGAGGACGAATCGTGGAACACAGCTTTGGCGGACCGTTGGGCACCCTGATCGCGGGACTCGGGATGGGGGCTTTTTACACGGCCCTCATCTGGATCAACATGTTGCTCGGCATCTTTTTGACCCCGCTGTTCCTGATCCCGTTGACCTGGATCCAGGACGCGCTGGCGGCCAAGAAGGAAGCGAAGGCGTAGGGTCTGACGGTTGGTCCGATGGCATTTTTGATCGGACGGTGACTGGAAGTTCTGAGGGGCCGGCTCTTGAGCCGGCCCCTTTTTGCGTCCCCCTGTGGCCGCGTGACCAAACGCCCTATTGGCAGTCATAGCTTTGACGGACACGCTGCGTGGTTTGGTATTCCCCTTGATCGACTGCTGCCGAATGTGGATAAGTACGGCATCCTGATCGATCACGGCGCCCTGGGATGAGCATACCCCAGCGAGGTTGCTCGGCGCTTCTACGCATTGTTGAGAGTATTTTTTGTGACTCTCCAAGCCCAAGCAGCCGTATGCAACACGATATGCAGTCCATTCCTGCATATCCACACAGCAAAGCCACGCGATAAACTACTTCATACATATCTTGTAAATAGGCTATGTGAATAAGTTTAGGATACTTAATCTAAACCATTTTGTTGCATATGAATGCATTTCCACATATACAGCCTGAAAAGTGCATCGCTGCCCTCTTGTTCAGCACTCGCCTGCCCATCGGTCGGAGATGAGGCGGGCAAACAGCGCCTTATTTTGGCAATCTAAAGATTCAGGCCGATCAGCGTCATGTGGATAAGTACACTCAACTGGCCAAATCAGACGCTCCCCTGCCCTTGTGGATAACTTCTTGCCCTGGCGACTGCTGACAATATGACAGATTCTGGAAACCTCTCCGGCGGTGCAACGCAGGCACCTGGAGGGGAAATCGCGCGTGCAAGTTTGCGTGGTTGCGAGGTTGCTCGTGCGAGTTGCCGCCCGCGAGTTGCCGCCCGCGAGTTGCCGCTCGCGAGTTGGCACGGGTGACTGGCGAAGGCTCATGAGCCGTTGCATTTATTAGGGGTTGCCCCCCACCCCATTTTCGGTGCTCTAATGGCGCTGTCTCGATTCCCCTCCCTGACGGCTGTGCTGGCTGCAGCCTCGGTTGTTCTGGCCACCCCGGCCCTGGCCCAGCGGTCCGGGTACACGTCCTCGATGCTGGCAGAAATGCTCCGCAATGGAGTGGCCGACGAGAAGGTCGTGGCCATGGTGAACTCGGGATGCCTCGCCAGGCCGCTATCGTCGGCGGAGGTGACCGACCTGCGGAGCAGTGGTGGGAGTGCTGACCTCGTGATGAAGATCGGCCGGGCCTGCTTGGTGGGTGGGGAGGCCGCACCGACCCCAGCGGCGACCCCAGTGGCCGCACCGGCCGCAGCAGCGGTCCCCGCACCGACCCCAGCACCGACCCCAGCACCGACCCCAGTGGCGGCCCCAGTGGCGGCCCCAGCGGCGGCCC
>Ga0214919_10005878_pt1 | contig 17115 bp, 21 predicted proteins | sample LL1503_MetaG_FD_177994 | JGI IMG/M metagenome (GOLD analysis project Ga0214919, IMG submission 177994) | Freshwater microbial communities from Lake Lanier, Atlanta, Georgia, United States - LL-1503 | ecosystem: Environmental > Aquatic > Freshwater > Lake | place: USA: Georgia | collected...
CTTCTTGATCTGGCACATCTCAGGGTCACGCTCACCCGTGCTGTTCTTGGTGGAACTGGGCGCTGCAATCAAGGTGGCATCGACTACGGTGCCTGTTTTATGCATCAGACCTTGGCGAGCCAGGGCGGAGTTGATGGTGGCCACCAGCAGGACACTGAGGTTGTTGTTTTAGAGCAGGTGATGGAACCTCAGGTTGGTGCTCTAATCGGGCATGCGAGCCATGCCGGGGTCCAAGCCGGCAAACTCGCAGCACAGCGGGACGGCGTGAAGGGCTTCTCCCATGGCCGGATCAGACAGGCCAAATTATTGCTGCATGAAGTGAACGCGCAGCATGGTGGTCACTGCAAACGGTGGGCGACCGGTCTTGCCAGATGGGGCGTGCGGCTCCATCAACGCCACCAATTCAGACCACGGAACAAGCAGATTCATTTCGTCGAGAACTTTGCGCTTGCGCATTCTCTTGGTGACCTACTCGAGACCGGTGGAGGCAAAGCTTTTTTGTTGCATCGGCACTTAACGTCTGTGCGGGTCAGAGGGATGACTTATGCAGACCTTCCCTAGTAAAATTATGCCTCCAAAAATCCATGTTATCGCAGTTGCATTCAAGAGATTCGACTTATTAAAGGTATTCGTTCAATCCTGGATTAACCAAACAAAAGATAATTGGATACTGACTGTCATTCACGATGGTCTCGATGATGAATTTATTTCAATCATGAAGGACTACAAACAGTTATGCACTGATCGGATTGAATATATTTGCACAGACCGAAGGTTCAATGATTATGGACATTCACTTAGAGATATTGGTTTAAGTAATGTCAAAGGTGATTATGTTTTGCTTACAAATGCTGATAATTACTTTATCCCAAAAGCTTTAGAATTTATTAATGAAGTTTTTGTTAATAATTCCCCAAATATCGTTATTTTTGACATGGTTCATAGCCATGAAAACCCGGGAGAACGAGAGCTTCCTGCTTATTCTTTTTTCGAAACCAGTTTTGAGTACAGATCAATTGACATAAGCGCAGCAATTGTCCAATCGAATCTCGCAAGCAAAGTTGGATTCAAAGACAAAACCCACGATGGTGACCAATCGTATTTTGAAGATATCCGCAGGTTAAAGAGTGCAAGTGCGGAGGAACTGACCATCGTGAAAATTCACAGAGTGCTGCTTGTCCATAACTAGTCGACCCTGAAAAATCCATTCTCAGCCCCAAACCAAAGAAATCGACGCCGCACGCACTAGCGCTCCAAAATTCGCCACTTTCTTGACCCTCACAGCCCCGTTGCAGTCAAACCAAACCCAGCGGCCGGGGCCAAGGGATGAACCGGTTCGTCCTGTAGTTGATAGTTTCGAATGCGCTTAGTGGCGAGTTTGAAATCAGTTATCCTAAAGAATATCTTTTTATCTAAACTTTATGTTTGAAAAACCCACTTAAATGCTTTATTCGCTTTAGCTTTCATATACTTTACCGATGGATGAATTTAAGAGTTTCAAAGCCCCGTTGATGAAGGTATTGTAATATAATTATTATAAAAATAAGTTCATCATAACACTTTATATCAGAGCTGACTTTTGAGGTAGTCACATTGATACTCTACACAGATTTCAGGACGAATATCATACACCGTACAGGATTTAACTACAGTATTATAGAATATACATGGCTTTCTCGGATTGTGCAAATCCACTCTAAATGCCGGATAAGACCCTGGATTTTGCCATTCAGATTTATCCGGAAAAAGAGCTTTACCTTCTTCATAATCAATGAATATTGACTCGTAACTGATCGATCTTCCCAACTTTAGGGATAATGATTGAACAAATTTGTTAGGGTCTTTGTGCGGACCTATAATATAGTCACGAGATTCTATTGTGCAACAACTTCCATCATGACCTACTCTTCCAAAACACTTTTCACTGCAAATAGTACAATTTGTAGACATTATTTTTAATTCGGTTGCGGGTAGAAAAATTGAATGGACTGGTAAAAAATTTAATATGTTGAAATTGACTATAGCACGGGGCTTAGGCGCTCGACACGCCCACTAATGTTGGGGGAGGTGATCTACCGGTACGACTTCATGGACGAAATCGTCTGGTTTTTCACCGTTTTTACCAAAAATCGCGAACGCCTGATCGTCCATGATGCGGTCTTCGAACTCTTCAAAGGGGTCGATTTGTTTTTGTTGCCAAAAGTGACGGTAGGAAAGCTAGCATTGGCGCGGGGGTGGTTGCGTAAGCCCATGATTCCATTGGTTTTCCTGTTCACTTTTTAATTCCCGTTTGAGGGCGCCAAAGCGTGATCGGTTTCATCCATTGTTGCCGGTTGTTGCCACGCTTTGCGAGGGCAGGATTTCATTGGCGTAGCGCTCCACCGGAAAGCGAAATACGCCCCGTAAATTGATGCCCTGCAACCGCGTGGGAGCGATTTTCCCGGTGAGCTCAGGTCGGATCACTTGGCGCCGATTGGCCCAGCGATCCAAAACGGACTGCATCTGGGTGGTATTCCAGGCCATGATGATGTTGGCCAAGAGACTCAAAGCATCGGCCGCCGCCTGCATTTCCTCAGACCGTTTGGCCTGCGCCGGACTAACCCGTCCGGTGTAAATCGCGCGCTTGAGCGCGTTGACTGCCTCACCCCGGTTGAGCACCCGGCGCAGTTCATTACGAAAGGGGTCTTTGAGAAAGTAGTCAGCCAGAAACGCCGCCCTCAACAAGCGCCCCAACTGCACGCCAGCTTCATAGATCGGGTCACCTCTCGCGGCTGAGCCAAACCTGGCCAGGGCAGCCACTGCACTGGCGTTGCCGCTCATCACCGAGGCCGCCAAATGCACCAAGGTGTCCCAGTGCTTCTCAATCAACGCAGCATCGACGTTGGCCTCGCACACTGCGGCAATCTCAGGTGGGATGACCGTGCCACGGGGCACAAACAGGTGGCGCTGCTTCAACTCCTTCAGCCGAGGGCACAAATCAAACCCCAGCAAGCGGGCCAGCGCCATCGCAAAGTCGGTGTAGCCGTGGGTATCGACCGCCAACTTACTGGTCTCCATGGGCTCCTGGCGCACCACACCTTCAATGGCCACGCCGGCCTGGCGCTCATTGAGTACGAAAGGCTGCGCATGAAAGATTTCCCAGCGATCACGCACATGGGAGTAGATGCCAATGGACGAGGTGTTGCGCCGGGGCTCCTGTCTTGCTTGCCAGACCCGTTGGGTGCTCTCCATGCTCATCATGCTCATCATGTCGGAGGATGCCAGGTCGGTTCTACCCCAGGTCGCAGCAATCGGGTGACGCTGCATGAACTCCAGCACGGCCTGGCAGGCCTGATTCAGGCGTCGTTCGTCCCCGGCCCAACGCATGGCTTGGCGGATGCTGGTGGCGGACAACTGTGGAATCATGCGGGCACATTCCGCCGAAGTGAGGCTGGTGCCGTGCGCCATGATGCCGGCGTAGACCATTAGCAGTTCTTCAGTTGAACGTGGTTCGCGCCCCAGCATGATCCAGCTGAATCGGACCTGGGCGTCAACGGCCAGAATCACCTCCGGCAGTTGGACCTCTCCGATGCGCAAGTCCAGTTTGGTCCGCAGCTTAATGACCTCAGGATCTTCGTCCTCGGCCGGCAACACCGAGAGGTCGAGTTCATCGTCCACCCGCAGCACGCCACTGCGCGCGGCGGCGACCACTGCATCGACGCCAGCGCTTACCTTGGCCAGCAATGGCTTTAAAAACGTGGCGGCATTGGCGGGCAACGACAATCGGGCATAGTGACGCTTGGATTCTTCCTGCCATTGGGTGGCTGTGAAGAATAAGCGCGCACGGCCCCGAAAACTCAGACTGTGTTCGATCCAGATGGAGCCGTTGCGTACAGCCCGGCGCAAGGAGAAAAGGGTGGCCACCTCCAAAGCGCGAAAGGCGCGCTCCCGATCAAGACCTCCGATCGCAGCATTCCAGACGGGCCCAGGCGCGGGGCCACGATCTAAATGGGCAGTTCACGCCGCTTGTCGCAGTACAGCTTGGCAAGCTGGGCCAATGCGGTGGTTACTGGATGCTCGCTATCGGCCTGCCAGGGCAGCTTGGTGATTTCAAACAGCAGGGCACGCACCGGGCGAATGGCGTCAAACATGCGCGCGCGCACCACGGACGCCCGACTTTGGGGCTTTTTTTGCTGACTGGCATCAACCAGGGCCACGATTCGAGACCGCAACTCGGCATCACGAAGTTCGCCTTGGGTGAGCAAACCTGCCAGCGCGCCGAGCAGGGATTTGTACATGTCAGCCCAGTTGACTGTTTCAGTGACGCCGGCCTCAACCGTGCGCCAAAGATCAGAAACGCGTCGCTGCACCATCAAAATGGCCTGGTCGGTGGCGGTGAACAGGCAGTAGCGCAGAAAACAAGCGACCTCCACGGTTCGAGCCGGTTCTTTGATTCTGGCCCCCACCGACGGAGGACGCGAGGCCAGCCGACGTGCGTAACGGCGCACGACAAGATTGGGCAGCATCTCCAAATGTTGATGGACATTGAGGGCATAGAAAAACTCGATTCGCTCGAACACCTCGGCAATTTGCTTGGTTGAGTGCTTGCACGGGGCCGCCCACAACCAGCTTTGTTGGGTTTGCCCGTCTGGACGAAGTGCAGGCATGGCAGATCGCCACCGGGACAGCAGCTCCATCGGGACGGTGGCGGTGATCGCTTTGGCGGTTTCTTCTTCGAGCTGTGCCAGCGCCTGGCGAACACCAGCAGCTGATCGCGATCAGCACGGCGGGCCGCTTCATAGCGCAAAACACGTACCAAGACCCGGCGCTGGTGCTCCGTCATCCATCGAAACTCCAGGACGTCACAGGCCAATTGCTGGTGGTCAAAGAGAGTCCGACCGCGCCCATACAGGGCCTTGAGCGACGCCAGTTCAGGTGCGGTGACACCGAGTTCTTGGCCCAGATGGCGCCACAAGGCGGATGGGACCACCCGCACAGAATTGAGCAAACGCCCACTCAAGCGCAGAAAGCCGATATGCAGTGCAAGGCCCAGCTTGAGGGCATTGCCCCGGCGGGCCTCAATGAGCTTGCGCTCAGCACCGCGTCAGGTGAAAAACGTCTGCAGCTCGAAGGTGCTTATGTTCCGTGGCAGCTCATGCAGGCCAAGGTAGGTGGTGTGCCAGCTTTGCAGCTTGTGTCTGCGGTGATTGGGGCAGACACAATACCTGCGAAAAAAGTGAACAGGAAAACCAATGGAATCAAGGGCTTACGCAACTATCCCCACGCCAGTGCTAGCTTTCCTACCGTCACTTTTGGCAACAAAAACAAATCGACCCCAAACGGCAAGGTGCTTGATTTGGCCATCCGCGAGGCGGTAAACAACCTGGTCAACGGTGTTGACAGCGGTGCTTGGAAGCCGGGTCTTTGAATTCGCCTATTTAGAAGGTAACCCATGTTCACCAAACTCATCCGCCTCACCGCATTGCTGGCCCTGGCATCCACACTGGCCGCATGCGCAACCAAGACCCCCGCGCTTTACAGCTGGCAGGGTTACCAAGCCAACCTGGACGCTTACTTTCGGGCGAGCAGCTTGAGTCCCGATGCACAAGCACAACTTATGGAGCAAGACCTCCAGAAGATCCGAGCCTCTGGGCTGGCCGTGCCGCCGGGCTACCACGCGCACCTGGGCCTTTTGTATGGCGAGCAGGGCGATTTGGACAAGTTTGCGCAACAAGTGGCGCTGGAAAAGAGCAAATTCCCGGAGTCCCAGACCTTCATGGACTTCCTGACGCGCAATTTCAAGAAGTGAGCGGTTTATGAAATACCAGACCTTTTCCAAGATCGCCATTGCGTTCGTTGCCGTCTTTCTCATTGCGGGCTGCGCTACCAAACAGCCGGGCTGGGACTATTCGGCCTACAAGGCGAGCAAGCCCCGCTCCATCTTGGTGCTGTCCCCCATCAACAACTCACCCGATATCACTGCCACCTACAGCGTGATGTCTTTTGTGACCAAGCCACTGTCCGAGGCGGGTTACTACGTCATGCCGGTGGCGATGGTGGCCGAGGCATTCAAAGAAAACGGTTTGACGCAGCCGTCGGATATGCACCAAACGCCGCCAGCTAAGCTGCGCGAGATTTTTGGCGCCGATTCGGCGCTCTACATCACCGTGACCAAATTCGGGGTGTCATACACGGTGGTGAACAGCGAAACTACGGTGCAAGTTCAGGGCAAGCTCGTGGACCTGAAGACTGGCACCACCCTGTGGCAGGGAGTTGCTCAGGCCTCCAGCGTGGAAGGCGAGCAGCAGCAGGGCGGTTTGGGGGCGCTGCTGGTCTCTGCGATCATCAAGCAAGTCTTGGCTAGCACCTTTGATAACAGCCACAAGTACTCAGGAATCGCCACGGAGCGCCTGCTGGCGACTGGGGAAAAGGGCAGTGGCCTGCTTTTTGGCCCCAGGTCCCCGAGTTACAGCAAGGACTGAGCCGGGGCAGGGCGTTTGAAAACTATGCCCCAGTGCTAATCCGGCTAAATACGCCCATCCCCTCGTAAATAGTGGTGATAGTGGCACTCAGATTTCACGCTGGTTCGCCAAGCCATCGATTTATTTGGGAAAGCAGGGACCTGTGTTTGTGTCAGTGTTTCTACACTTCACGCACACCGGCACACACTGGTTTGGTGTATAGAGCAGCTTCAGCAAGTGGCCCTGTTGGGCGGATCTCAACCCTCGGAAGCGGCTGTATATGCTTGCCAATTGGACTGTCCGTCTTACAGGTAATTCGCTTCGGTCGGCGACTTTGAAAACACATCGTTCCAGCACGCCACTGTGCGTGTGCACTTTTGGAATATCAGGCGGATTGGCTTTGTCGCGCGTCTGCGGCCTCCCAGTCTTTGCAAGCCAGTCCCAACACGATGGGTATTGGCCCGCCGGTAAGATTCGCTAAGTTGCCTTCAGATGGATCGCTCGGATTCAAACTGGAGATTTGGTACGCCCGCCGGTAAGGTTGAGGGGGTCGATTTGTTTTCGCTGCCAAAAGTGACGGTACGCAAAGCTAGCACTGGCGTATGGATAGGTCACACCCAAGAAGCACCCGGCAGGTCAGATAATGCCTTGAGACAATTCTGCACCTGCCGCCACGCACTTTGCGAAATCGGCCTTGTGGGCTGCATCGCGGATCGCTTGTGGTGCGCTTAGCCAATTTGACATACTCTTGCATTAATCAAATTGAATCACTAAGATTGAGTCTGATTTAAATGGAGACACGCGATGGATACGAAAGTGCTTACTGCCCATGTGCCGCTGCCACTAGCCAGAAAGATTGACGACTTGGCCGCACGACTGGATCGCCCACGAGCCTGGATCGTCAAGCAGGCCCTGGCTGCCTGGGTGGGCGAGGAAGAAGAACGCCACCGTTTGACCATGGAGGGTATGGCCGATGTCACCGCTGGTCGTGTGGTTGACCAAACGGATGTGGAGGCTTGGGCAGCAAGCCTAGCAACCGGTAGTCCATTGCCCGTGCCGCAACAATGAAGCTAAAGTGGTCCAACCAAGCTGTAGCCGATGTTGCGCGCCTCCACGACTTTCTGGCCAAGATGAATCCGACCGCCGCTGCTCGCGCGGCACAAACCTTGACGGTGGCACCCAGGCAGCTACTTGATCGCCCCCAAAGCGGCCGACAACTGGAACAATACTTGCCGCGCGAGGTGCGTCGCATCATCGTCGGCAACTACGAAATGCGCTACGAGTTGGTCGAATCGACAGTCTTCATCTTACGGGTCTGGCACACACGCGAAGAGCGCTGATTGGCGGGAATCGACAGGGAGTCGCTGACGAGTTCAATAAATGGACAAATTCCGCCGGTTTGGGCTTACAAACCCCTTGGCAGAATTCCGGCGGCTCCGGCGTAGACCCACTCGATCACAACACTAAAGTTGACCCCAGTTTTAGGGCCAACTACGCACCAAAACGGGTCGTGTCCCATGAGGTGGTGTAAGTCCACAGCCCGGACAGGCTGAGACACACATAACTCAGCGTGCCACTGCGGACAGCCGAGTCAGGGGAGTATCGCAGAGGTGTTCAGGCTGATCGAATATTGACCCACCGGGGGTGCGGCGTAAAACTTGGACTACTTGGAGGTAGTTCATGTATTCATACGAAGACAGAATTCGAGCAGTCAAGCTCTACATCAAGCTCGGGCTGCGCGTTGGAGCCACCCTTAGGCAGTTGTGGTATCCGACAAAGAATGCGCTCAAGAGCTGGTATCGTGAATTCGAAGATCACCAGGACTTGTCTGCTGGAAAGGTGCGCTCATGGCAGAAGTACTCTGACGAACAGAAACGGATTTCGGTCGAGCATTTCCTCAATCATGATCGCTGCATTACTGGAGCCATCAAGGCACTGGGATATCCATGCAGGGATACGCTAGCGGCTTGGATCAAAGACCTGCACTCCGAGGCGAGCCACCACGTTGTCGGCAAAGCAGGCGGTGCGCTGTACGACCCAGAGGTCAAGCAGGCGGCAGTTATTGAGTTGTGCACTCGGCAGTCAAGTGCTCAAGCCGTTGCCCAAAAGCTCGCTGTAAGCAGGCCAACACTGTACAAGTGGAAGAATCAGCTACTGGGCAGGGAGGTGCCCACATCCATGAAATTCATCAGCGATTCACCGCCCGATCCTCAGCGTTTGGCCTTGGAGTAACAAATCGAAACGCTTCGACGTGACGTCTGGCAATTGCAGCTTGAACACGATTTATTGAAGAAGGCGAACGAACTGCTAAAAAAAGGCCTGGGCGTCAACCTGCCACTCCTGAGCAATCGGGAGAAGACATTGCTGGTTGACGCCCTAAGAGAGACGTATGCGCTGGTGGATCTCTTTGCCGAACTTGGCCTGGCCCGCAGTTCTTACTTCTATCATCGCGCCCAGTTGCTGGGCGCTGATAAGTATGCGCAGGCGCGCCTGGCCATAACAGAAGTCTTCAAACGCAATCACAGCTGCTACGGATACCGCCGGCTACGGGCCTCTCTTGGCAGGCAGCAGCTCTGCCTTTCGGAAAAAGTCGTGCAGCGCTTGATGAGGCAGGAAGGCCTGATCGTGGTAACTCCCAGGCGGCGTCGGTACGGCTCCTCCTACCTCGGTGAAATCAGTCCTGCGCCAGAAAACCTCATCAACCGCGACTTCCAGGCTTCAGCACCAAATGAGAAGTGGCTCACTGACATCACGGAGTTCCAGATCCCCGCTGGCAAGGTGTACCTCTCGCCCATGATCGACTGCTTCGATGGATTGGTCGTCAGTTGGACCATAGGAACCCGTCCCGACGCAGTACTCGTGAATACCATGCTGGATGCCGCCATCGAAACGGTAGCCAACGGCAACGACCGACCAGTTGTCCACTCGGATCGTGGTGCTCACTATCGCTGGCCTGGTTGGCTATCACGGATAAGCAATGCAAAGCTGATTCGCTCGATGTCGCGCAAAGGCTGCTCACCGGACAATGCGGCTTGTGAGGGCTTCTTCGGGCGGCTGAAAACGGAACTGTTCTACCCTCGTGACTGGCGGGCAGCAACCATTGAGCAATTCATCGAGGTTGTTGATGCGTACATCCACTGGTATAACGAGAAGCGCATCAAAATCTCCCTTGGCTCACTCAGTCCTCTCGAATACCGAGCGAGCCTTGGACTTACGGCATAAACCAGTCCAAGTTTTACGCCGCACCCCCACCGGGTCAGTTTCCGGTCAGCGGCAACAGTCACTCTTTAAAAGGGGAAATCCGCTCGTTTTACTTTTCGAAGGGATGGGCGTATTTAGTCGAATACGTGGGTACATCAACTTTAGCGCGGCAGCGTCAGGCTGCGCCATCAGAGTTGTCTTGACTTTTTTGGCAGACGCCACAACAACTGGCTTGATGATGGGTTGGTGCATCGGTTTTATTGACCTTTTCAAATTAATCCAGTCTCCACTCCTCCACTGCTAGGCCGGGGACACGACTGAACTCTTTGGAATTGTTTGTCACCAGAACCGAATCGGTGGCCAGTGTGTGCGCGGCAATCAGCAAATCCATGGCGCCAATCCTGGTACCAGCGCGCTCCAACTTGGCCCGAATTTGGGCGTAATGCTCGGTGGCCTGCACTGGCCAAGCTTTCACGTCAAAGCCCGCTAACCAGGCCTCTACCGCAGTTGTAAAACCGGGTACCCCGAGTTTGACCGCACCAAAGCGCAGTTCTGCCGCGACAATGCTTGAGAGCCACACCTGCTGCCGGTTCAGTCCGGCAAAACGCTCAAGCATGATGGCGGGGCGGCGGCGCAGCACATAGCTGCAAATGTTGGTGTCAAGCGTGCGCAGCATAGTATCTATGCCCTTTAGCTCAGCGACCAATCGCGCTCTTGCGCGGGAGGATCCTCACGCGTAGTCAAAAAATCGTCTGGCAGTGTCTTGGTGCTGGCGTAAAAACTCTGAAGCCAAACACCCATGTTCTGATCAGGCTCTGACTGTGGCCTGATCCATAGCCCGTTACCGATCTTCTCAATTTGTACTTCTTTGGCCTCCATGCGCAGCTTTGCCGGCAGCCGAATAGCCTGGCTGCGCCCACTCATAAACAATTTGGCGGTGATGCTCATTGCAGGTCCTTCGTGTAATAACACACAGTGATATTACATCGATTCCTTACTTTGCGTTTGCCTAAAAGCGACCCAGACGGAACTTGACGATGCGGTGTAGCTCTAGGTTTTCCAAAAATGCAAGAAGTCACTGATTTTGGTGTCGATTTACCTGCACGGTAATGATGTCTGTTGGCGCCGACGCAGATGTGATCCAGGGTCAATTTGACGTCCGCGTCAAAACGACGGGTTTGGTCGTCGCCATAGTGAAGTCAGCTTAGCAAAATGGTCGGGGCCCCAGACCAAATCGCTCAGCCCCCGGTTTGCCTCGCTCTCTCAGCTTGTCGCTACTGTCTTTTCTTGCTCACGCATCTTGATCAGGTCTTGCGCGGTCAGGCGGACTTCTTTGCCGTCCACGCAAACGACGATGCCGGTGTTGGTGCTGATGGCAAGATCCTCGGCTGTAATGCGTCATGGTAATGCGTCTTGCAAAAACGCATTCAAATTATTATAATGAATGCATGGAATGCAATTTAAAGAGGTGATGCTATGGCAATGCTGACAGTACGCAATCTACCCGACGACGTGCACCGCGCCTTGCGGGTGCAGGCCGCTCTGCATGGGCACAGCACCGAGGCCGAAGTCCGCGAAATATTAGCAGTCGCGGTCAAGCCAGAGGCGCGTGTTCGCTTGGGTGATGCCCTCGCGGCACTGGGCCGAAAGATCGGCCTTACGAACGAGGACTTCGACGTTTTCAACCAGGTGCGAGACAAGATGCCCGCTCAACCGCTTAGTTTTGAATGATCGTCCTCGATACCAACGTCGTCTCCGAAGCGATGAAGCCCGAACCGCACCCGGCTGTGCGGACTTGGCTGAATGCTCAGGCCACCGAAACGCTGTATCTATCCAGCGTGACCGTGGCCGAACTGCTGTTCGGCATCGGTTCACTCCCGGTAGGCAAGCGAAAGGACATGTTGGCACAGACTCTTGACGGTTTGATGCGATTGTTCAGGGATCGAGTGCTTCCATTCGACATTGACGCAGCACGGTGCTATGCCGAGTTGGCTGTGACAGCCAAGATGGCTGGGCGAGGATTCCCGACACCAGACAGATACATTGCAGCGATCGCAACCTCGCGGGATTTCATCGTGGCATCACGCGATACGGCCCCCTACGAGGCAGCCTGTGTTACGGCCATTAACCCGTGGGATGCGTAAGGTGCTCCTAAATGAACTAATTCCGCCGGTTTGGGCGCGGAACCCCGTAACCTGGTTCAGGCGGAGGGCTGTCACTTTTGCGGGAAATCAAGGATCTGCCCAGACCCCCTGAGCTAGCGCTAGGTTTGCGTACCGCCCGCATTTAAATCGACTAAGGGCGGTGGGTTAGCGTGAAGTGTAGTAACTCTGACACTAACAAGTAGTAACGTTTCCACTATTTTGCCAAGCTCAAGTGGATGCGAATAGCATCCTCCACCGCCTGCATGTCGGCTTTGCCCACTGAGCCGAGCTGACTTTTAAGTCTCGCCTTGTCCGCAGCCATGATTTGGTCTGCCATGGCTTTACTGCTTTGGCCATCGACGGATACAACCGCCTCGCCGGGGTACAGTCGGTCGGTGTTGCTGGTCAACGGTACAACGACCACGCGGGTCAAGTTTCTATTGGCCGCGTCGTTGCTCACAATCACCGCAGGCCGTGTTTTGCGGATTTCGGAACCGACAGAGGGGTCAAACTCAACCCACCACACATCACCGCGCTTCACTGTGCATGTCCTTGGCCAGTGCGTTACACCACTCTTGCGCCTGCGTCTCGCGGGCAGCATCTGCAGCCATGGCTCGATAGCCCTCATCTAGCGAGGTGTCCAGGACGTGCGGGCGCAACAAGTCCTCAATGAACTGGCTCATGCGGCGCTTTCCGATGGTGCGATAGAGGCCGTCATAGACGACCTCATCCAAGGTGATGGTCATTCGCTTGTGCATGAAGATATCCTTTTATGCGTTATACGCACAGCGCATTATAGGCCTCGTACTTGAGTCTAGACGGTACAAGATAGCCGCTCAAGCAAACACTGTTTTGTTGCCATAAACCTGTTGGCACCATATCTAATGGCGTGAGTGCCCCGATCACGACACTAAAGTTGACCCCAGTTTTGAGGCCAACTTGGCACCGGATCGGCCATTTTCGGGCTGTTTGACCGAAAAAATTGCAGCCGAAAGTTGACCCTAGCTGAAGTATGCAACTAAAGTTGACCCCAAATGTCGCTAAAAATGCGGGTAATGAGCTGTTGGACCGTGAACGAAGTGGCTGCCGCCGCCCAAAAGGTCCGCCGGTGAGGTTCGTGCAAGATCGGCCACTGGGATGACTTTGTGCTGGCGGGGTCTTTAGAAAGCGGCTTCGGGCCATCTGCCGACGTTTCTGAGTGGCTGCTTTCGAGGAGCGAAAAGTGCTGCTGCGATGCATTTTGGGACAACGATCGGACTGAGGCCTGCCAGGGGATGCTGCCGTGCAGTCCTATTGGCCAGTGCAGCGAAACAGGCTTACATGGCCTGGTCTAGCATAGGGTTTGACAAAATCTCAAATGAGACACATAATTCGCGAAACTTAGGAGCAATCGCCGTGGCCGCACAAACCTCTATGCTTCACATTCGAGTGGACGATGACATCAAAGAGCAAGCGACACAGGCGCTGACTTCGATGGGCATGTCTGTGTCGGATGCGGTGCGCCTATTCTTGCGTCGCGTCGTTATTGACCAGGCCTTTCCGCTTGAACTCAAGGTACCAAACGCCGAGACTCTCGCCGCAATGGAAGAGTCGCGTGCCATGATGGCAAAACGTCGCGCCCGTTTTGAGTCTGCTGCCGAACTGTTTGCCGATCTTGAAAAAAACAGCAGCAAGTAAACGCGCAACTCTGCCACGAGCCGCCGACTACTCAAAGGCCTTCCTGAAGGATTGGCAACGGTTGTCACACTCCGGCCGGTTTGATCTCGTGCGGCTCAAAGAGGCGATGATGTTGCTGATAGCCAATGACGCACCGCTTGGCCCAGAATGGCTGGATCACCAGTTAAAAGGTGTATGGGCCGACCATAGGGAATGTCACATCGGAGGCGACTTCCTTTTGATTTACCAGATCCAGACCAACGCTATCAACTTTGTGCGATCGGGCACTCACGCTGAACTTTTCAGCAACTGACAGACTTTTTGAGCGAGTTGTTTGGACTGCGCCTAGCGCGAACTTCATTCACCTGAGTGCTCGCTCCGCGCCATGAGCCGTCATTGACCGAACCTCGCTTTGAGGCTGCGACAGGCTGTGAGCGGTCGTAGCCGTTTTCCACACCTTCGACCCCGGATGGACTGATTTGCTGTGTCTTCCATAGAAAAACTCCTCAAGGTTGAAGGGCTTGCTAATATGCTCTTTCTGCAGTTTTGTGTACACTAGAATTCACAATATGCATGTGAAGTCAAAGGAAAAATGATGGAAGCTATCAAAGTGGGGATTCGCGAATTCCGGGCCGGTATGGCCGAGTTCATTGCGTCGAGCACGCCAGTGGCCGTGACACGCCATGGGCAAACCATTGGTTACTTCATACCGACCCACGGCCAGGAGGAGGCTGACGTCGCCGCATTGAAGAAAGCTAGCAACACCCTGGATCGCTTGCTTGCCGCCAAAAGCATTGATGTGGACGCCGTGGTCGCCGAATTCAAAACCACCCGTAAACGCGCAAGCACGCCCAAGAAACCGGTGTCTGGGGTGGCATGAGCAACAAAGCGATCGTTCTCGATGCCAACATCCTGATTCGAGCGGTGCTGGGCAAGCGGGTACGAGAGCTCATTGTTTCCAATGCAGGAGCGGTGCAATTCTTCGCGCCCGATGTCGCCTATGCGGACGCCAGAAAGTACCTCCCAGCCTTGCTGGAAAAAAGAGGCGTAAACAGCGAGGCGGCGCTGACGGTGCTCGATGCCCTGGAGTCCATAGTCCAACCGCTGGAGCTGGGTGTTTATTCTGGATTGCAAGCTGCGGCTCTGCAACGAATTGCCATACGCGATGCTGATGACTGGCCTGTACTCGCCTGCGCCATGACGATTGCCTGTCCGGTATGGACAGAAGATGCCGACTTCTTTGGCACCGGAATAGCGACTTGGACCACCGATCGCGTGGAACTGTATTTGGCGGGGTGATTAGGCTGACTAGCGCCTGCGTTGGGCCGCGACTCACCAGCTTGGGAGTACCTGCAATCGGCGTCGTCAGGTTCACCTTGGCACCCCGAACGACCGCTACTAACAACCGGCACGTTTTCGCGAACGACTGCTTTCCTTTGAGCGACCTCATTTATTCGGGGGTTTCCCCAAAAAGTCGAATTTCCGCTTTGCTTGATCGCCCGCTGAACGCTGGCTTTTGCCGATCACTGCTATGGCCCGGACTTACCGCAAGACAGAGTTTTTCGGCCGACCGTTTACGCTGCATCACTGCCGCCCAAGGCGGCGCGGCGACCGTCCGCCATGGGTCGGAAGCAGTCGAAATCTCGACGCGATGAACAGCGTGCCGATATTCGCGATCAGCCGCTAATTTGTATGGTGATGAGGAATTTTGCCCGGCGGTTATCCCATACGACGTCCAAAAGCCGTTGAATTTCAGCGCCGTCATCGGCATCAGTTCAGAGAGACCACGCCGCCCCTATAGCTTGCGGTAAGGCCCAACACCCCAGACCAAGCCCCTTAGCCCAGCCGCTGCAACTGCTCCCGCACCTTCGCCAAGGTGTCGCCAAACTCGGCCACCCGCTGGTGCGATTGCGCCAGCACTTCGGGCGGAGCCTTGGCCACGAACGATGCGTTTTCCAGCTTGGCCATGGCTTTGGCGATTTCGCTTTCCAGGCGGGCGATTTCTTTGGCCAGGCGCAGCTTTTCAGCGGCCACGTCGATTTCCATGAACAGGCACATGCGTGCGTCGCCCACCACGGCCACCGGGGCGGCTTGGGCGGCGGCTTGCCAGGCGGCTTCCTCGGTGAACAACTTTACTTCGACCAGCTTGGCCAGCGCTTGCAGCACGGGGGCGCTGCTGTGCCAGAAGTCGGCGTCGGCGGCGCTGCCCGCCAGCACGTACAAGGGCAGGCGGGTGGAGGGCGGCACCTTCATCTCGCCGCGCAGGTTGCGGCAGGCGTCCACCAGCAGCTTGAGCCGCGCCACGTGGGCTTCGGCCGCTGGGTCAATGCGCTCGGGCTGGCTTAGGGGGTAGGCGGCAATCGCCACCGACGGGCCGCTGCGCCCGGCCACGGGGGCCACTTTTTGCCACAGCTCTTCGGTAATGAAGGGTATGACCGGGTGGGCGAGCCGCAGAATGGTTTCTAGCGTGCGAATCAGGGTGCGGCGGGTGGCGCGTTGCTGAGCCGGGTTGCCGGTGTTGATTTGCACTTTGGCGATTTCCAGGTACCAGTCGCAAAACTCGTTCCAGACAAAGTCGTAAATGGTGTTGGCCACGTTGTCCAGGCGGTATTCGGCAAAGCCCTTGGCCACGTCGGCCTCCACGCGCTGGAGTTGCGAGGCAATCCAGCGGTCGGCTTGGCTGAAGACCAGATAGCCGTGCACCGGGCCCGCAGCGGTGGGCGCGCCAGCGGCATCCACGCCGGGGGCGGCGCACTCCACCTTGGTGTGTTCGCGCAGGCCGCAGTCTTGGCCTTCGCAGTTCATCAGCGTAAAGCGGGTGGCGTTCCAGAGCTTGTTGCAGAAGTTGCGATAGCCCTCGCAGCGCTTGGAATCGAAATTGATGCTGCGGCCCAAACTGGCCAGCGCGGCAAAGGTAAAGCGCAGGGCGTCGGCGCCATAGGCCGGAATGCCGTCTGGAAACTCTTTTTGCGTGTTTTTGCGCACCTGCGGCGCGGTCTCGGGCTTGCGCAGGCCTTGGCTGCGTTTGTCCAGCAGGGGTTCGAGCGCAATGCCATCGATCAAATCCACCGGGTCCAGCACATTGCCCTCGGACTTGCTCATCTTCTTGCCCTGGGCGTCGCGTACCAGGCCATGGATGTAAACGTGCTTGAACGGCACCCGCCCGGTGAAGTGCGTGGTCATCATGATCATGCGGGCGACCCAGAAAAAGATGATGTCGTAGCCGGTGACCAGGACGCTGCTGGGGAGGTAGAGGTCGTAGTCTTGCGTCTTTTCGGGCCATCCCATGGTGGAGAAGGGCACCAGGGCGCTGGAGTACCAGGTGTCGAGCACGTCTTCGTCGCGGCGCAAGGTTTTGCCGGGGGCTTGGGCCTGGGCGTCGGCTTCGTTGCGCGCCACATAAACACGGCCGTCTTCGTCGTACCAGGCCGGAATTTGGTGGCCCCACCAGAGCTGGCGGCTGATGCACCAGTCCTGGATGTTGTTCATCCACTGGTTATAGGTATTGACCCAGTTTTCGGGCACGAAGGTGACTTCGCCGGTTTGCACGGCGTCGATGGCTTTTTGGGCGATGGATTTGCCGGTTGGATCTTGATCGGACACTTTGGTCATGGCCACGAACCACTGGTCGGTCAGCATGGGTTCGACCACCTGGCCGGTGCGGGCGCAGATGG
>Ga0214919_10005879_pt1 | contig 17111 bp, 14 predicted proteins | sample LL1503_MetaG_FD_177994 | JGI IMG/M metagenome (GOLD analysis project Ga0214919, IMG submission 177994) | Freshwater microbial communities from Lake Lanier, Atlanta, Georgia, United States - LL-1503 | ecosystem: Environmental > Aquatic > Freshwater > Lake | place: USA: Georgia | collected...
ATAAAAAGATGTATTATATGAATTATTTAATTTTTTTAAACTAGAACTTGGATTGCACGGCATTGAATTTAGCGTAAATAAACTTGAATATACCGCATCTCTAGATGTTGCAACTAATGCATACTTTGCATTCAGTCCAGCAATTGCATTATTGAATTTTTCTTGTGTATTATTTGCGCCAGCCCCAATTATATTCAAAGACACATTAACAACATTTTCTTTTGTGCTCTGTCTTACAATATCAGAGTCTAATGTCCACTGATATAAGTTTGTTGAAAATGGATTATCTGAAAAAACTGAATTAAAATTTACAGTTCCATTAAATTTATCAACTTCATAACCTTGCGTTATTGGGGACGATGCTAATGTTCCATTTAAATAGTTAGAATAAAAAGACTGACATCTGCTATATAGATTAGTCTTTAGTGATTCAATTTTCTTTTTTAGATTAGTAAGTTTTGGATCGCTTATAGCAATAATTTTTATATTCTCTGTTACTTTTGAAGTTCCATCGCTGGATCTCTCAAGAGAGTATGAAAAATCAGCTGATACATCATCTGCAAGTTTATTTTTTGAAAATGTTTCCGTGAATGAAAATTGCTTATTCAGAAGATCATAAGACTCTTCATAGTATTTTTTACCAGATAAAAAGTTTGTATATCCAGATATAAGTGCGAATGGCACTTCTTTTTGCATTATTCCAGATGCAATTGATCTTGTCAGCTGGTTTACTATACTATATGGTGTTTCACTTTCAAAACCGAATGCAGCCGAATGTTTGTAATCATAAGTATTATTTGAAGTTAATGATAATGAAAAGTTTTCAGAAAAATTTTTTAAAAAATACAAATTACTTCCAGTAAAGCTATATAAACCAGTAAAATATTCTCCGGTCATATTATACAAATTTCCAGATCCTAAAATTTGTATATCTGCAGTATACTCGCCAATTCTTACCCAGTTGCCGCGATCAACAGATATATTTGTTATATACCCTGATCCAAAACTAACCCCATTCAATACAATATCATCATAATTTTTTGATAAATTAACCAAATCATATATTCCACTAGATACACCACTTACGCCACTAGTATTTGTAAAATCATCTAAAACTCCCTTAACTGTTAATGATTTTTGTATTCCATATACAAAAGAGTCTCCAAAAAATTTTGGACTATGATCATAAGACAAAAGCGTTGCATTTTTAAAACTTATCATTGGATTTGTGTTTTTAACTGTGCAATTTTAGATAATGCCTCTTTTGATAGCGAGCGGGCCTGATCTACTTGAACTTGCAGACTCTTAGCAAGATTTAAAAATTCTTGAGTTAATTCATTTCCTCCACCAGAATCATTTATAGTCACCACTGGTGATAATGTTATCTGTGCTGGAGGAACATCTAGCGTCAAGGCAGCTGGTGCAGTTGTTTGTCCTGCGGTATTATCTGCAGTATTTTGCGTAGCGCTTGACAATGTATCTGCAACCTTTTGTGCTATTTGCTGCCACCCATCTGCTACTGAAAGAGCAGCATCCATTTGAGCCTTAAACTCTGCGCTTTTTTGGCTAATAAACTGAGTATCTTCTTTAAGTCCGCTAAGATCTAGAGGCACTTCTTGAAGATTTTGGCTTAAAGGAGCAACGCCAGTTCCATACTGCTTATTTGTTGCTTCATACCCAGTTGTCCTTGCTTGTGCTCTTAATTTTTCAATCGTAGTTGAGTCTAAAGTAGCACTAATTTCATTAATTAAATTATTTAAATTTTGCTCTACTTGCTGTCTGACAGCACTCAATTGTTGTGGAAAAAATTTCTCTATGTCCCCACCACTCATGCCAAAGTCTTTTGCTTGCTGAAGCGTCTCCTTGGCGCGACCTAGCCCATACTCTTTTTTAGAAATATCACCCATATAGTACTGCTCTTTTAGCTTGTCAAATGGTGTATTTCCAGGTGTTAATTCTATTATTTTACTAAAATCAATATCAAAAGCTTTTGCAATAACACTTGTAAGCCTTGCACCAATATCAAGCGCCTGTATGTCGCTAGCAGCTTGATTTATTTGTTTTTCTATTAATTCCTTTATTGATTGTGCAAGTTGTGGAGTTTGTAGTGTCGCAATTGATGATGGGTCAAGTCCTTCAAATAGTTTTGCTATAAATTGTTTTGGATCTTTGTTAAATCCCTCAATTCCGCCTATAGATTTTATTCTCTCAACTGCTCCCTGTCCTGTTTGACCCCTAAGCCCAATAGTTTTAATAACATTTTCTAGAACAGTTTTTGAAGCTTCATCTAGTGAAAGCTCAAAAACGCTAGCACCAGTTGGTGGAGTTATCTGTACCGCTCCCAAACCAGCCTCAAGAGCAGCCCTGACATCATCTTGTTGCCTATTGTCAAAATTAGGCATAGAAGTTCTTGCCTTTGCTATAACCGTAGCAACATCTTTCAATGATATTGAAGCAATTTGAAGGCTTGAAGCAAACTCTTGATCAGTACGCTTTTGATTGAGCGGCGCTATTGCTGTTCCAGTTGCCACACCAGAACCTGCCTGTTGTATTATTTTATTACGAGTTTCTTTATCTAAGCCACTTAATGAATTAATAAAAGCATCACGCGCCCTATTTACATCTGCCTCTTTTGCTGCCCCATTATTTAATGCATCTTGATATGTCTGATATGTTTGTACGATTAGTTGCGTTTTAGAATCAAAATTTGTAAGATTTTCTTTTGCACTTTCTATGGCTGCTGCAAGCTCTGGAGCATTAGTATTTAATTCTGACATCACCTCTATTGTTGTTTGAAGCACTCCTACTGCGCCACCAACAACTGCTCCAATTGGATTACCACCACTTACCATAAATCCAGTCGCTGCATAGCTTGCAATATTTCCAAGCCCTCTAGTTGCTGCAGCACCAGCTCTACCTTCTGGACTTTTTTGTTTTATTGCGCTAGCTAATGTATTTGCTAAAACTGGAGCTATTAAACTTGCAGCAAATGCGCCACCACTTTCAGACATAAATGAACCAAACTTTTGTCCAAATTTTGGCCTTACATTTTCTCTGGCCTGCTCGCGTTGCGAGCGAACTGCTTGCAACTCTGCATTTCTTACTGCTTGATTTGATAAAATACTATTTAAGGCTTGAGATTGCGTTTGTGGACCAACAAATTGTGATCGATTTGCTTGAATTCTTGCGTTTGCTGTTGCTCTTGCGGCCCTTATTTCATCTGCAAGCTTTTTTCTTTCCATAGCTGCAGACTGTTTGTTTAACAAGGCTATTTCACTAAATGATTGATTTATTTTTTTCTTGTTAATCGAAAGAATAAGCGCAAGCCCAGCTAACTCTGCTCCTAAAGCGCCAATTGATGATGCTATTCCACCATTCCCATCGCTAGCAAAATTTGGAATAAAACCTCTAGAAGCAAACATTCCAATTCCAGCGCGCTCACGCCCAATTGCATCTTTTAATCCTGGTGTGTTTAGTCCATTTGGCTCATCGCGTGTATTTGTAACAGCAATTGCATTTCCAGCGCCATCAAAGTGTGCGCGAATTTGAGATACTGGTACGCCACGATCCATTAAAGAAAAATTTGGAATAAACCCTCTTGCCGCCTTTTTAAGTTTTTTTCTTTGATCAAAATCAGCTTTTTCTTTTACTGTCGGTGTTGCTAAATCATACCCACCCTTAACAGCATAAATCTTATTAGCTACACTGCTTCCATTCGAAGAAGAAACCATTAAATTTGGACTTGAATTTAATTTTGCTTCAACTGCCTTTACTCCAGATGGGATTTTAAAAAAATCTTGCAATGTTTTATTTGGCATTCCAAAATCAAATCTTGCCGATGGTGAAGTCGCTGAATATGAATCAAATTCTTGACCGCTTAAAAGAGATGCAATAATATCCTCAAATAAAAGACCAGCAAAAGATGAAACCTGACCCTTGCTTTTACCATCATTTTTTCTAAGTGGTTTTTTGCCACTAGACTGTAGATACATGGCCTCTATTTGAGATCTTGCTGAATCTAGATTTTTATCAATTATTGTTTCGAAAGTTGACTTTTTATCGCCACCTAATGTTTTTTCAGCACCATATGCTACAAAGTTTCCAACTAAATACGGTAAATTTTTACCAATAGCATCAGCTGCTTTTCCAGTTGGTTTAAATCCTCTACCACCCTGACCTATATTAAATTGTGTTTGTGCTGGCCCAGAAGCAACAATTGCAGCATATTCATTATCTGATTTAAGCAATTTCCCCTTGCTAATTTTGCCCTCCTCTGCCTTTATTTGTTTTGATAAATCACTTGCCGTAATACCTTTAGCTGCAGCCTGAGATCTTAATGAAAAATTTTCTTCTCCATACCTTGCAACAAAAGCATCTTGTGTGATTTTTCCAGCTTGAAATGCTTTAAAGTCAGCATTTTGTTGAGCGCCACCAGCAAAATTTGGAATAAATCCTCTTGCAGCATAATGAGGAATAACCATTGAATCTCCATTTGTGCCAACCCCTGGATATTCTGTTTCTTGGTTGTTCATTACGAACTTGCGCCCACCTATTGTTCCAGCAGACATGTGCGCGCGAACAGACGAACTTGCACCCAAAGACATTGCCGAATATCTTTCAGCTATTGCATCCGCAGCATGGTTTGGAATAAACCCAGCAGCCGCCCTAGGCGCAGTTGATGCTTTCGATGCAATTACAGCCTGACCAGCAATAGATGTTGTTCCAACTTTACCAGCCAAGTTTCTTGCTATATTGGCAGAAAGAGCATTCTGTCTTTGCAGTGCTGTAGTTTGTTGTTCAATTACTGCTAAATATATTTTGGCAGCATCAGTGGCGCTAATCTGACCATTTTGAATCTGTTTATAAAGATTTGCATTTGTTTGCAGGAATTGTGATACAGACTGCTGTACGGCAGCCTGCTCCTTTCCTGCCGCGCCTATTCCAAGAATATTTCTACCAGCTTCTGCGCCATACTTAGCAAAATTAGCAAGAAGTTTTACTACTGCAGCAACTGCTAAAGCAAGTCCTGGTCCAGATATATATGATGCTATTCCACCAATAACTCCTTCTCCCAATTTTCCACCAATGCTTGACGAGTCAACTGATGATATTCCTTGTGCTAGCGCGTTAGTTAACCCAAGAACATTCTTCGCTGCACCGCCAAATAAATCTTGCCCAAGAGACGCTGCTACCTTTTGAACATTAGCCTGCGTTTGTGCGCCAAGAGCAGCTAATGATTGATTTAAAGCTGCATTTCTTTGCGTTGCTTCATCTGTACTTGACACAGATGTTTGCAAGGCCCTATCATATATAGAATAATCTTTTCCAAGATCATTCAATGCTGCTTTTAAAACGTTAATTTGGAAAACTCCACCAACCTGTTCAGCAACTGCGCTCTTATCTGTTGGCGTCAATGTTTCATAAACTCCAGCAAGCTCTTTTAAAAGTTGAATTTGATTTTTTACTTTTCCTTCTGAGTCAGTAGTTGATATACCATAAGACTCTAACAAGTCCTGCGTTTTTCCACGACCAAGTCTTGTAAATATTGTTTTTAAAGAGTTTCCAATAACTGCACCACCTCTAGCAGTTACCTGCTGTGCGCTTGTTACTAGCGCTATTAATTCATCAAAAGAAACCCCAGCATCACTAGCAGAAGATCCAACTCGACTAATAGCATTTGCTAAATCTGCAGAACTTACAGCGAAAGATGCATCAACATTCGCAAGCTTATTAACAACCTCTGATGCTGTTAGGCTTGACCCAGCAAAAGAGTTCATAGCTGCAGTTAGTGCCGTGACGCTAGATGCTGCATCTAATCCGCTCAACCTAGTCAATATGAGAGCTGCCTGTGTTCTTTTTAATGTCTCTTCAACTCCTAAACCCTGACGCGAAAGCTCAGTTGCTGCCTCTGCAACCGTATCAAATGACTGAGAAGTATTAGCAGCAATATCAAATAGCGAATTTCCAAATTTTGCAAGGCTTGAGCTTGATAAATTAAGCAGAACATTTATATCTGTTAATTTTTTCTCGGTATTTACAAATGTAGAGAATAAAGAGCTTACTGCTGACTGTAAAGCATAAATTGCGCCAGCTGAGGCACCGAATGCAATAACACGAGCATTTGCTGCAGCAAGAGACTTGTCGATTTCTGTTATCTGACCGCTAATTCTACCTAGTGGCTGTGCGGCGTTGCCCCTAGAAGACTGTATATTTAGAGAAATTGGAGTTCTGGCTATCTGATTGATTTGCCTTTGCAAACCAGCAGTATTGCCATTTACATCAATTGAAATATTTGCATTTGCAGCCATCCTTTAAAGTCCTTTTTCCTATATAAATTACAATTTATAAAATACAAAATCGCTATATGAATATTTATTTATTTAATAAATCATATATTCCCATACCGCCCTTCCTAGCAGTCTCATCTATAATTTTATCCCCACCAATACTTCCTCCAGCCATAGATTTTACCTCCTCCCTTGTTCCAAATAAAAATGTAGATCCAGCTGATGATTCTCCATTTTTAGACTTTGATCTTGTAACTGCAGATTGGTCGCCTTGAGATGATATAGACTTATACCATTCAAATAATTTATCTGGATTATCAAGAATTTTTTCTGGTATTTCTTCGGTACAATTCTTTATTATATCTCTATAATATTTTCCTAACATTAGCAGATCTAATTGATATTTAGTTAAATCCACAGCTGGTTTTCCAAAAATATCCATACAAGAACCGCTAGATGCATAAAGCAAGTTTTGAAACATTGTAGAAATTGCAGTTCTTTTTATTTTTATATCAGAATGCTCATTCATATATCTGGAATACATATATGCTAACTCTAGCATAAACTCATCATCCCTGTATTCAAAATCATCTACTGAATTAAAAAATAAAAACTTTAAATCTTCATCACTATATAAAAAATTTGTCAAAAAGAAATCTAAAGATTTTTTTGTTGCAACCTGCTCAGCAGTTATAGTTATGTATGTATGTTTTTCATTATTTATTTTTTCATACCTTTCATTTACATCTTTGATTTGTTGGTCAATTCTCTCTTTATCAGACTGGTAAATTAACTTAGATCTTGTTTTTTCAAGCCTTAAAAGCGTTATTTCAAGTGATTCAATTTCTTGCTCTTTTTCTTTTGACCACCAACCCAAGTCATAAAGCCCTCTAATTTGCTCACCCTCAAGCAATATTCCATCAGCTATTGCTTCTTGTATTTTTTTCTGATACCAGTTAGAAAATTTATTATGATCTGCCTTGTCTAAATGCTTTATATAAATATCAATATCTGAAATATTATATTTTGTATATCCCTTAGATATATCTAAAAACAAAGCCAATAGATTTTCTTTTTGGCCATCTACCATAGTTTTAAACTAATTTAATCAAATACTTAAAGTATTATCAGGCGCAACATTAGATGCTTCATCAGTAGTCTTTTCCTTAAAAGACTCTGAATCAATAGACTCAAAATCCTCCCACTTGAACAATCTATTTAGATACCACAAAGTAATAAGATAGTTAAATCTTTGCCCAATTTTTAATAAAAATTTATCATTTTCTAAATCATCATCTAGGCCATCATACCAATCAAGCATCTCGCCCATATTAGCCCCTTGGAAAAATTTTTCATTTTCATTTTTATACGCAATTTTTGTTAACCACCACTGAATTGTTGCATTTCTTGCTTTTGCATCAGCAGTATTTTCAAAGATATATATTTGCTCTAATTCAAAAGATTGAATTTCTTTATTTATTTCTTGCAATTCAAGTTCTGCTTGCTTTTTTTGTAAAACTTGTTCTTCTGTTGGTGAGGATATATTCTCAATACGCGCAATTTCAATACTTAGTTCAAAAAATTTAATTTTTGCTTTGCTGTAAGAGCTTGCTTGCTCTTCAGAAATTGTTCCACCTAAATTCTCTAAAATTGTATTCCATGCAGCCTTTGGTAAAAGGCCAGCTTTTACAAAGTGTCCAAGCTGCTTAGCGTATTCAATTTCCCCCTCCTGCCTTAATGTTCTAGATGGGTTTAATATATAAAACTTCAAATCTTCACCATTAGCGCCCTTAGCATCAAATGCATAAAGCCACTTTTTTTTATTAATACCATTTTCGCTCATATGTTATTTATTATCTTTATTTATTAGTACAAAATCAAAATTTTCTATTTCTTGCATAATTTCTCTTATGCAATTATTGCCATTATCTAGCACTCTTTTCCTTATTTTTTGAAACTCTTCATCTGATAATTTTCCATCAGAAACAAGGTCTTCTAAAGTATATATAAAAAATAAAAAAAGACGCGTAATTGATTTTTTAATAAAACCCTTAATAAATTGAGATATATCGAAATTCACCTTTAAAAACCTTTTCCCTATAGTCTATTACATCAAATAAAAAAAAGGGGACAGAAAATCTGCCCCCTTTTTTTATTGATTATTTTCTATTACGCCTGTGCTTTAGTTCTAACATCATCAAAGCTTCCAGATAAGAAAATGCCACGGGTAGTATCTTCTGGTCCACTGATAGGAACTTCAAAGTCTGCAGATAGCGTTGCATTATCACCAATGGATGTTTTAATGCTCTGCTTTACAAGCTTTGCTCCCTTTAGATTTGCTGATAGTGCAATAGCGCCATTTCCAGAACAGCTTACCTTTTTAAGCAATAGTCCAATATCATATGTTGTAGTATCGCAAAGCAAATTAGCAACACTGCCATCACTCAAATCTCCTAGCTGCGCATCAACAGACATCGTTGCGGTAACAGGGAAATCAATTTCTCTGGCGAATGAGAATCTGCTTCCTAGTTTATTAAGCGGAGTACGCTTTAGGTCAAACTTTAATGATGCTTTTTGTACCTTTAGCTCGGATTGAGTTGATCCAACAAGTCCAGATATTGTAATAGTTGCATCTCCTGGCAATAGCGCTGTTGGTTGAGTAGTATAACTGCTTGTTTTGAACTGTGGCAGTAAAAAATACTTTCCTGTTACAGCTAATCCATTATCTGAGTTTACTGCTGGCACTGGATTTCCACTCAAAGATGTATTTGTCTGTGCATACATTCTAGCATTTAGTGCCTCAAATTCTACAGATGCTGTTGGAATATCACCAACGGCTACGTCAAGACTATAGGATGTAATGAATGTATTTCCTAATCCAATTACGCCAGTTGTAGTACCAGCATAGTCAGATGCATCGCTACCCTCTTTTGCAACCATCAAATAGATATTTTTTTCATCTGTATTTTTTTGCAAAATGTCCTTTACGCAAGAAACACCAGCCATATTTCCAGTAACTACAGTTAGGCCTAAAAGTGACTCGTTAAGACCATCAGTTACATAGTAAGATGTACTAGCTGAAACGGTTGGTGCTTCAGTATCTAGACGGTCAATAAATCCCAAGTTTCCAAATTGGTTTACGTCCTTTAGATTACGTGAAAAATCTGTATCAAATGATTGCACGCGTGATAATTCAAGGATATCATATTTAACTCCTGTACCAAGCGGTACTGAACTTACGTATGATCCTGTTTGCATTTGTGATGCGCCAGTTTGGCTCACGAACACACCTAATGACTGATAAATAATGCGATTTCTGCTCATAATTTTAATTGTTTAAATAAAGTATTACTACTTTTCTATTACACTGCTGGTATAGTAAATATCTTATTTTTTTTAATTTATTCTGGGTGTTCTAATGCATCTAACTGTGAAATCAGCAAACGCACCATATGTATTTTGCCCTATCAACTTATTGGCTGAAGGGGCAAATTTTGATATTTTAACACTCTCTACAAGTGCCATAAGTATTCCTGTTTTTGAATAGTTTCCACACAAGTTTAAATAATTAAAATTGCTATATTTGTAATCACCATAAATATTAAATGGCATATCCACCGGATATAGTATTGGGAAATACTTTCTACCCATATCAGAAGCAATAGAGATTCCGGCATCTAAAAGATATGGCGAGTCTGCTAAAAAAATACACCTTATATCAACTTCAGACTCGTCTAATCCACCAAAAGAAAATGGCACATTTTCAGTATATTGAGTTTTAATAAAAATACATGGATATGTAAGTTCTGAATATTCTAGCGGATCAGTATTGGTATTTCCAGCCAGATCAGTTGGTCTTACCGGATATTTTGCATCAAAAATAAGAGATTCATCCTGTGACTCTGCATAATAAACATTATACTCCTTGTACGCATAAGAACAGCTAACAGAAGGTAAAGACTTAGAAATAGAACTATCAAAAATCCCCCTACCAAGATCATAATCTATTCTTAAATTTCCAGAACCTCTTGGTGTAAAAGTATTATTTATATAAACTCCAGATGGTATATTTGCTCCTAATATAGAACTATCAGAAACAAACTGTCTGTATGGGCTAGAGTATATTGTTTTATCAGGAAAGTGCGGATCACTTGTATTATAAAGTTTGCCACTAGTAATATTAACATACGCATTGCCCCTATCAAGCATTTCATGATCTATGAACAGCTTAAAGCTAGGAACTATTCTATTTATAAATTGAGGGGTCATCATAATATGTTAACTTTTGATATTTTTAATAAAATTATTCCACATTTCTGGCCAGTACTTAGTCCTTCTAAATGTTCCTGCTCTTACATTATAACTAGACTGTATTCCACCACCAGATCTTCCTAGCGATTTTGATACATAATATGAAAATCCAGAAATACCTCTTCCAATTGCCAGTATCCACGATCTGCCATTTTCCCATGGCATTCTTGCATTTGTCACAAGATCAGATTCTGATGGAACGCTTATATTAAAAGACACCTTTAAGCCCCTAGCATCTGTAGACTTTTTTAAACTCTTTACTTTAATTTTAGCATTTATAAATCTAATCCACTCTTGTACTGGATTTTGATTGCTTTCAAAGCCAATAAAAGAAAATAAATTACCATACCCCCCAAGCGTGCCAGAAGAGTTTAATGCTGAGTTACCACCCTCAATTTCTTGTGAAACTGGATGTGATGAAAATTCCTCAATTAAATTATTCTTTGCATTTAATAGCTTTTCCTCAGCAAGGCTTTTAGCATAATTTTTAAATGCCGTATTATTTGCTATCGACAAATTCAATAGTTTTAAATCAACATTTTTTGCCATTATTGCATATCCCTTCTTCTCACATATAGAGTATAAAAGTCTACATTGAATAATCCATGCATTTTTGGCGCTCCAACGATTTCACAGGAAACGCCATCAATATAAAAAGACTGGCAACCGCTTAAGAAATCATATGCATCTTTTTTCATTTTTAACCTACATGCTTCCCCAGGAACTTTTATATCTATTGGTAGATTTTTTTCATTTTTTGGGTCAAGCCACTGAATTCTCATTCCAAATGTGCCAGATACTGGAATGGTATTATACTGCATATTTTGACCTTGTTTAAAGTCTCTATATGCATAAATATAGTCATTTGTTGTAACAACATCTACCCGCTGCGGGTTACGATATATCACAACATCTCTTGCAAATGTCTGATGCAAATTATCAAACTCAGAGGACCATGCTAGCTTTTCAGCATCTGTTACAAATGATGGCATATTTTATAAACCTGGTTCGCTTCTTGGATAGTAAACGCTTCTATATGCTTCAGCCCAATAACCACCATTAACTGTATCGTTACCATTAACAGATTGTGGTGAGGCTCTATTTTTCAAATACAGCTTAACTAAATAGTCCACATTATTTTGAGCTTCTTTTGCATATATTTGATATGTTCTTGCAAGCTCAGACCTATTAACGCGTGTTACTGTTGAATCGCCCTCTTTTAGAGTTGTCCACGCACTTGAGCCATAAGACCCATAAAGTGACATCTTACCTTCCCTACCATAAAAAAATGCGTCAAAATTTGCCTTATATATAGCCTGCTCCTCACTTCCCATTTCTGGCTCTATAGCAACGCCAGTTAATTTACCAGCATTAGAGTAGTATGGAACTACCTCAAATCCATTATGAATTTGGTTATTAACTAGTCCCAAATTTGCTGGATCAAGAAACCAAGCAGATAAATACTCCCTAGAGTAGTCTTCTCTATCGCCAAGATCTACAGCTACGCCATTTACAAAATCACTAAACCATTTTGGGTATTGCATGATAGTAATTACACGCAACTAATGACTTATTAATCTATAAAATATAGATTATGCTCCCTCTCTTAATATTTTATGTATATTTTTTGGAACAGATGATGGTAATGATTGAATAACAGTTCCTTGGCTTGATTTGAATGATTCTACATGCCTAGAGAATTCACTTAAAAGCCTTTGTCTTAAAACATGTGGCTCAACATCTGGCCTAAGCCCAACATCTCTTGCATGATTTTGCAAATCAACAATAAGCATATCATTTAATTTAGCCGTATAAACATCAATATCCATTGTTCCATATGTAGATAGCCCATCAGAACCCCAGATCTGCTCGAGTGCTGTTGGTTTATTAGATGCTATCTTGCCATCGATCTCAATATTTTCATTTAATACTTCTTTGGAGTTTTTTTTCTTTCTTGGCATAATATTATTCGTTTAATTATTATAACGAGTATAAATTCATATTTCTAATATTATTCGATATAAAAAGAAAAAGCCCTGATTTCTCAGGGCTTAATCTTTGATTACTTTTTAGTAGCTGATTATACAACCAATCCTGCTACAGCACGGGAGTCTAAGCATACGCGACCCTCGCGTAGTTTCATGTACCATCCCATTTTATTTGCACGAGCTTGGAACTGGTCATCTACGAATGTTTGTAGCTGGCCACCATTGTCGTCAAATGTTTCAACTGGGCGGATGAATGATCCACGAGCCATGTCGAAACCAACAAGAAGCTCATCTGTTGCGTTTGCGAATGTTGTAGCGGAGCCACCGGCTGCTTTTGCATAAGACTTTGTACTGAAGAAGCTGAACAGCTCATTGTATCTCTTGCCCTCGCCAAGCTCTAGCAATTCATGGATTGTTACTCCGAAGATTTCGGATGTTCCAGCACTGCGATAGATCTGACTACGAACTTCATCAGGAAGTGCTACGTTACCAGCTGATGTAGCTGCACCGCTGCGTGTATTTACTGGATTGTAAGCAAATGCACGAATCTGTCCCTTGATTTCTGGGCTTACATACAAGTCTGTAAGTCCTGCTGGTGATGCTGTTGATGTTCCGCCTATGTAGCTGGCATTAAAGCGGCTAACAAGTGTCCACATTGCGCTAAGATCATCTGGCACAAAGTCTCCAGCTACTGCTGAGCGGAAAACGTGATTTTTCCCACCAGTGCTTGCATCAGCAAGTACCTTCATAATAACTGCCCATGCATTTCTCTCCTGCTTTACAAGCATTTGGTTTACAGCGAATTCGATGTAGCGAGCTACAACGTTTAGGCGTGCTCTACGAGCATAACGCTTGTCAAAGCTGATTGCGCTATCAAGATCGTATGTACGAAGTTTGATTTCGCTTGCTCCAGCAAGTTCATTTGTTGGAAGGCCGCCGCCAACAGTTTGTGACCAAATAGTAATATCTCCATATCCTTGACCATAGAGAGTATCGATTGGGAATGAAGGTGAATCATCCTCATTGTATGCTTCGTCACGATAGATCTGCGAAGCTGATCCAGCCTGCATTAGTACCTCTTGTACAACTGGGCTTAAAAATGCTGCAAAAGCCTCTTGAGCCTCAGCTGCTTCAACCTTATTGTTTGAGGCCATGGCCTTAATTAGGGCTACTTGCTCAGGTGTATTTTTGAATTCGATTTTCATAGTTTTATATTTGTATATATTTTCTTATTTAATTAGTTTTTTACGTTGAATTCTAGTGGAGCGTAACCTTGGCTATTTACAGGCCCAAGGAAGCGGCCGATTGAGTTTACGCCTGTTGCTGGAACAACTTTGAGTGATCCGTCACCAGCGTCAGAGACTGCTGCACCAGAACCAAATGCTGGTGTTCCAACGATTCCGCTATAAAGAACAAACCCGTGCGTAGCTACTGGACATGCTTGTCCACTTACGATCACATCCATTTCGGCTGCTTTACGTGGATCAAAAATTAATGGGTAGCCATTTTCATCAACTGTGCGAATGTCTTTCATCAACATTCCAAGAACGCTTGCTGTTGCTGTGCCTGATGGGGCAGCTGTTACTAGCCAAGGAACATTAAATGTTGCTGATAATGTACCACCAACTGATGATAGATTTCCAAGAGTCATTTCATCTCCTAAAGTTAGTCCAGAGCCAAGAGCGGTAACAAATGTACCCTTGTTGGCTGTTGCACCACTGTATGAAAAATATGGAATGATGTCATAATTATTTACTGAACGTAAAGGTTTGATATTCATAAGTTTAATTTTTTATTTCTAAGTATTTATTACAGTTAATATTTTTTTTTTCCTATTATTTTTTATCTATTTAATTTAATTTTGATGTTATCTCCACCAAATGCTGATGCCATACGATCTTTTAGTGTTTCTTCACCGCCAGTCGCATTGGCTAAATCATTTTTAATTGATGCTTCAGAAACAGCTTCAGCAACCACATCTTCTTTAATTTCAGAAGTAGGCTCTTCTGCAGTTTCATCTACAGTCTCAACAACAACATCTTGTGATTCGTCTTCTGTTACTACTGAAGCTTCATCATCACTGCATTTTGCCATTTTCATTTCTTTCTCTTTGATCATCATTTCTTTCTTAACGATCTTTTTCTTTGCAGAAGCTAGTGTTGAAAACTTTTTAAACCATTTTTGGAACTCTTCATCGTTAGCAATTAGCTTTAGATCTTCAGCTACGATTGTACGATCTTCATCGGATAGATCATACTCAGAGTCTATGGATGCCATGCGCATTTGAAATACTTCTTCAGCCTCTTTTGCTGCGATTTGATTTTTTAACTCACCTAGGGCAAGCTCAGAATCTTCTTTGGACTTTTTAAGCTCATCTAGCTGTAATTGTAGCTTGCTTAATTCTTCATCTAGGTTTGATGCAATGGACTGTTTTTGATCCACTTCTTTTTTCCATAATTCTGAATTTTCAGCAATTTTTTCTGCAATAAAGTCAGTAACTGCAGATGCTGAAAGTTCTTTGAGAGAATCTTCGTTAATATCTTTGATGTCTGTTATTTTCATAATTAAATTAATTGATGCTTCTTGTTTCATTACATTTTCTAATTGAATTTTATCACATTTTTTTTCACTTTCTTCCGATCCAACCTGAACAAGTTTTAAATCTACAGTATTATCGTCAATATTATCTGTTGTTATGATACCCTTAACTTCAGCAGCTGGATTTTCAGTTAGACCTATTCCTAAGCTTAAAATTGTATCGCCAGTAAGATTTAAATAAACAGGATCACCATTTTCATCAGCACCATTTCCGCCAAATGTTTTCAATCTGTTTTTTAAACTGTCAAGTGCTTCACCATCAACCACTTGACACTCTTTTAAATATTTTGATCCTCTTGCTATATTGAATTCTTTAAATGCAACCTCCCATGAAGCTGAAATTCCACCATAACTATTTGATGTTGGATCTCCAGATTCAGATATTGTATCTGCAAAATCAGGATTTACAGCTCTCCATATAATGCCCGATAAAACAACATTAAAAACCTTTCCTTCAGAGTCAAGTTCTCTTGCTGTAGCCTCAGATATTGGCTGATCATCTGGAAATGATGAAAATCCATAATCTGTAATACATCCAACTACATTATTTCTCTCATGCTCTATATTTATGTATTTTCCTTTAAAGCTTTTTGCAATTGCAATACCCTTTTCGCCAGAGATCATATGGCCATTTTTATTTCCAAGATTTGGAGTATATGCATTAAATGCAACTCCTAAAATGTCATAGCTTGATTCAAAATCAAAATCTTTTGGAAGCAAATTTTTTAACTTGTTTGCACTTGCCTGTGCTATATATTGCAAATCTTCCTGATCCATTGATACTGCTTTGATTTGAATACAGTCAAATCTTGCATGGAATGGATACTCTTCTAAGATATTTTTTTTCTTTTTCATTTAGTTTTGCTCAGCAACTGCTACCCAATATGTTCCAGTGCCACTACAAATCGCGCGCACCTGCTCCATTGGTGATGTTGAATATGCTGGTGTTGCATAGCCAGATCCAGAAATTTGAATTGTATAAAATGGAACTCCATCATTTATAAAGAATGGACTAAAATATTGCAATGCAATAGATCCACTGCTTGTTCCGTATGCTGTAAAAAGATTGTCCCTGCTTCTGCCCATGCCCACCCATTCACCCGTATATGGAGCAGACTGTCCTGTTAAAAGCATTTTAGTTGAAAAAAAATCACTCATATTATTATTAACTTACACCTAATATTTTAGTAAATTAAAAATTTTATTAATTAGGTAGTTATATCACCGTATAAAATCCAGAAATTTGTATCTTTATATAAAGCATCTAGCTTTGAATACCTTCCATTTGCTTTATATGCGTTGTTTCTTGAAACAACTGTGACGCTGTTATCTCCAGTTACAGTCAGTGTGCTATTTCCTACTTGCATTATTGATATTCTATCACCAACAGAAAATCCAGCTGAACTTTTTAAAAATCCAGTTTGATTTGGCCCAGAACCACTAAAAGCAACCATCTTGCCAATGTCACTTTTAATAAAGTCATATGTATCAGTAGATATATTTTTTATTGAAACATTTCCATTTTGAATTAGTCCAGTAACATATCCTGAAAAAATATTAAATTGATATGATGTAACTAAATCTTTATAGTAGTTTGCAGAAACTATAGTAGTTCCACCTAAAACAATATTTAAATTCTTTATATCATTTAATGATCCAGATATGTCCAAACCTATAAGCTGCCTAAATGGAATATAAAAATTTTGACTCAAAACGCCAAAAGATGAATAATTTCCAGAAGAAATTCCAAAGTTTGTAATTGTTGTTTTTGTTGTATTTCTTGGATCTCGATAATAAAAACGTCCAGTTAGTGGTAACGGTGGTGTAAGCGCTGTAGTTCCGGTATTAGAAACATACACAGCCCACCTTGTTGCTATAAATTCATTTGCGGAATAATATTCTAATAAATCATTTCCAGTTGCAGCAT
>Ga0214919_10005881_pt1 | contig 17108 bp, 14 predicted proteins | sample LL1503_MetaG_FD_177994 | JGI IMG/M metagenome (GOLD analysis project Ga0214919, IMG submission 177994) | Freshwater microbial communities from Lake Lanier, Atlanta, Georgia, United States - LL-1503 | ecosystem: Environmental > Aquatic > Freshwater > Lake | place: USA: Georgia | collected...
ATCTTAAAAGTAATGGGATTGGAAATACCTATTGAAATGACTGGTAATGTTTTGATTTAAGAAAATTTTTACTAGTTTTTTCTTTAATCGATAGCGAAGTCATAGAATAGTAATACAAGAATCACTATATTGTTAAACTTAGTAAAGAAAATATAGTCAAAGACTTATTATCAATTTATAACCAACTTAAAAATAATATTATGATCAAGAAAATACTCATTGGACTACTTGTTATTTTAGTAGCCATTCAATTTATTCGTCCTCAAAAAAATAATTCAGGCGATATCTCTAAAGATATTACAACACTATACCCTATGCCAGATAGTGTTAAGTTAGTATTCGAGAAGGCCTGTGCAGACTGTCATACCAACAATACAAAATATCCTTTTTATGCATCTATACAACCCATTGGTTTTTGGCTAGATGATCATGTTAAAGATGGTAAGCGTCATTTTAATATTAATGAATTTGCTGGATATAGAATTGGAAAGCAAAATAAAAAATTAGACGAAGTCATTGAGCAAATAAAAGAAGGCGAAATGCCACTTGCTTCTTATACCCTAATTCATAAAGAAGCCATATTAACAGAAGCAGAAAAAACATTAATTTCTAATTGGTGTCAAAATATAATGGATACCATTAAGGCTAATTATCCTGCGGATAGTCTTAAGTTAAAGAAACCCACCCAAACTCAAGCCGTTACTAAATAAGGTTACTATCGTATGAAAATTGTTAAAGCAACCTATTTAATTTCTAGTCCTAGTTTTGATCAATGCCCTGCGTTGAAAGCGCCTGAATATGCCTTTATTGGAAGAAGTAATGTAGGCAAGTCCTCCATTATTAATGCACTTTGTTTACAAAAGAACTTAGCTAAAACATCGGGCACACCTGGAAAAACGCAGCTGATAAACCATTTTGAAATTACAAGCAACAGTGTTGCCAAGGGCAAACAAGACAAATGGTATATTGTAGATTTACCCGGTTATGGATTTGCTAAAGTATCACAAAGTAGTAGAAGAAGATGGGAACAAATGATTGAGAACTATTTAAGAAAAAGAGAAAACTTAAATCGTGTTTTTGTTTTAATTGATAGCAGACATAGTCCTCAAAAAATTGACTTAGAATTTGTAGAACAATTATTCAAATGGGAAATTCCATTCACTATTATATTCACTAAATCAGATAAAGAGAAGCCTGGAGTGGTGGCAAGAAATGTAAAATCATTTTTTGAGAAGCTCAACGAAATACTTCCTTTTTTACCACAAGGTTTTGTAACCAGTGCGGAAAAAAGAACAGGTGTGGATGAAGTATTAGCCTGTATTGACCAATACAATAAACTAGACGCCGAAGGGCTTTAACGCTGTTTAATAATTTTTAATTCACCGCCTTATCTGCACAGCAGCTGCTTGCAAAGGCTTCTGGTTTTGCTTTAAAAGCAAATCCCATTCCCAATATATAACCCATGGCTTCTTTTAAAGCGTCATTGCTTTTAAATTGCGGATTGGTATTAATGTCGGCATGTACTTCCATTTCAATATTATGTTCAATAAACAGATCACATAACTCATAAGCAATTTCAATACTTTTAGCCACTTCCATAAGCATTCTTTCTTTCAAATGATATTTCTGCGTGCTCTTATCATTATGGATATACATAAAACCACCATTATGTTCTCTCAAAAAAACAATCACTGTTGCAAATTCTGTAATATTCGCTTTGACTTGGCTATCTGTCCCAATGCAAACTTTTAATTTTGTCTTTTTTTCAGACTCAGTAATGATAGCTTGTTTGACAGCCTCTTTAATAGGAAGTACTATTTTTTCTCCATTAAATTTTCTCCATAACATAGTGTCCATATTAAAGGTTGAATATTAAAGGTTGAATATTAAAGGTTGAATATTACAGGTTGAACCAGATTGGATAACTTATTGACTACTCTAAAGTAGGATAATAGATTTGAATACCCCTTTTACCTACTGCTGCAGTTTTCAACAGCAGGTGGATAAGCCCCCCTTTTGCCTAAAAGCCACCTATATTTATTACCTTTGTCCACTTAATAGAAAGCCCGTTATGAAGATATTATTCCAATACATTAAACCCTTTAGAAGTCTTGTTTTACTAGCCTTTGTATTAGCGGGTATTAACCAAACTTTTTCTTTATTCGACCCCATGATTTTTGGTAAGCTAATTGACGAATTTGCCAAAAACCCTATCGTGGATGCAGCAGGTCATCACAGAACACAGTCCGATTTTTTAAGGGGCGTTAGCAATATGCTATTATTATTAGTAGGCACTGCCATGGTAAGTAGGATAGCCAAGGCTTTCCAAGATTATACAGTGAATGTAATTATTCAAAAATTTGGTGCTGCCTTATTTACCGATGGATTAAAGCATTCAATGCAACTTCCTTATCAAGCTTTTGAGGACCAAAGAAGTGGAGAAACCTTATCTATTTTAACCAAGGCAAGAGCCGATTGTGAAAAGTTTATTAGCTATGTGGTGAATGTATTATTTGGCATTATTGTAAGTGTCATCTTTGTGTCTATTTATGCCACCAGATTACATTGGTCCATTATTCCTATTTATATTGGGGGCGCCAGCTTGATTGCCTATGTTACCAATTTGTTAAGTAAGCAAATTAAAGTCATTCAAAAAACAATTGTGAAGGAAACCACTTCTCTAGCAGGTACCACTACTGAAAGCTTACGCAATATTGAATTAATTAAAAGCTTAGGCTTAACCACACAAGAAATTCAAAGACTCAATAATAATACTTATAAAATATTAGCTCTTGAATTAAAGAAAGTAAAAAATGTGCGTTCCTTAAGTTTTATTCAAGGTACCATGGTGAACTTTTTAAGACAGGTAATTACTTTTACTTTAATGTGGCTCATCTTTAAAGAAATTTTAACGGTAGGTCAGTTAATCTCTTTGCAGTTTTATAGCTTTTTTATATTTGGTCCGCTACAAGAAATTGGAAGTATTATTTTAAGTTATAGAGAAACAGAAGCCTCTTTAAATAATTTCGATGCCTTGATGAAAAAGCCTATCGATCAAACGCCTAGCAACCCTACTGCTATTGGAGATATTCAACATTTAGCCTTTCATCAAGTAGGCTTTCAACATCAAACCGCTAATTTTAAAGCTATTGATAATATTAGCTTTGAAGCAAAGAAGGGTGAAACAGTTGCCTTTGTAGGCCCTTCAGGGGCAGGCAAAAGTACCTTGGTGAAATTATTAGTGGGATTATATGAACCACAAGAGGGAGAAATTTTAGTCAATGATGTGAATTCAAAAAATATTGACATGACTGGACTTCGTAATCAAATTAGTTTTGTTACCCAGGACACACAATTATTTGCAGGTACCATCAAAGAAAACCTAGCCTTTGTTGCACCCAATGCAACAGAAGAAGATATGCTAGTAGCCCTTACCAAGGCAAGCTGTTCTAATATTTTAGACAAAGGGGGTAATGGACTAGCTACTTTAATTGGAGAAGGTGGTTTAAAATTAAGTGGTGGTGAAAAACAAAGATTGTCTATAGCCAGGGCCTTATTAAGACATCCTCATTTATTAATATTTGATGAAGCCACTTCTTCTTTAGATAGTATCACAGAAGAATCAATCACCGATACCATTAGACAACTATCGGCAGAAAGAGAACAAATTACTATTATGATTGCGCATAGGTTATCTACCATTATTCATGCAACCAGGATTTATGTACTAGAGAAAGGACAAGTCATTGAAAAAGGAACCCATGAATCATTATTATTAGAGAAGGGCTTATACTATGCCATGTGGAGACAACAAATTGGAGAAAGAAGAATGGCTAATTAGATAGTATTTTTTGATCAGAGCGGCTATTATGGAAAAAGAGCAGTTTAAGGAAATTCAATCAAGCATACCCCATGAACCGGGTATCTATCAATACTTTGATGGCAAGGGCGCTTTATTATATGTAGGCAAGGCTAAAGACCTAAGAAAAAGGGTAAGCTCCTATTTCTTAGCCACCCAAGAAAATCAAAAAACAATTGAACTGGTTGAAAAAATTAAGGATATCCAATTTACCATTGTAAACTCGGAGCACGATGCCTTTATATTAGAGAATGAACTCATTAAAAATTATCAGCCCAAGTATAATATTAATTTAAAGGATGATAAAACCTATCCTTATATCATTATAAAAAATGAGTCCTTTCCTAGGGTGTATATTACTAGAAGAAAAATTAAAGATGGCTCCACTTATATAGGCCCTTTTACGCATCCACTTGCGGTAAGAGAATTAATGAATCATATTAAACAAACCATTCCCTTAAGAACCTGTACCCTTCCACTTACTAAAAAAAATATTGAATTAGGTAAGTTTAAAGTTTGTTTAGAATATCATTTAGGAAACTGCTTGGGGCCTTGTCAAAATTTTCAGTCAGAAATTAACTATAATGAATCTATAGAACAGGTTCAAAATTTATTAAAAGGCAATATCAAACCTGTGGTTCAAGAATTACAAATAAAAATGCAAGAGCAGGCAGCTGCTATGCAATTTGAAAAAGCAGGATTGACCAAAAGAAAAATAGAAGAGCTAGAGAGCTACCAAACAAAATCGGTAGTGTATACAAAACATCAACACCCCATGGATGTTTTTAGTATTGCTCACAATGAAGACCAAGCCTATGTGAGTTATTTAATGGTACAGGAAGGTAGAATTATACAAACACATATTTTGCCTTTAACAGTGCCTCTTGAAGAAAAAAAAGAAACCATTTTGTCCTTTGCTATTCATTATTTCAGGACGAATCTTAGCTCTGATGCCAAAGAAATTATTTTACCTATTGAATTAGAAGATACCTTGCCAGGTGTAAAATATACTATCCCTTTACAAGGAGATAAAGAACAACTTTTAGCCCTGTCTCAAAAAAATGCCGACTATGCACTAAAGGATTGGGAGTATAAACAAAAACTAGTACAAGTAAACCCTATCAAGGATGATAGCGTTTTACAGGAACTAAAAGACCAACTACATTTGGGTGCCATCCCTATTCATATTGAATGTTTTGATAACTCTAATATACAAGGCGCCTTCCCTGTATCGGCCATGGTTTGTTTTAAAAATGGACAGCCAAGCAAATCGGATTACCGTAAATTCAATATCAAAACAGTGGTAGGTATTAATGATTTTGCCAGCATGAAAGAATCGGTGTATAGAAGGTATAAATCGGTAATAGCAAAACAGCAGCCACTTCCTCAACTTATAATTATTGATGGCGGCAAGGGACAGTTAAACGCTGCTATTGAGGCTTTAACGGAACTAGGTATTCAACAAGAGGTCACCACCGTTGGACTCGCTAAAAATTTAGAAGAAATTTTCTTTGTAGGAGACAAGGACTCCCTGAAATTAAACTGGCAGTCCGATGCACACCGACTCATTAGGAATATAAGAGATGAAGTACACCGCTTTGGTATACAGTTTCATAGAAGCAAGAGATCTAAAGGGGCGCTTGAAAATAGCTTGGACCAAATTGAAGGTATTGGGCCTAAAACCAAAGACTTGTTATTGATTTATTTCAAATCGGTACAGAAAATAAAGGAAGCCAAGGTAGAATTGCTTTCGGAAATTATAGGCCCTAGTAAGGCGCAAATTTTAAAGGCTGCTTTTGAAAAAACAGAGCATTCAACCGATAATTAAATATAGGGCTAATACACCCATCTGTCTTGCTCGTAATCGAAGATTCTTTGTCTGATCTTCTCCCCTTCTAACAATCTTTTATTAGGATCTTTATACAAAGCATTCAACATTTTATCGTTGTAATTATCTAGTGTTGACTTTACAACATAGCCATTAAAGTATCTGCTTTCAAAAAGTTCTTCCCAAGTAATTCTATTAGAAATATTTTTGGGATTATATACTTGATTCTTGGCCAGTGTAGCTCTTAATTCAGGATAGTAGATCCAAAATAAAGTACGCTTAATAGATTTATTATTAATGACGATGGTTGCCACAGGTGCAATGCCAATAATTCTGCAATACATTCTGCTTGTTTTATTATCAAAAATGAATTGCTCTTTTAATCTAAAAGTATAAATGGAATCTGGATTAGGGGCAAGTTTGGTATTGTAAATAATACTTGTATCAAATATATTAGGATTATTAATATTTTGCACTAACTGGGTATCTAAACTTCCTTTCAACATGGCATTGACTTCGTCCACACCCAATGGTTTAGTAAAACGATCATCTCCTCCTTCAGCTGAAAAAGGCACTACCCCGTCTTTTTCAATGGCTCTTAATAATAGAGCGAAAAAACGCTGGTCACCATCATCATCATATGCTTGGTATATAAAAGGGCGATTAATTTTTTCTCTTCCGTCAATTTCTTCCCAAACAAACTCACTAAATAAAGCATCCTCTTCTCTTAAATTTTCATAAGCCATTGGCGTTCTTTGTTGAACTGCTTTTCTTGCATTGCCCTCAGAAAAGAAACCATAATTAGGTCTTAAGCTTCTTTTATTATTGGCGTTAAAACCACCCACCATCGTAGTATCAACAGTTTTAGTTGATTTTATATTAGTATCTATGGCCACCGTTGAAACCACTGGAACAGAGACTGGCGCTTCAACAGGTTTAGTAGCAATTGTATCCTTGGTAGCAGGTCCTGCTTTTTTCTTATAGTTAAACTGCGCTTGAGCACTATTGACGATGGTTAGTGCTAGCACTAAAAACAAAGTATGGAATATTAATTTTTTCATGTCTTATATTTTTCTACTTTATTTACAATTTTATTGCAAGATAAAAGTAATCGTTTGATCTAATTTTCTAGTGCCTCCTCCTGGCTCTGTTACTTTAATTTCACCAATAGTCACTGTGGTGCCTGGCTGACATCTTCTTACTAAATCCTTTGCCCCGTTTGCAAAAGCCGCTCCATTCACTTCAGCTACTTCAGGTTCGTCAAAACCTTTACCAGTAGCTATGACTATAAAAGAAACTACATTGAATTTAATACCATCAAATACAAAGTCTCTTAAATCGGCAATCACCCCTTGTTGCACTCTAAATTTATTAGCCGTCATATTTCCTCCTGCACTTCCTCCAATAATAGCAATAGGATCTGGTACACGCTTAACAGGTATATTAATTTTTTGAGATAGTTTACCATCATTTACATTCACCATCACATTGCCAAGTTGCGTACACTTCACTATATATTGACCAGCGCCTGCCTTACTTACGGTAGCACCCGTTCCTTCCACTGTTACATTTATTTTTTCTGCACCACCACCACCTGTTACACTTAATGGGTTATCTAAGCCTTTATAAAATACTCTTGTTTTATCTGTGGATACCACCAAACCAGCTGGTGTACCTACTGTGTATCTCACATCCTTTTCTACAATAGCAGTTTCACCATTAGGCTTTAAAAAAGAAATTCTTACTCTTTTTGAATTCATACCCGGTGCCCCTGCAGTTGATTTATAAATTGCAGAACCATCTGCAGTGATAGGCAAGTTCACACCATCAATGGAAATAGAGGGCTTGGCTGCACTACTAAAAGCACCCACCCCTGCAGTAATCACTAATTCTTCTCCTTGCATTAAGTATTGAGAATTAGAAGCAGCAAAGGCATTGAACTGATCATATATTAATTCTACTTCTCCAATTTCTTTACGGCAGTACTCTGCTACTTGTGCTTCACTATTACGAATATCGTTTTGAAACTTAGTTAAAATAGTAATAGCGGCTACACTAGGTGTCATGTGGAAATAAGCATAGGCCCAATCATCTTTGCCGGCAATACTTGAAGTAGCTGGAATAGATAAGTCTAATGGTAAATTAGGAATTACTTCTTTTGCAATTGCAGGATCAATGGCAGCTAAATCGGCTTTAAACTGAACTAACTTATTGTATAAGTCTTTCCCTTTTGACTCTCCCGACTTACTATCTAAGAATAATCTTGAAGTTGCATCTAAATCATCTTCCTTGTATTCTTCTTTACCGTTCTTTGTTTTTAAACCAGATTCTACTTTTAACGCTTGCTTCAAGGATTCAACATAAGTATACATAGCGTCAGCAAAGGCGTGGGCTTTTTCTGCTTTAGGTGCCCAAATAGCTGCCTTTTCTGCCGATTTAGGATCCGACATTTTTGCCTTCAAAGATTTATAAATATCTGCATTCTTTCTTTCTATAATATTACTGGCACTATTTAAACTTTGCTCAATCGTTTTAAATGCATTCAGAATTTCACTAGATACATTTAATGCCAACAGCGCTGTTAACACTATATACATAATGTTAATCATCTTCTGCCTTGGCTCCTTAGGTAATGACATGTATACTAGATTTTAAAAAATGAAAATTTGAATAATTAAATTAACGTCCTTGCATAGCAACAATCATATTGCCATACACTTTGTTTAATTGAGTAAGATTATCGGCTAATAATGCAATTTGTTCTTTCGCTCTAATCGCATCTTGTGCAGAGCTTGACATAGCCATAGAAGCCTCAGTTAACTTAGCATAATAGGTATTCATAGCTTCCATACTTTTACTCATCATCGCAAACTGATCATTTAAATTTTTAACCCCATCTGTGGCCAACGCAAAACTTCCTAAATTATTGGAAACAGAGCCTACTGCGTCTTTAATAGAACCTAATGCAATAGCTGCATCCTTAGTATTATGTGTAAAGTCTTTACTCGCCTTGGACATATCAGCTAAATCACCCAAATACATGGCAGTATCATTTAAGCGTTGGAAACTATTGCTTAATTTTTCAAAAGCAGCCCCATCTAATTTAGCAGCTTCCAAATGTGACATCACCGAATCCACTGCACCTGCTTGTGGCGCATGTGTTGAGTCACCTACTTCTGGAGGTGGTAAGAATGCATAAATGGTAAAAATCACAGCCTCTGTGATAAAACCAACTATTAAAGCATAATCGGCCCAGGATAGATGTAAGATTTTTGCCAATGTAGCTATAATTACTACCGCAGCTCCTAAAGAGAAGACTACGTTAATGATCTTATTGGTTTTGGGCGAAATAGAATTTGACATTTGAAAAATTTATAAATTTTATATGATACTATTTAATTCGAAAGATTATTATTAGAAAGGTTTTAATTAATTCTAGGCGCCATTGATAATACACATCTAAATCCAATATAAGATTTAGCGGTATCTTGGTATTCATAATTTCTAGTGCTCACTTGAATATTGTAAGCGATATCTTTCCATGAACCTCCTCTTGTTACTTTTCTTTTCATAGAAGTAGGATCTCCCTCTTTTGCATTGTATTGTAAGTCTGGACTGAAATCACCCATAAAATTATAGCCACCCTCATAATATACAGAGCTAGTCCATTCAGCGACATTGCCTGCCATATCAAATAATTTATAACCGTTTTCTGGAAAAGATTGCACCTTACTTGTATAAATATTATCGTTCTTCGCGTCTGATCCAAAATAATCTCCTCTGCCTGGTTTAAAATTAGCAAGTAATCTTCCTTCCTTGGTTCTTGTATAAGGAGAACCCCAAGGATACATTGCATTAGTTTTAGAATTACCTCTTGCTGCATATTCCCACTCAGCCTCTGTAGGTAATCGGTATATGCCATCAATTTTCTCGTCTCTCTTATTTCCTTTGTCCAAATAAAAATTACTGTTATTAGTTCTCCAATGACAGAAAGCAACTGCTTGCTTCCAAGTAACGCCTACCACTGGATAATCGTTGTAAGAAGGGTGTGAAAAGTATAAACGTGTAAATGGTTCGTTATAAGAATAAGAGAAGTCTCTCATCCATACTAAAGAATCGGGATAGACTGCTTCTGTTTGAGATACCAAAAAATTACTCAAGGGTTGTTCTAAACCTTTTGAAGATTTAGCAGCCGCTCTTAAATCTACATAAGAATATCTATAGATTAATTTAGTAGGGTCTATTTCAATTTTACCCTGAATACGATTATCGGGACTTAACAGTAATTCATTTAATTTTTCTATCACAGCCTTACTGCTGGTATTAATTCGAAGCGCTCTATTCCAATCTACTTTCACCGTATCTTCTGCTTGATTCACACCGCCTGCATACACCGCTAAATATTTAAGAGAATCCGAAACATATTTTACAAATTTGCGATATTGCTGATTGGTTACTTCCGTACGGTCCATCCAAAAACCAGAAATAGAGACTAATTTTTTTCTATTCACCATGGACATGTCCACCTGCTCGTCGCTAGGTCCCATGTAAAAGGATCCTCCAGGTATCTGAACCATGTATGGATCGGAACGAAACTTAGTAGGTTTAAATGATAATATACTGATAGAAACTAGTATAATAGCAGCTAATACCAAGGGAAATTTAAAAGGCAGTTTCTTCAATCTTGTAATCATATTTTAGTTTTACCGGTTCTTATCTCCTAAAGAACGAATTTTTTTCAATTAAATTTCATTTTTATCAAAAAAAATAAGACTTTTTTTTAGCAGAAAGTATTGATTCTCACTGCATAAATTGGAAATGCAAATTAAAACATTAGTTGTTAGACTTTTGCTAAAAATTCACTAAGACTAGCTACAGGTGGATAGCATGTTTTATTTTTACATATAAAGTATTGATTATCAAAGTCTTGCTTTGATAATGACATGGGTATACTAGAGAAATTTCTAGGTATGAAAAGAAGCATTTTCTGAGGCAAAAACCTAGAAACTAGTTTTTCGATATCCGTTCTTACGCTTGGCCCCACCGCCACTAAAGTTTGGTAGCCTTGGGTCATAATCGAAAAACATTGAGCCCAATAGCTATAGGCCGATGGATATTGCAATATCAGTTTACGCATGGACCTTATCATTTGTTCCGCCTGCCTGGTCCACTTATCGTATTCAAATAGGGTGCCTAAATAATATAAATTGGAGCAAATCATTGAATTACCACTTGGTTGCGCCCCATCATAGGTTTCTTTTTTTCTTACGATAATATCTTTTTGATAGTCCGGGGTGAAATAATAAAAAAGGCCATCTTCTGCAATAAAATGCGCTTGCACATAGTGCATCCAATTTTTTGCTTTTTCTAAATAAGTAATATCGCCTGTAATTTCTTGCAAATGAATATATGCTTGCATTAAACTTGCATAATCATCTAAAAATGCAAAGGATTTATTCACTCCCTTGGTATGTGTATGATAAAAATAATTTTCTTTTTCATTGTACATTTTTTCTTCTATCCAACGCATTGTATCCATGGCCTTTTGTTTATAGGCCAAGTTGCCCAACGCTTCATAGGCTTTACAAAGTCCTACTATCATTAAATTATTCCAAGATAAAATTATTTTATAATCAAGTGCTGGTCTAATTTTTTTAGCTCTTGCTTGTAAAAGTACTTGCCTTGCTTTTTCAAAACCATCCTGCATGCCTAGCTCCATCTCGTTCACAGTCCATAAAATATTGGTATGCTCCCAATTACCTGCTTCTTTTATTTGATAATATTTACAAAAATCTTCAAAAATAGATTCGTCTATTAATGTTTTTATTTCAGCGTAAGACCAGGTATAAAATTTACCCTCTACTCCTTCACTGTCTGCATCAAGGGCGGCATAGTAGGCACCTTGTTCATTACATAATTCTGTTTGCAGAAAATGCATGGTTTGTTCTATCACTTTTTTATAAGACTGCTTTTGTGTGATTTGATAAGCCTCTGCTATCACTCCCATTAATAAAGCATTGTCATATAACATTTTTTCAAAGTGGGGCGCCTGCCACTGCGCATCGGTACTATATCTTGCAAAGCCTCCTGCCAAATGATCATAAATACCTCCTTGTATCATTTTATCAATTGAGCGTATAGCATGCACGAGTGAAGCTTCATGCTTATTCAAATCATAATTTCTAAAAAGCATTTGCAAAACAAAGGTTTGAGGAAACTTAGGCGCATTACCAAATCCACCCCACTGGGTATCGGCTTGTTGTAAAATACGCCCTGCAATAATGTCAACCTCTTCCTTGGTAGCTAGCGGTTCTTCCGCATTCACAGGTACAACCACATTTCTTACAATATGATTGGTCAATTCATTCGCTTGTTCTATTAATTTTTCATAATTATTTTCAAACGCATTTTTAACACCTTGTAATACATCCATCCAAGAAGCTCTTTGTGGCATGGCTATGGGCGGAAAATAAGTACCCCCGTAAAATGGTTTTCCATCAGGTAATAAAAAAATATTTAAGGGCCAACCACCTGCCCCTGTCATGGCTTGTAAGGCGTCCATATAGATATGATCAATATCGGGCCTTTCTTCTCTATCTACTTTAATACAAATAAAATGTGCATTCATAAAGTCGGCCACTGTCTCGTCTTCGAAACTTTCTCTTTCCATTACATGACACCAATGACAGGCTGCATAGCCAATGCTTAATAAAATGGGTTGGTTTTTTTCTTTGGCTAAAGCCAATGCTTTTTCAGACCAGGGTTCCCATTGAACTGGATTATGCGCGTGTTGTAATAAATAAGGGCTGGTCTCGTGTATAAGACTATTGGTGTGCTTTGGATTTGCATTCATTTGAATGCAATTTATTTATTTCTTTTTACTATTAGAGGAAAGAAATTGTTCCAAGCCAGCAATCATACTTGGTGTTTGAGGACTAGGTACTTTAATATGTAATTGAAGTCCTGCCTCTTCCACTGCCTTGCAGGTACTAGAACCAAATGCGCCAATAGCGGTTCCATTTTGTTTAAACTTAGGCATGTTCTGAAATAAACTTTTTAAACCGCTTGGCGTGAATAAACAAATTATATCAAAACTATGTTCATCAAATACTTTTTTAACATCACTAAATTCGGTTCTGTACATATATCCCAAATCGTATTTACATTCATGGTCTTTTAACCAATTCACAATTTCATTGTCTTGTTGGTTTTCACTACATACATATAAGAAGTTTTCATTACCCTTATGCTTATTTAAAACATCGAATAATTTTTTATTAGTGCCATCTGCACCAAAAAATACTTTTCTTTTACGGTACATAATAAACTTCTGCAAATAAAGTGCTACCGATTCAGTGACACAGAAATATTTTGTATCCTGATTGATGCTTACTTTTAATTCATCACAGGTTCTAAAGAAATGGTCAATAGCATGTTTACTGGTGAAAACAACTGCTGTAAAAACTGAAATATCAATTTTGTTTTTTCTAAAATCTTTGGCGGCAATGGGCACTAACTGAATCAAGGGATGAAAATGTAGCGCTACCTTATGCTTTTTTTCCAAATCAAAATAAGGCGATTTTTCACTTTCCGGACGTGCTTGCGAAATAAGTATTTTTTTAATAGCCATTTTTATTTTCAACTTTTAATACGTTCCACCAAAATACTGCACCACCAGTTTATACAATATCATCAAAGGCAGTATTTCGAATGCACAAAGGTAAAGAAAAAAATGAAAGGAGGATATATGTAATTTGTTTCTTACCGAGGTAAGTGAGAATAAATATCGATATAGGAAAAGCAGCACTGAGAGGCCTCCAGCCCCTATAATAGCCGCTGGAAAATAAATTGGGTTTGCGAATGCTAAAATAAGAATAAAGGGCAACAGCAATATGCCTAGTACCTTATTAATCATAAACACCACGAAAACATAGGTCTTTACTAATTCTTTCGTACTAAATATAGCACCTGCTATTTCTAAACAAATATATTTTCCAAGGTAGAGGCTTGTAAAAAAAAGACATAAATAAAAATAAACAAGCCAAAAAGAAATAGGCAATAAATGTCTATTATAAATAAGTAAGGAAGCCATTAAAGAAAAACTTAAAATAAAACATAGATTCAAAAGCAAAGAAGCAAAATTATTCTGCAGTAATTGTTCTCTATTTTGCATCATGCGCATAGAGGACTGACTAAATTGACTAAATAATTTTTGAAAGTATTGCGGATACATATTATTCACAAACCCATATATAAGTATCATACCCACCAATAAATAAAATAAGGCGTCTTTATTTGAAACTGCATAACGCTGTTCAATTTTATATATAATTTGAGTATTCCTACTATTTACTGAAGTTTGATCATATAATTTAAAGGCATTTTTTTTATTACTATAATACTCTTTATATGTTTTAATATTATTGAGTACCGTATCTCCTTTAGCAGCTAATTGTATTTGCATAAACCAAGCATCAGCTTTTTGATAAGTTGCGGGCAGTACTTGAATATACTTTATCATTAAGCTGTCTTTTTTTACCAAAGAGTCCACGCCTATTTGACTGGTATCTTTAACAGCTAAAGCAGTTGAATTTTGTGCATAGACATTTATAGAGAGCATGCACCCTACTACCATACATCCTAGTATAAAAAAAGCTTTATGGAGATTTAAAATCATCTACTGCAAAAATAAGTATCCTGATGCATAATTAGTAACTAATAACTAGCTTTGTTAGATAAAGCTCCCTATGGCAGGCATCTATATTCATATCCCTTTTTGTAAAAAAGCCTGCCACTATTGTAATTTCCACTTCTCTACACAAACCCAGTATATTCAAGAATTTACCCATGCCCTAGTAGCAGAAATAAAGCTTCAAAAAAATTATCTTACTGCCCCCATTGAAACTATTTACTTTGGAGGTGGTACACCCTCTTTATTAAAGAAGGCCGAATTAGAAATGATTGTTCAAGCAATTAAAGTAAATTTTAATTTAGCCCCTCATTTTGAATTTACCATTGAAGCCAATCCGGATGATATTAATGAGCAGCTTGCTTCCGATTGGTTGGCTTTAGGGGTGAACAGGCTCAGCATAGGTATTCAAAGTTTTCAAGCAGCCTCTCTTGCCTGGATGAATAGAGCACATACGGTTGAACAGTCGCATGAAGCTATAAAAATAGTGCAGGCTGCAGGTTTTAAAGATATCAGTGCCGATTTAATTTATGGCACACCACATTTAAGTGATGAAGATTTGATGGCCGATATCAAAACACTTATTCAATATAATATAAATCATATTTCTTGTTATGCTTTGACAGTGGAAGAAAAAACAGCTTTATTTTCAATGATTGCCAAAAAACAAATAGAAGATATTGACACTTCAAAGCAAGCAAGGCAATTTGAAATAATGGTAGATGCCTTAACAGCCGCCGGGTTTGAACACTACGAGATATCTAATTTTGCGATGCCTAATTGTAAAAGCAAGCACAATAGTAATTATTGGAATCAAATTCCTTATTTAGGTTTAGGACCAGCAGCACATTCTTATAATGGAAATCAAAGACAATGGAATATAGCCAATAACGCCCTTTATTTTCAATCTATTAAAAATAATCTAGTTCCTTTTGAACTAGAGAACTTAAGTCTTGATCAAAAATTTAATGAGTATATGATGATTTCGCTAAGAAAAAGCGAAGGCTTCTCAAATAAATATATTAAGGATATTTTTGGAGAAAAATATGAAGCTTATGCAATGTCTACCACTCCTAAATATATAGCATTAGGGCAACTTGAACCCACTGAGAAGGGATATACACTTACTAAAGAAGCAAGGTTTTTTGCAGACGGTATTGCTAGTGATTTTTTCTGGGTAAATGAATAATACAACTGTCTAAGAATCTAAAAAATACTAGAATAATACTAGATTAATATTTTTTCAATCTCTTTGAAACTAGCAGCTGGGTCATGACCTTCCCACAAAATTTGATAGACTGCTTTAATAATGGGTAAATCTATTTGAATAGTATCTTTCATAGCCATAATACATTTACACGCATTATACCCTTCCGCCACCATATTCAATTCTAATTCGGCAGCACGTACCGAATAGCCTTTACCAATCATGTTTCCAAAAGTTCTATTTCTACTGTGCAAAGAATAACAGGTTACTAATAAATCTCCTAAATAAACCGAAGCGGTGTGATTCGTGGCTACTCCCTTATGATTAGTAGATTCCATAATAGCAGAAAGTAAACGATCCATTTCGTTAGCAGCATTGGCAATAAATACACTTAAAAAATTATCTCCGTATTCTAAACCATGTGCGATGCCCGCACCTAATGCGTATATATTTTTAGCTACTGCTGCATATTGCACCCCTAAAATATCGTTATTAATTCTTGTATTAATATATTCAGTGGCAAAGAAGGAGGCAATATGTTCTGTTTGCTTTGTATCTAAACCCGAAAAAGTTAAATAAGAAAGCTGTTCAGCGGCTACTTCTTCTGCATGGCTAGGGCCCAATAAAGTAAAATAATTTTCTAAGGATACATTAAACTGTTTTGCTAAATACTCATTCAACAAAATATTATATTTTGGAATAACTCCTTTTACTGCAGAAATTATTTTTTTATTTTGTAAAGCACCTGAGTCCAGTCCCTCCAAGGCGGAAGCAATATGTATAGAAGGTACTGCAATTAGAATAATATCGGACTGATCCACCAAGGCCTGAACACTAGCCGTAAAATTAATTTTAGCAATATCGAAATAAGTATTTCTTAAATAATGTGGGTTATGATGTCTTTTTGTAAAGTAGTCAATATTGGACTGTTGACGCACCCACCAAGTAATAGGATGGCCATTATCTGTGACAATTTTAGCAATAGCAGTAGCCCAACTTCCACTACCTATAATACCTATTCGACTGTTTTCCATATGGCAAAGATACGAAACAAATAAAAAAGGGGCGCCTATTTGAAATGCACCCCTTTTTTAAGTATTTATCTAAAGCTAAGTCGCTTCTTACTTCTTTTCTTCAAAAAGCTTCTCCTTGGTCACCACTTTTACAAGTGTTCCTTCTTTTAAGGTCTTGCTTACAGTACTATAAGGACCTGTAATAACTTCATCTCCCACTTTCAATCCTATGATTTCAATATAATTAAGGTCCTGGATATCTGTTTTCACTTTCACCATTTTTACTTTATTGTCTTTACCTAAAACAAATACTACTTCCGATAATTCTTCATCTTTAGCAGCATTTCCATTATCTGCAGGCTTTTCGTCTGGCTTACCAGAACCCACTTTTGTATCTTTTCCTTGACCGTCTTTATCTCTAGTTGTAACAGCATTCAAAGGAACGGTTACTACATTTACTTTTGATTTTGTTTGAATATCAGCACTTGCTGTCATACCTGGTCTGAAAGGGA
>Ga0214919_10005882_pt1 | contig 17107 bp, 23 predicted proteins | sample LL1503_MetaG_FD_177994 | JGI IMG/M metagenome (GOLD analysis project Ga0214919, IMG submission 177994) | Freshwater microbial communities from Lake Lanier, Atlanta, Georgia, United States - LL-1503 | ecosystem: Environmental > Aquatic > Freshwater > Lake | place: USA: Georgia | collected...
CATGCATGGTGTGAAGCCAGTGCTTAGTGGGGAGCGATACACAACACCAGCATTTTATACGGTTATGGACTCCTGACATGTTTAAACAAATGCCGATTCCTGCTAATCCACCCAGAGATATATACCCGAGTATTTCTATTTATGAAAATTTTTTGGACGAAAAATCTTGGGCAACTTTAGATTGGTATGTTCGCAACACAGATAAAGAGACATGGGGTTTCACGAAATCCATGGAAAACCGTCCGGCAACAGCGACACGTTTTCATACTGTGAAACACAGCAAAAATAATTCTATTGAATATTTGCGTTCAGAAGTTTTTGATGATGAAAATTTTGAAAAAATTAAAACAGGTCAAATAACAGAACCATTTCCTGAAGGTCTTGAAAATTATGAGGATTGGAATCTAGTTCTTCACCACCCAATTGAACAAAAAATCTTAGACATAATTACGGATTTAGATAACAAGATAAATGAAAACATATTTTCCCTGTTTGGTCAAAAAGCCAAAAATACATTTCCTCAAGTATTTACAAAAATTGAAAATAATCGTTCAATGAGAATGCATACTGACGGCTACGATTTTGATGAAAGTTCTCCAACTGCTCACAAACCATGTCACTTTGCATCCATCTACTACATCAACGACGATTATGATGGCGGGGAACACTGTACGCCGTATCTTGGATTGACCTTTAAACCAAAACGCAATTCGTTGATCTTGAATTGCACACCATGGGACGAAGATATGGCTCACAGAGTGAATAGTGTTACAAAAGGCGTTAGATATGTTCGCCAACATTTTTGGCTTTTGGACGAAAGTTAAACCAATGTTGCCTACAAATTTTCATTTATTTAAAGATTTTCTTAGTGCTGATGATCATATAAAATTGCTTGAATATGTTAAAAGCGGTGTGGATTTTTCTCCGTCCGAGGATCGTCTGTCTACCGTAAAATTTAAACAGGTTCAGCACAGCGTTGATTCTTCGGTCACCTATTTGAGACCCTATGTGCCCTGCATTGAGGGTGACAGTGGGATGGATTATTCACCGACGATTAACGACTGGTCATATTTTCGCCATTACCCTATTGATGATGCAATAAAGAAAATTGTTATCAAACTTCAATTTCTTTCCGCTAAAGCCATAATGTCAACATTTGATGTTTTTGCGCGAGGCATATACGACGGTTTTTTATTGAAATACTCTGACGGCAGAAGCCTTCGTATGCATACAGATACATATGAAACAGATATTGGCGACGAATATAGGTCTGCTTCTTTTTCGTCTGTTTACTACATCAATGATGACTTTGACGGTGGGGAGTTTCATGCACCGCTTTTGGGGATAAAGTTGAAACCCCTCGCAAATACCATGGTTTTATTAAACAATATTGCTGACGAAAGTTCTTGTCATGAAGTAACTAAAGTTAGTGTTGGTGAAAGATATTCTTGGCAACAGGTATGGGAAACGGATTAATCCATTGACTATATGCTCAACATGTAGTCAATGTCTTCTTTAATCATTCTTAAAGATTCGTCAATACCTTTTTGTTGCAACTTTGTTGGATACGGTGCGTTAGTCCATTCGGCAAATTCTTTTTCCCCCAATTCCTCTTTAAGTTTCTCCAAACCTTCACCCTTCCACCAAGGGAAATGTTCCCCACTCCGATTCCGTTCACCAAGAAGGAACCCATTGTGGTAGCGAACGTATTGTGTTCCTGTTTTATCAACTAAAAACTTTGTAAAATTTCCCGTAAGACTAGACATCGGCATTTTCCCATCTGGTGTTGACGCTTGAACGCTCGCCCAAGGGATCAATTCATTTGTGTATGGCGTGCCATTTTCTTGGAAATCCGCTTTATAGCACTCTGTCAAATAAAACCACAATTCGTGGATGTCTTGAATTTTTTGGCTATTAGGCAAATAGTCCTTACTATATGAGTGCTTATCGTAACGACCGTTCGTTAATTCCGTAAAATCATAAGTCGCACCAAAATGTGTTTGAGCATAATCTTGTGCTATTTGACCGGGTGTTAGCGGTAAACTGTTTTTTTGAGCATACGATGAGAGCCCGTCTTGGAACTCTTCGTATCCGTGGCAAACAAAGTCGTCAACGACCACTGCTAGAATTTTTACATCAAGGTTGTTTTTGTACATTTGGTGGAGTTGCTCAATGACTCCGTGTTGAGGGATATTCCCACAGCCAGCCGCCACATTAAAAAGAAGGGTGACTTTTCCTCTTGCTTCACCCAATACGTCTTCATTTTTCCCATCAGCAGATTTTACTTTTATGTCGTAAATAGATTTTGGGAGGGCTTTAATAGCGCTAGAAATATTGAAATCCATCCTCACATTGTACTATTATGAGCAATAAGCACAAGAAAGGCATATACAGATGAACCCTACAGTCAACATTTCCTGCGAATATTTAGGCGACCCTCGTTTTGGGATGATCGTATATAGGAATATGCTCCCCAAAGAATTGCGTTTAGTGGAGCGCCTTGAGGACACAATCGGCAACAGTAAAACACCTCCCTATATGTGGATGGAGGCGCTTGTCGGTTACAACCAAAAAATGCCAGAATACCGTGATTGTGTTGACTGCAAAATGGGCGAATTACACATAAAACATTGTCCGCCTCAGTTTGCCGAATTGGTGAATATCTACAACGACACCAAAAATCCGCTGAAAGAATGCATTGCCGACTACGAGAAACGTTATAACCTTCAACTGAATTATATGGAGGCAATAAATTTCATTCGTTATGGGGTGAATCAACACTTTCAAGTTCATACTGATCACGGATTTTCCTATACTGCGACTACTTCTTCCTGTATGTACCTGAACGATGATTATGAGGGCGGCGAATTATGGTTCCCGTATTTGGATATTTCATTTAAGCCTCAGTATGGAGACATCGTTTTGTTTCCATCTACCTATATTTATGCTCACGCCGCTAAGCCAGTTCTGTCGGGCGTTAAATACTCTGCTGTAACCATGTTTGACTATAATGACAACAACCACGACTTAACCCGTCAGGCAAGTTATAGTCAAGAAAAGAACTATTAATGTCCAAAATACATTTACTTAAAACTCAAACCATAACTCCCAAAATAGTTCAATCCCGAATAAAGCGGGAATGGATGGATAACACATACAACAAGCATGCTTATCAATGTTTACCAATGACTTATGCGAATGTCTACGGGTGGGAATTACAACTTGAACAGGATGTAGTTGTTGAATGGAATGGCGGGAATGTCCCCCCAACTATTATTTCTGGCGAAACTATCCAAACCAACCTCGGCGCTTTTAAGACAATCGCGCATTCAAGCATCATTGGAATGATTTCGTTTTCTACACAATATGCGTTTCGCACAGAACAGAATTACGATATTTGGATCGGTGGATCACCAAATTATATGGTTGATGGAGCAAAACCACTGTCAGCCATAATTCCAAGTTCGTGGTGGCCGGACGAATTTCAAATGAATTGGATGATCACGAAAATTGGTGAGCCAGTAACTTTTGAGGCTGGAATGCCATTTATGTTCTTCACATTGTTTGACAATAGGGTTCTTGCTGAAACAACTTTTGAGGTTTCGTCCTTATGGGACGATAAGGAACTTGTTGAACAGCGTTCCAAATATGGCGCTATGAAAGCAAAAAATAATCAAGAAAACCCATGGACGTGGACTAAAGGGATTCGGACTGGTTTGGATGCCGACGGGAATCGCATAGGTCCGTCTTTTCAAGGGTTGCCAAAACTGAACGAACCAATGAACTAGTATATTCCCCTATGGACATAGGGGCATTTGACCAAGAAAAAGCAAAATCTAAAGCAAAAGTTTTTTTAGAAGAGTCTATTTTTGTGTTATCAAAAATGATGGACGTTGATCCATCTTCAATTGATGTCAATTCCATAAATCCCTACAACCCACAGGAACCACTTTATGCGAGTTGGGAATGTCTGCGGAGTGAGATTTCTGCATTAAAAAAATTGCAGTAATGTCATGGATCCCAAAAAGAAAGCAGAAGAACCCACAAAATTCGGTGAGTCTGATACTGATTTACCGAAATTTGATGATGGCATAATTTATTTTGAAAGCGAAACAGGCAGATGGCTGTCTAACGGCGAGTGGGTGACTAATTGCCACACAATTGATTACACAGTAGAAAGTGGTCTTGATGATGAAGACAAGTGAAACATATGATGCCTCTTCCGACCATAGTTATGCGTCAACGACTATTGCGTGTGTTTTGTTCTCGTTGGGTTATGAAATATCTGAATTTTCAACCGTATCGTTTGACGAGGTAATGGAAAAAATTAGGTCTGTTTACGCTTATAAGCCGTCACACCTAATAAATACGCAGACCGAAAATTATGCGGTTTACGAATATCTCAAAAGTCAAAACATATTATTGACAAGGGTTCTTAGGCGATCATATTTTGATTTGCAAATTTCAGCATACGAGTTATCTCATGCCTGATGGACAGCGTTACGAATTGGATCAGTTGTTTAGTCTTAGCAGTTTTATAGATATTCCGTTAGAAGATTTTGCCGACCAATGCATAGACGAAGATTGTGCACAGTCTGTTGTTGTTGGTGATTACATGTTTAATACTGTCGGTGTTGATCGCCGCAATATCGCGACAGGTGGGGCAAGCGATTTTGACTATGTGATTCATCAGCCCCACGCAAAACTCCACAAAGGTTACTCAAGTCCACAGTGGCTTTCTTTGGCATTGGTTTTTGCAATGTTTGATGTTAAAAGAATGAAGACTGTTCTTTCAATTTCGGGATATTTGGATAGGTTTAAATACGATATATTGGTTAATAGGTACGGCGCAGAGTTGTCAATATTGAACTCTAAAAGACTTTTGTACTATGAGCGTTTCGCTAAAGGGACATCTAATATTCTGCCAAATGTGCCATACAAGACGGTCACACGGCAACAATTGGAACTTGATACCGACACACAGTATGACCTTATTCTTGGATGGTCTTCTGATATGGAAAACCCTTTTTTGGGGGCATCAACCTATGTTGACAGACTAAATTCTGGTGGGGTCATGCTTATACAAAATAGTTCTGACTCCTCGTTTCTTTATCATAATAAAACGATTGTCAGCCCTGCTTGGGAGTGGCATCATGAATTAAAACACAATAATTTATGCAATGTTTATCATATCCCACTATTTTATGGGCTTACAATAGTTGTTAAGGATTAATATGCTCATTCAAGACAATTTTTTTGACGACATTACGCTTAGCGCAATATTTGATGATCCGTCGTTTTTCCCTGCCTCTATGGGGGAGGGGGAAAAAGTCGCGTCGTCACCAAACATGTATAACGATCCCAGCGGCTCAGTTTTTTCACCGTATATGTTTTGGGATGGTTGGTGGAAAAGCCCCATGGATACTCTCAAAAAGAAACTTATACGAAAAATTTTTGAGGGAAAAATCAACATTGACGAAGTAGTCGGATTTGAGTATTGGACACGCACATATCAGCAGGGGCAATATATACAGCCTCATGTTGATGCGGATACGGCTAGGTATGTCAATGACAAATCGCTTGGTACTCCGATAGTTGGGGCAGTTTGGTGGGGTGTTGACAATAACGAGGATGCAGGTTTTTTTGAACTCTACCCCACTCTTTTGGAGCGAGGATCAATAGGGTCGTTGGAAAAAAGTTTTATAGATCCAATTTTGGAAAGCAGTCCAATAGAGACTCGTGAGCGAATTAAGTATAAAAGCAATCGGCTTATTATTTTTGATGCCGGTCACCAACTTCACGGCACAACGCCAGCGTCATCAGGTGTGAAGCAGTCCCTGATTGTAAATGTTTGGGGTAAGGAATGTCCGCCTCATGGTCTTTTAACTAATGGCTTTCATTATGAAACAGGCTCTCCTGTTTTTGGAAAATCATATCGGGTTACTGTATCAACCCCATTGGGAGATGAAACTCTGTCTGTTGTTTTCAATACTGACACCAAGGCAAAAATTGAGCAGGGTAAGTATTCTGCCGACATTAAATATTCATTAGAAAATGGTGAATTTAAGGCGCGGTATGAAGTATCTACCCCAATGATCGCAAATGTTTCTTTGGATCTGACAGAAGACGGCGGGTATGTTCGTGGGCGCATGATAATTAATGACTATTCGGTTCTTGATGTTTCGGGGGTTATTTCTGTATGAAAAACGATCATCCGACATCTGGAGGTGTGCATATATTTGATAATTTTATTGATGCCATTAGCGCCGAGCACATAGAAAAGTTTTTACTGAAACAGCCTCGTACAATTCTAAAAGAATTGACGGACGATGGGGTCAACTTCTATTCAGCAACCAAAGACGAATATGGTGAAACATACACGCAACCTTCATTACTAATTGAGAATAATCAAGAGTTACATGATTTAATTTTCCCTCATATTCAAAGAATTCACGAACAAATAGAATTCATTTGGGGGCGTCAAGTCGGATTTGAACAAGGTTTCAATGTTTGCGGATACCAACAAGGTGAAGAACTTCGTGCTCACTATGACGGATTAAAAGTAGATCTTGCTACACCAGCAGGATACGAAAGCCGTGACATAAGTTCAGTTCTATATCTGAATAGTGGCTTTACTGGTGGGACATTGCATTTCCCTAATCTTGGGATAAGTTTATCCCCGAAGCGAGGAATGCTTGCCCTGTTTCCATCTTCAGAGATCTACACTCATTATGTTAAAGCCGTTGAATCTGGTGTACGATTTTTTGTAACTCAATTTTGGTGTTTGCAATGAGTTCTATGGCTTTTGATTGTGTTCACATCATTGACGGGTTCATTGATGTTTCTTCGCTTAAAGAAGTAAACCAAATAATTGCGCACGGGGATTATGGCGTAAATATTTCAAAAGCGCAAGGGGAAGATGGTTATAGGACTTTGGGCTTTAGTGAAAACCTGTTTGATGTAGTGACCAAATATTCTCCGCCGAGCATAATTCTCAAACCACACGAAAATTTTCCAATCAAAAAAGTTTTTGATCCGATCATGCTAAAAATGCATCAAACCATTCAGCATTTATGGGATAGGGATTTATTTTTAGAGACAGATTATTCTATTTTGGGGTATAGGGTTGGAGAGTCTCTAAAAGCACATCATGACGGAATATATAATCTCAAAACCAATAGCGGTCATCCGAGAAGAGATGTTTCATCTGTTTTATATTTAAACGACGACTATGAAGGTGGGGAGTTAAATTTTGTGAATCAAAAACTAAAAATTAAACCTAAAGCGGGAACGGTTGTACTTTTCCCGTCAACAGAAAAATTTGTGCACTACACAAATAAAGTTGTTTCTAATATTAAGTTCTTTATTCCTAGTTTGTGGTGCTTCAAATGAACTCTGCTTATGATGTAAAAATTGGCTCAGCCGACGGATTGACAGATGATGTTCTTGGTTCTTTGCGAGGAAAAGTATCTTTAATTGTAAACATCGCAACCAAAACAAACTACATACCCAAAACGAGCGCAATATGGTCGTATACGAGAACAGCCAGACAGTTGTGGGAATTACAGACCGTTCACGACATGTATGAGAATTTTTCGGTTGTTGGTGTTCCGTGTAATCAATTCGGTGGACAGGAACCAGCGAACAGTAAAGAAATTGCCTCCTTTGTCGCGCGTGCCTACCCTTGGGTAACTTTTCCGATCACAGAGAAGGTTGATGTGAATGGGGAAAACGAGCATCCACTTTTTGGGTTCTTGAAGGGTACCGCTAAACGCATTTCCAGTGACACCAGAGCAGATAATTCAGCGGAAGCATCTCAGGGGCACAACCTTGCCAATCAGGCTTTACACCGTGTTCCTCATAACTACGAAAAGTTCCTTGTAGACGGGTCTGGTAGAGTTATTCGTAGATTCAGTTGGGGAGAGTTTCCTCTTGCATCAGAACGCCTCACGGATCAAAGTACGGCGACTATTTTGGAAGCATTAAACGAGGTTTTTGATGGATAACAACACAGTCCCAAATGGAAGACACCTAGGCGGGGGAACAGTATTATTTGAAAACGCTATAACTGTTCCGCAAGATGACCTTATTTCGTATCTTGAGCAAGAAAAAGAACGCTGGAGAGCAGAGAATTTTACCGTTGTTTATGACGACAACGGGGAGCCTTTGCATACGATCAATAAAGGCGGTTTTATTTATGGTCTTGATGCCTACAAGCGTTCGCCAGTAAGAATACAAAACCTTACTCATCCATTTTTTAAAGAATGCGATGACCGGGTTTATCAAGCACTTTTAGCCTATATAGAAATGTTCCCTGCAATTCTTCAATGCTTGTGGTGGAAATCTGGTGGTCATGTGCTTTGCTATGACGAAGGAGCAAGTCTTGGATTTCACTCTGATAATGATGTGAATTATCGGTATGGGGCGATGCCTCAACTAGATCACGCAACACGCAATGTTGTATCGGCGTTGGTTTATTTTAATTCGTGTACTGATGACGGAAGCCAATGTAAGTATGGGTTTAGTGGTGGGCACATGAGCATCCCGTATTTTGATATTGATATTGTTCCTCATACTGGCTCCATAGTTTTGATGCCCGCCAATTATCTTGGTGCTCATGAGATACACGAAATAACCAAGGGTTCAAGATATTCGTATCTTCTTTGGTTCGCCCAAGGTACACCCGCGCCAGAGCATGGGGTCAACCCGGTTGTTTCTGATGGCGAATACCATTCTGGCGGTCAATGGTGGCTAGACACCCTTATGGAAGACTACGATAAGTATCTCATTAGTAAATATCAAAATAATGTGCCAGAAAAACTGACACTTTTTAAAAGCAGAGCGAAAGACCACATATAAATGAAATTTAATGGGATAGATCTACAAGAGTTGGGTGGTGGTGTCATACTCTTTAAAAATGCGTTTTCAATTGATTGGGATTTCACAAGACAACTATTTGAAGAGTTCGTTGTTGCAGAACGAGAACAAATGTATACAGAGGGTATCAATCCCGAGACGGGCGAACCGTGTTATATAAACCGAAGCGGTTACATCTTTGACAAAGAGGGTGTTGACATGATGCCACGACGCGCCGCTAACACTCATCAGGATAAGCGTTCAGAAGTTATTGAGTTATTATCGTTTCTTGAGTCTGCGCGAGATCAATGCTTGCTCGCATATATGACAGTTCACCCGCTTGCATATAAAAATATCTGGTGGAAAGTTAAGGGACATATTGTGTCCTATTCAACCCATAAGGGTGGACTTTTTCTAGGTACACATTCAGATTCAAGTGTTGACTATCTTTACGGCATTGACCATCCGAAAGAGCAACTGCCAACAAAAAATACTCTTTCGGTTGTCATGTATATCAATGACTGTGTCCCTGAAGGAGAAGTTGTAGACGGAACATTTAGTGGTGGGGAACATGTTTTTGATTATTTAAATATTTCATATTCTCCGTCAAAGGGTGATATTTTGATGTTCCCATCCAACTTCATTGCATCCCATGAAGTAAAAAGGGTGACGGGCGGAACTAGATATAGTTATCTTGGCTGGTACTCCCATGGATCCCCAAACCCTTCGTTGAATGAAACGATTGTTGACCCGATAACAGATGCGGAAGAAGCACAACGATCAACAAACGTATATATGCCAAATCTAAGAAAAGATTTCCGTGACTATTTGACGGCTCATGTCAAAGACCAAGAACATCTTGGTTTTACTTTGACATCAAGGATGAACTAATGAAAATGAAACATTTGGGTAGTGGAATTGTTCTTTTTGAGAATGCGGTTGATTTTACTGATGAGTTTTTTGACGCATTCATGAAACGTATGTACGATAACTCTCCGCCAATAATTTATGATGTCGCCGACGAATCCTCTACGGTCAAAAATAATGGTGGATACGAATTTAATAAAGAAACATTAAAATCCTTGCCTATTCGCCATACAAACACTTTGTACAACGGTATGTCAGATGATGATGTTGCTTTTGTTAAGTGTTTAGAAGATGCTGTTTATGATTGTCTTGTTCAATACTGTAAAGTATTTCCTGTTGTTATGGAGACTGTTACTTGGCGGACGCGCGGATATTTTATTGAGTACCACGAAGGAATGTATATTGGTTCTCATTCGGATTGCGCAATCGCATACGAACCCAATAGTTTCGTTGAAATAAATACTTTTCCTATACATAACACACTTACTTCAAGCATTGTAATGAATGACGATTACGAGGGTGGTCAAATAGGTTTTGCTCCTTGGGCTATTTCGGTTAAACCGCCAAAAGGAAGCATTCTGATATATCCGTCTTCATTTATTGGGTGCCACTCTGTTTCGCCGATCACAAAAGGTGTGCGTTTCGCATATCTGTCGTGGTTTGCTCATGGGATGACACAACACTTGGATGTCAACTCGGAATCAACATCAATGGATGCACAGTATTCGTGGATGCGAAAACTGCGTGAAGATGTTGGGAATGTATTTCAGAATCACGTTTTGCTTGGTGATATTACGGAATAGTCGCCACGCATATCTGTTTATGAATCACGCGCGACCCATACTTAAACCCGCCTTTTGTTGCCTGAAGCATGCAACTTCCATCAACTATCAATAAATCTTTTTCGTTCCATTTCCATTCTTCAAGAATATTCAAATTGCATACATGAATTATGTCTAATATCTCAGCGATTATCTTCAAGAAAACTTTCTTTTCTTCGTCCGATAGTTCTTCCCTGTTAATAAAAAATTTAAACCTTGGGTGTTCATCAGATAGATCACCAAATTCGGTTGAAAAAAGTAATATTTTTTGATTTGTATTTCTGTGTAGTTCTACCATTCTTCTAGAAATTTTTGTTTCTTGGTCAACCCACTCAATCTGATCAACTAATTGTTTCCATTCAGGCTTCAACAATTCATATACTTTTCTCATATCTATGAGTAGGGTGGAACCAGCGCGCTTGTCGCACTGAAAAATCACATTATTTAGCAATACTCCTGCGATCGGAGACTGTCGTGTGATATCCATGCTCCACTCAACGATCAATTCGTTACGAGATTTTTTATTTCTTAATTCAACTTCAAGTGTTTCATAGTATGGAATGTCAAGAAAATTGGGTGACTGTGTATTTGGCGACCAATTTGCAAAATCTCCTAGACGTCGCGCTAGTTCTTGTTGCTGTGCTTCAGTAATGTTTAATTTTTTGAAGCCTACAGCACCATAAATATTGAGAAGATGACCGTAATATGGGGCATTAACTAGTAGATCAACAAACTCAACTTTCTTGAATGCCGGACATGAGAACATCTGGATCTATTTTCCCTCTGTCTTTATTGTCTTCAAAAACTCTGTGATGCGAATAGGGTTGCATTTGACCCTCTTTCCCCTCAAGTGTTCTGTTTTGATAGACAGGATTTGCGCGATCAACTTTCTCAGGATTTAGATATTCTGAATATACACAGTATTTGTGGTAGTCATCGTACAGGCTGTCAATCCAATGCGGTCTACACCAACCATCTGCTTCAGAGGCTTCCGCGACACTGATTAGAACACTTTCGTCAGAGTTCCCTTGCGACCAAAACTCTAGATATCCGTACCTGTGTCCCTTGGTTACGGTTTTGACGCCATGGGTTGCCATGTAGTTGGTAGGGAAAATAAAAATATCACCCTGTTTTGGCGTTGTCTCTACGCCCAAATATGGGAAGAAAAGGTTTCCGCCAACATAGTTTGTTCCGTCATACTCTTCTTCCGAGTTGACACAATCGTTCGGGTAAAGCATGATGGCGACAACTTGGCGCATCTGCATCTGCCCTTTAGGGACATATCGTTTCCCTTTTGTTGAACGAAAGTTTGAGTCGTTATCATTATGAATACCTAGGTAGTCGCCTTCGTCGTAGCGCATAAGGTGCCCGCGGCTTCTCCACCACAAGGTTCCAAGAACCATCGGGTATTCGTCAATATATTTAATTAGACATTTATATATCTGATCTTCCCAATAGCGAAAGGTCTCAACCATTTCAGGATCCGTGTCTTCTTCCACGGGGTTGAGTAGACGGACGGGAACTTCTTCTATCTGTTCAAGGGAGAATTTGTTTCCGTCTTCGTTGGTGGCGTAGGTTACGCCGTCACGATCTTTATGGTATGTCCATCTTTGTTCGTGAGCCTTTTTTGCGTTTGCGTCACACCATACGCTTACTTTTTCTCTATCAATTTTTACTACGCCGGGGAACCTGACAACACCGCCGCCCAAACTTTCCATGGGCATGTCCATGATTTCTTTAATTGTTGGTTTATCTATTTCTGGTGTTGTTCCGTTGAATAAGTTATTTTCGCTCATTGAGAACTTCCTGAAGTTGATGGTGGGTGTTGTAGGCGTGCATATGAAGCAAAAGTCTTTGAGGGCTTGTTAGCGGACTAAACAGCACGCATCTGTCCCCTTTTGTTATTTGTTTTACGCCATGAATATATTCGTGTCCGCCGGGGAAAAGAATAAGTTGCCGTGCTTTTGGTTTTATTGAAAGGTCTAGCATCGGGAAAAATAATTCCCCACCTTCAAAATCTTCATTAAGATAAAGGTTCGCCGCAACTTCTATTAAAACAGGGGTATTGAATTCGCTTGGAGAGTATTTTGGCATAAAATCCACAACACCTTTATCAAGTGCTTCGTTGTCCGCGTGCGGGCTATGATCGGAACCAACCAAAAACTTTTTGTAGTACGGGATCAGACGATGAACCAAAGTTCTTCCGTAGGTATCGGATGCAATTCTCATTATTTTTTCACCGTACACAGCGCTCAACGGATGAGTTGATGTTGCTGACCATTCGCTCTGGCGTCTTTTAACCTCTTGAGCGTAAGCGCCAGTTAGGACGACAGGTCCGTGATTGTATTGCTCTAATGGAGCGACCCACGACATGCTTCCGTCCCATTCAAATTCCTCATCATGGAATCTGATTAGTTCGGACGCGTCTTCTTCGGTTATGAAGTCGTCAAACGCATAAATGTGTTCATGCCCGAGATAAGCCATATATGAACATTATCTCACTTACCACTTACCTAAAGGGCACACCGCTTCTTTAAGTTTTGTTTTGATCGCCATAAAACAACCGCATTCTTTGCATTGTTTTGTTAATTTAAAAAACCTGGGACATGATTCACAGATCGCGTATCTGCTATTTGAAACAGTTTCATCAAAATGGTAATTATCTGGATTGAGTGCAGTTAATGGGGTTGTTGACCCCATTTTCTTTTTATATTCCTGCCAAGCGCTCATTATTCTGTGGAAAGCGTCCAGTTTGCTCCATCCCACTTATAGTTGCCGTAAGGGGGGATTGTTCCGTTGAGGAAATTGAGGAATTGTTCTTCTGAAATTTCAACAATTACTGGTGCCGACTTAAATACGGCATTTGCTCCTTCAAGCGCATTGTCTATTGAGTGAAGCCAGCCTAATTCGCCATCTACGACGAAGGCGTAATGCGTATGGTTTACGGGTGCCGTAAAGGCTGGAGCGGTTGGGGTTGTCTCAGACATATATTTTTCCTTTTGTATTTGTTGACAGTTACACTAGCATATACAGGAATTTACTATATACAGACCGAACCCGTGTTGGATGTTGAGCATCCTGCTGATACTGATCCTGCCTCACCACAGGCATTGGTGCATGCCGTACAACTACATGTCGTTGTGGTTGTGTAATAACGACAGCCATTCAAACAGCCCGGCATGTTACACCCAATAAGAGCACCAGTACCAGTTGACGATGATGGGGTACAGGAACCACACGAAGGAGCAAAACACGGCGGTGGGAAGGACGGCGGGAAATATGGTGGGAAAAACGGTGGAAAGAACGGCGGGAAGTAGGGTGGGAAAAATGGTGGGAAGAACGGCGGGAAGTATGGCGGGAAGAAAGGTGGGAAGTAGGGCGGGAAATATGGGGGTGTTGCCGAGTTAGACGGAGATGAGGTTCTAGTAACACCATAGGTGCTGTCAGTAGTGACGGTGAAAGTATAAGCGGTATCAGCAGTCAACCCGCTGACGGTGATCGGCGAAGATGAACCTGTTGTGGTTATGTTCCCCGGACTTGAAGTAACGGTATATGTGGCGATTTCTTTACCGTCATATGTTGCCGCGACGAAGGTGACATTGACAACAGCGCCACTTGCTGTTGCCGTGACACTAGTTGGGGATGTAACAAATTTCCCTCCACCAGCAATATTGCCGAATTGGTTTATCACGTGTCGCTCAAGTCACCTATCAAATACCACTCGTCTGTGCCTCGCTTGATTAATGAGGCGGTTGCGTAGCGATCTCGTAAATAGTTACCCGGTGTAGCACGAACAGAAGTCGTTCCCGGTGTGCTTGCAACAATCTGTGTTTTGCCAGCACCATATTGAACGATGTTTATAACCGTACCGATTGGGAACGGTGTGGATGCGTTTGTTGGAACATTAACCACATTGGCTCCTGCGAGGTTCATTTCAATCAACGAGTTTTTGTCGCCTAACGCTATCACATATGGTGTTGTCGTTTTTGTGGATATTGCTACATCAGCAACTTTGGTGAGGGAAATAGCCGCCGTATCAGAGATGTCGCTATTTGTTATGGAACTCGCTAGGTTAAGTTTTGAGTACGCAATAGCGGCGGAACTGCTTACATCAGCATTGACAACTACCCCAGAACTGATTGCTGTAACACCAGAGGATGAAATGGTCACATCACCAGTTACGGTTGTTGCGGTTGGAACACCAGAAGAGTTGTGGACAACTACTTGAGCGGCGGTTCCGCTAGCCAATTTTGATAGGGCTATTCCAGCAGAAGCATTGATATCGGCATTTACAATAGATCCGTCAACAATTTTTGCGCTAGTAACCGAGTTGTCAGCGAGTTTTGCTGTCGTGACGGCAAGATTATTGATCTTTGCTGTAGTGACTTCGCTGTCGTCTAATTGTGCACCAATTTCCGCCCACGCGTTATCGTTGCCATATAGGTAAAGTTTGTTGTCAGAAAACAAGTAGCACACACGACCCGGACTTAAAGTCGGCTGACCAGCACCACCAAACGCGGCATCACGGGCAGCGCTATCAGCAAAATAGGCGACCGTCTGATCCATTAGGTATGTGTTTATCTGCGATGCCAATACTTGGCTACCAGCGGAAAACAAGCGAACGCCTGCACCAGCCATTTAAACCTCTGTTGCTTTCTTGAAAGTTATTTAGATTATACATCAAAAATACCTGTTTTTTAATGAGGGGTAAATGTTGTAAAATCTTTCTCGGGGTTCTTCATTGCTTCATCGGTCTTTTTCTCTTAAACGCTTCTTTGCGTGCATCATCCCGTTGTCTCTGCTCGTACTTTTTATCCCTTTCGCTTCCCCTGCTCAGGCAACATTTTCCAGCCTTACAGCAATCTCAAACGGTCAAGGATTTCTACAAGGAGAGTTTGCGGAAGTCGGTGTACGGGCAAACGGCGCCTTCGGCTCAACCAGCGTTCCTAGTGGGTTTCACCAAAACACAGGAAACTGTCTGGGTTTCCGTGTTGACCGCGAGATGGACGGATGGGGGAATACGGCATCCACAGATGATGGCGACTTCTTTTGTCCGGGTTCACCGTTTGAGGGTTGGCAACTTAAAGTCGGTTCAATAGCCAAAAACGATCATGTCCAAACTGGTGTTTCTGGTTCTGTTTCTAGCGCGCAATCATCTGGTTCTTCGCAGTGTGTTTCTTGGGTTAGCGCAAGCCCGTATAACGGGGTAAGCGTGCAGCAGCGTTATTGCGTCCCCACGACAGGTCAAGCACTTCATACAGATGTCACCCTTACGAATACAACAGGCTCAGCAATTTCTGATATTTATTTCGGTCGTGGTTTTGACCCCGACAACTTTACTGGCACGGGAACGGTTCCCAACTGTGGTGGTGCACCCGCGAACACAAGCATGTTCCAATCCTGTAACGCGGTGACTGGTCAAGGATCTGAGGCTCAAGCAACAGCGCGTTGGGGCAACGGAGCATTTATCGCATTGCAGTCTTTTGATGCTCGCGCTCGTGTGGCACGACAGGCAGGTGGTTTCTCCTCACCCGACCCATCAGCAATTTGGACTGCTGGTGAAACATCTGCTTCATCGGGTACATATTACGGAAATGTAGGAGAATTTCAGGCTGACGCAGGTCTTTATGTTGCCCTTAAAGTTGCGACACTTGGTGCTGGCGCTTCAACATCTTTCCGTATTAGTTATGTGCTTTCCGCTGAAGGGAATAATGCGCCAGTAGTTGGCGCACCAGTAGTTAGTGGGATTGGGCAAACCACCGCCCATGTTGCCACAACAATCAACCCTAAAGGCTATTCAACCACAGCAACACTTATCTATTCGGTTAATTCAGACTTCTCTTCATCTTCATCGGTATCAATGGGGACATTCACTGGGAGCGATGAATTAACGGCTGAAGCAGATATAACTGGTCTTGATCCAAGCGAGACTTATTATGCAAAAGTTGTTGCTACTAACGAAACTGGCACAACCGAATCTGCGTCATTCACATTTGACACCCTTGCCGCTACCGCACCGATCGTCTCATCTGAAGAACCAACGGTTTCCGTTGATGATGGTCCTGTAACTCTCTCGGGAACTTTAAACCCTAACGGTTTTAGTTCCACTGCCACATTCCAATACAGCACAACATCCGACTTCTCTGGAACCGTAGTTAATGTTCCCGTATCGGGGACTTTTACTGGTACATCTATTTCAACGGTGTCAACGGTTGTTTCAGGGTTAACTGGTTCAACTACTTACTACTTCCGTTTGAAAGTAACTAATGCTTCTGGCTCTGCATATGGCTCAACCATCTCCTTTGTCCCTAACGATATTCCTGCTCCAACATCTTTAGTTGTAACAAGCCTTGATGACACAACTGCTAGTGGAACACTTCGTTGGGCGATCACTCAAGCAAATGCAACTTCCGGTGGGATATATGACGCAATCACTTTTACTGTTGACGGCATAATTGCCCTTACTAGTGCTCTACCGCAGATAACACAAAGCCTTACGGTCACTGGGAATGGCAGAACACAAACCGTGATTGATGGCAACAACCTGTACCGACCGTTTAATA